>Ga0210241_100321_pt1 | contig 41730 bp, 29 predicted proteins | sample ChrtobMetP5a_8mM_FD_155488 | JGI IMG/M metagenome (GOLD analysis project Ga0210241, IMG submission 155488) | Chrysochromulina tobin associated microbial communities from unialgal haptophyte culture, Seattle, Washington, United States - P5a_8mM | ecosystem: Host-associated > Algae > Haptophytes >...
TCTCGGCAGCCGTCGTTCTCGCGGACGCAACTACCATACTCCTCGCCGCTCCCGCCATGAGCTTCAAGCTCACCCTGGGCATGTCGCCCTTCTAAACCGCCCCCGCGCGGTACCCGCCTTGGTGTGAATGTGTGTGTGTGAATGTGAATGTGTGTCTGTGTGACTTCTAACACGGACACACACGGGACACACGGTACGACTGCGCATCGGCATGGACGCCTCGGCAGCTGCGGCTGTCGCCGGCGCGCTGAGCACGCTTTGCGGCCGTACGCTGAGGGAGACGCGTGACCTGGAAGCCGCCAAGGTGGCCCTCGGCGCCATGCTCCGGCTGCTCGACCCGAGCGCCGTGCTGCCGCTCCCGCCTTCCTCCTCGTCTGCTGATGCCGCCCACATGATCGATCAAGTCAACGCAACCTTCACAGCCGGTCAGCACACCGCGCACGAGCTCTCGATTGCCTTTCTGCGCAATCACTACCGCCGCTGGGCGGCGACGCTGCTCGCCGACGGCCTGCGCAACTGGCGCGGCGCACTGACGGCAGCGCAAGCGCGAGAGCTCTTTGACAGCCAACTTCTGCTCGCACCGCCACGCGAGGCCCTCGAGGCCCTCGGAGCAGCGCTACACCGTTGCGGCGGCAGCGGCGGCAGCAGTGATGCGACGTCCACCTCCCTCGAGGCCTCACATGCCAGTGTGCTCGTTGGGCTCCTCGCCTCGATGCTCCGCGAGGGACGCGTGCGCTGCCTTTGGGACACTCTCGCCGCCACGCCGCCACCCACAGCCGGGCGCCTGGCCGCGTCCGAGGAGGAGGAGGACGAGGCAGTGTGCTCGCTGCTCGTGGCGCTGCCTTCGCGGGTCGCTAACGCGCTTCGAGCAGCACCGCCCGCTGCGCTCGCGCCCCCCGTCTTCTATCGCGCTCTCGTGACGGAACTGCTCGCCGCCTACGAGCGACGCGTCGTGGTGAGCGGCGCCGTGGTGGGCGGCGCTGTGGTGAGCGGCGCTGTGGTGGGCGGCGGGGAGGCCGCGGCCGCGGCGCTGTCAGCGCGGGCCGTCGGCATGGCCGGCATGCTGCTCGGGCGCCTCGCACGCCTCGGCCACTTTGGTGTCGTCCTCGAGATGATCGTAGATAGCATGGCTGCCAACGGCGCGGACGATGCTGCTGGCGGGGGCTCCTCCCCCTCTCACGGGCTTGCATGCCAACTGCTCGCGGCGCTGCCAGCGTTCGCATCCGAGGCGGCGCTCGAGGCGGGAGTGTTGCTGGCCGCACGGGGACGAGTGAGTACGGTGACTCTCTGTGCCCTGTTCACACCACTGCTCCGTGCCAGCCCAGCCGCTCGGCTTGTGCTACGAGAAAGGCTGCTGCTGCTGCGTATCCTGCCCACGGCGGCGCTGCCGGCGCTCGTCGCGCTGCTGCGCGCCATCCCCGCCGACGTCGAGATTGGGGACGAGCTAAGGGGCGAGATTGGGAGCGAGATCGGCGGCGAGATTGGGGGCGAGATCGGCGGCGAGATTGGGGGCGAGATCGGCGGCGAGGGCGGCGAGGGCGGCGGTGTGGCCAGCCTCGGGGCTCATTACGGCGCGCTCGCTGAGGCGACACGCGCCGTCGCGGAGGCGTGGAGTGCGCCGAGCCACGTCATGCACGCGCCGATGCGTCAGCAGCGATACCTCACAGCAGCGCTGGTCCATGCGCTCGAAGCACTGCCCACGTCGATCTCGAGCGCGATCACTACGACGCTCCTGTCCGGCGTGCAGGTGCATCTGGGCGCACCAGACGAGGCCATTCGGCGGCTGGGGATGAGAGTGGCGGAGGTTGTGTCGTGCGTCATTGATCCGGACCATCCACTGCGCTTTGAGGGTGCCGCGAGCGACGACGACGACGACGAACACGAGGACGAGGGCACTGTGAAGGGCACTGTGAAGGGCACTGTGAAGGAACACAAGGATGTGGGCCGGTCGATTGCGCGTCCGCCGCCGCCACCGCCGTCGGCGCCGTCGCGACCCGACGAGGCGCACACGACGGGCGGCGCGTCTGGCGCCGGTGCGACGCGCTCGACGAGCCAGGTGGGCTTCGTCACGCCAGGTGGGGCATCGTCAACGCGCTCGACGAGCCAGGTGGGGCAGGTGCGTCGGCGCCGTCATGGGCGGCGTCGCTCCTCTGAGGCGCCGTCATGGGCGGCAGAGGAGGAGGAGGAGGAGGAGGAGATTGATCCCGATGCGCCAGCGGTGTTGCCGGGTACCGCCGATGAGGCGCCAGGCAGCGCCAACGGAGGCGGGCCGGCGCATCCCATGCCGTCACACGCCGAGCGCGCCGGGAAGCATGTGCCGAGCGGGGGCGAGAGGGTTGAGGACGATCACGACGACCCGGCAGCCGAGGAGCACGACGGCGCCGCCATGGGCACCGACGAAGACGAGGGCACCGAGGGCGACGACGACGACGACGCCGGCAGCGAGGGCAGTTACGAGGCATTCGACCTCGCCGACGACCGCACCGACCTGCGCGCGACGCCGCCGCCGCGCCACCTCCGCCAACTGCTTGCGGGCTTGCGCGCCAAGGAAGGCGAGCACGAGCTGCTCGACACAGCGCTCAGCGCCGCCGAAGTTCTCATACGGGCGGCGCCAGATACCCCCGAGCTGCACGCACTCTGCCCTCCGCTCGCGCGCGCGTTGCTACATTTGGCCGATACGTACCGATTGGCGCGCTTTGGGGAGCGCCGACACGGAGCGCTCATCGCACTCGCGGTGCGTTCGCCTGTGGCGGCGGCCGAGTTCCTCACGGCCGAGTTCTACTCGGAGCACGTGTCGCTCGAGATGCGCCTCGAGGTGCTTCGCGTCGTGCATGCAACGGCCGAGGAGCTCGGCGCGCCCACGACGGCGCGGGTCGGCCCGGCGGCCGCGCGCGTGGCGCCCGCCGGTGAGGCGCCCAGTACGGCGCCCGGCACGACGGCCGGTAAGACGGCCGGTAAGACGCGCCGTTGGGGCACGAGCAGCCTACGCTCGCGCCCCGTCGCCGCCGCGAGCGTGCTCGGCGCCGTCGCGCCCCTCTACTTCTACCCCTTGTTGGTGCGCTTCGACGACCCGACCACCACGTTCACCCTGCTCGGGGAGGACTGCTTCTTGCTCGAGGCGCTGCTCATGACGCTCGCCGCGCTGCTCCGCGGCGTCGCCGCGTACCCGTGTGCCCGCGCCATGAGGTGACGCTCGATCGCTTTGAATTCGATCCTGATTGCGTCTGATTGCGTCTGATGACGTCTGATTGCATCCTCATCACGCTTTGAATTCGATCCTGATTGCGTCTGATTGCGTCTGATGACGTCTGATTGCATCCCTCATCAGCCGAAGCCTCTTCGAGTTCGGCTGGGCGCTACGGTATCACGAGGAGCCCGCGGTGCGACGGGGCGTGCTCGTCGCATTCAGTGCTGTCGGCCGTGCCATGCTGCCCGCCCTCCTCGTCGCGGATCTAGGGGAGGTGCTGCCGGAGCTGCAGGAGTGGCTACGGGCCCACGCCGAGCAGGATACGGGCGCAGGCTGCCAGCAGCTCGCTGCCGCGTGCCACGCCATCTTTGGCACGGCCGTGCGGGCAGAGATGCGCATCTTCTGACGATCCCTGACAAGCCGAGATGGCAGTTGCCATGGCGTACGTGACACTTGAATGTACGTGAGCGCACAGGGCCACTGTGGCGCGCGAAGTCATAGCGCCTGATTAGGCGGCCTTCGAGCTCTTCTTAACGGCATGTGTTAAAGCGGGTGTGCGTCGGCCACAGCGATAGAGGCCCTCGTGCTTGGGGGTCCGGAGGTCGAGCACGTTGTGTGTTTCAAAGTTGACTTGACTTGACTTGACTTGTATGACTTTCACAGCAGCAGCAACAGGCAGCCCCAGCCCAGGCTCTCGCGGGCTCTCTCTCTCGCTCGGGTCATCGCACGATCGACGCTCACGGCCCTCGCTGCGTGTTCCTTCGCGCTACGCCCAAAGCCGCTCGATGAGCAACGCTGCGAGCACGAACGTTCCTTCGAATGCCATCGCACTCCACTGGGCGCAGGAGTGCCGCGCACTCCTCGAACGCAGGGTACCCTATTCGCCGCTGCTGCCCGCGGAGCACGACAGGGAGATTCGTCAGCTGCTCGATGAGCGTGACCGCGTGAGCAGCACACTAATGGCCTTGCATCGTAACCTCGAAAAGCAGATGGAGCAGATCGCCGAGCGGGCGACCGCGGCCGAGCGTGAGGAGATCTCGGGTGCGATTGCTGTGGACCCAGCGAATGCGGCCACGAACGTGTGGCTCATTGCCAGGGAGCAGGGTACGCAACCCGTCGTCGCGGACGCGGTCGACCAGCTACGGCTATTCGATCGCCTCCAGGAGGCTCGTACCAAGGAGGTAGTGCTGCAGGCTCGTCGCATGCTCGCGAACGAGCTCCTGCTTCGCAGCGGCCAGGCCTGGTCAGACGACGCCGAAGCCGCGCGGGCGCTGACGGCGCTAGACAAGGATGAGGCGATCTCTATTGGCGATTCGCTGCTGGCGGCATGGTAGATGGTTGCCGTGACCTTGGTGCGATGTCAGAATGGAGGCCTCAATGGTCTTGGATCTTCTTGGATCCTGCGGAAGGCCCCGAACGGCCTGTTGCAGGCGTGTCTTTTTTCTCCCAGAGGGTACGCGTTTGCGTCGGGCAACGGCACCATGATATCAGCGTAGCCAGCACTTAAAACCAGAATTAGAGATTACGCGATGACTCTCTCGTCTCTCGCTAGACCGCGTTTCATTTACCAGCAACCAGGATTCACACAAGCTAAACGAACGGAGAGTCAGCAGACCCACGTCCCATTAACACCCGAATGATTAACAAGAGTGAAGACGGTCAAGACTCAAGACACGGCGGGCCTATCGCCTGCTCTGGAAGTGTAACCGATCCTGTGAATCAACTTTTGAGTCCTGTTCAGCAGGCTGTTCCACCTTCCCTTTGGAGCGCTCGGGTGCGCTCGTCCTGCCGGCCACCATGTTCGCCCAAGGCCAGCTGCTCGGTATGAAATCGGACCTGCTCATGCAGGTTAAGGAGCAGATCAACGCATGGGACAAGGTCGCAGCGCGCCACCCCTTTGCGCATTACCGATCAAACGAGTACCCAGCTTTCGTGGAGGCGCGCGAGAAGGACCCTTTCACGACCAGCTTTGGCGATGGCTTGCCCTTCCGCACCTTTGACCGCAATCGTAAAGCGCGCGACGTAGAGCGCATGACGCGGCTCATGGAGCAGCCGTACCCGGTCGGGTACACAGGGCACGTGACAAAGATCAGGCACTGCGTCGGCATGACGTACGGCCGGCAGGTGCGTGACGCGATCAACAGCGTGACGCCGAGCACCGAGCTCGTTGCGGTGCTGCCCGTCGAGACGCCCACCGACTGGAACTGCGTGCCCAACAAGGACCGGCTCGTGAGCACACAGGGAGAAGCTTACCTCCCGCCCAAGCGTATGATAGCTGAAGCGGAGGAGCGTCTAGCGAACGCAGTGAGCACGCGACGCCCGATCAATCACGACTCGCGCTACGCGTCATCGTCGCTGCTCTCGTACCCGCCCCCCCCCTTGAGCAACTACAGCACTCCGGGCTGGAGTGAGCGCGCCACCAGCAGCATCGGCCAATACGACCCGTACAACCATGTCAAGGAAGTGCCCATTCACGCGGCGACGCTACCAAAGCGGCTGCAGCATCACGCGAGCGGCTCGAGCAGCGCGACCGTCTCGCTCGTGGGTGGCGCGCACATGGGCGGCCACTGAAGCGCGGCGGCGAGTGCATGGGCGAGTGTCACGTGACGAATGGATCGGGTTCCAGTCTCGGCCCCGCAATTGCATATACAAGACTGTGTCACTTGTGTGGGCCGGTCTGTGATTTCTGTTGGCGCAAGCAAGCAAGCTAATTAGTCGACCTTCGCCTCATGTCGCCATTTCGCGTCGTTTTAGGCGCCCAGGATTCGCCCCGCAGCAGAAACAGCCAAGGGCTGCCGCCGAAAGCGCCGCCGCGAAGGTCAATCCAATGGCCGAGACCGGGCTGAAGACACCGGCGGCGAAAAAGATCCTCAACGTGCCGAAGGATCTCGAGGTCAAGTTTGATGACGGTCAGGTCGTTCAGGCGCACGCGCTCATCCTCGTCCTCGCCTCGCCCGTGTTCCGTGACTTACTCACAGACGACCAGGGCTCGCTGCACACGAAAATCTCCCTGCCGGGCAAGAGGGCCGATGAGTTCAACCTCTTCCAGCAGGCGCTGCTACCAGCGAGCCTCAGGTTTGCGGCGCTCACCGACGAGGCCACCTTCTTCACGCTCTGCCGATGGGCCCATGAGTACGAGGTTGATGCGTTGAAAACCCTGTGCGAGGACCACCTGATTGCGAGCGTGCCAGTGACGGAGACCTCGCTCGAGCACGCGCTCACCTTCGGGCTCGCTCGCCGCCAAGCCCAGTGCATCGCCGAGATGAAGAAGGATCTGCCCCGCTTTGTGGTGTCGCTGCGCCTGCTGGCCACCCGCCAGAACGTCGAGGAGCTCAAAGACCTATGGCCTCTGCTGTGCGCTGCGGTCTTCATTGAGCCGTACGAGAGTGAGCGGAGCTGCAGCGCTCGAACTCATGCGCCGAGTTGAGCTCCTCAGACGCCTGTCCCGCCTGCTCCTGCCGCTGCTGAGGCTTTGCGCGTATGCACCGCTCCCCTCTCTTGCCGCGTTGTCAGTGCCGCCGCCGACGACGGTGAACGCGATGTGGCCCTTCATAGAGGCGGCTATCCATAAGCCGTCGCCCTCGACGCTGCTGCAGGCCGAGCTCAAGAAGGCGGCGATGGACGCGGCGTCCACCGCAGCGTCCGACGCTCTCGCCACGGCGAGCTATTACACCACGAGTTTGTACGACACGTTGTGGTCGTACGCCCCTCCAGCGCCGCCTTTGATCAAGGGCCGTCTCAAGGACCTGGGCATGGTCGCCTAGTTCGGAATGTGCTCGGCGGCATCAAGGGCCTGGGCGTGCCGCTCGCGTGATCAGTGCGCGAGATCGACTCGAGATCGAAGCCGCGCCGCCATAAATTGCTTCCTGGGGACACGCTCGAGAGAACGCCCCGCACGCCACACCCTACACACCAACTGTCATCCTAGCCAAAGCGTGGCGCCAGAGAGATCCCGGACGAGGCGTGCGCCACGGAGACCGCTTTTATAGTCGATTATGAACGGCGACCCATGTGTGGATCACTCAGCAACTTGGATGCTGCGCGCGGGCCGTGCGCCGTAGTGCGGTGTGCGGACGCGTTTCGTACGTGCTCCGCCGACCGCGCGCCGCGGAGGCGGGGTCCCGATGTGCGAAGAGGAACGGTCCAGTGTGCGCGCAGTGTTCAGTTTAATAGACGTGTGAACGATGGATCCCTAATATCATTTTCAAATAGAGCCGCGCGCGCGCCGCCAAACCGGCGGCAGCGCGATTCGACGTAAGTCGTAACGACGAGCACGAGGACCGAGCGTGACGATCCCCGACCCGGGCCGCGCGGCCGCGGCCCCCGAGCCCCGACGCTCCGCTGCTCGACTGTGTGTCCTCTCCAACCATCTCGGGACGCCTCGGCCGCGGTGGAACCAACGCGCGGATCCGCCGTACCCGCTCAAAGCCTCAAACGTCAAACGAGGACGAAGGTTGACGCCGGGCGGGGCAGCACGCCTTATCGAACCTGTGTCCATGTTGAGTCCATCGGTATCCACGGCTCGCACCCCCTGCGGCGAGTCGAGACTCCGCTCCCCGGATCTCGCTGCAATCTCGTGTAGGCTCTAGCCATCAAGCACGCCATCAAGCACGGCAGACGTGAGCCAGGCAGTCGACAATCAGTCGACAGTCTGCTCGTACGAGCCCACCAACCCTCGCGTCTGCGTGACGTCCTCGAGGGCTTCCAAAGGCTCGCCTCTCGTCGTGCCTGCGTCCGCTGGCTGATACTTGAGGAGGAGCGCTCGGACGCCTTCGTTCAGCTTGGCCAGGTGCGCATCACGCTTGCTATCGGTACGGCTGGCGGCGTCACTGAGGCCAAGGCGCGTGTACTCTTCCAGGTTGAGCGCGACGTCGTGCAGCGAGCGGCCCTGCGCGCACAGCAGAGACCATCAGAGGCCATCAGAGGCTACCAGAGGCAATCAGAGGTCCACCAGAGGTACTCAGAGGCACTCAGAGGCACTCAGAGGCACTCAGAGGTAATCAGAGGTAATCAGAGGTAATCAGAGGCCATCAGAAGCACTCAGAGGCCATCAGAAGCACTCAGAGTTCATCAGAGTTAATCAGAGTTAATCAGAGGTAATCAGAGGCCATCAGAAGCACTCAGAGGCCATCAGAAGCTCTCAGAGGCCATCAGAAGGCGCGCGCGTACCTGCACGTACAGCCCCTGCAGCACGCCCACGCGCAGCGGCTTGGCGCGGGAGGTGACGAGGAAGCCGAGGAGGGTGTCGATGAGCTGCAGCGTCGTCAAGCCTGCGTCCAGTCTCGCAAGGTAGAGACGGTCCTCAGCAGAAGGTCGCTCATCGTCGTCATCGTCGTCGTCGCCATCGTCGACGTCCGCGGCCACCGCCCTCGCCGCCGCCGCCTCGGCGGCCCCTACATGCGTCTCGTACGCCCCTCGCATCGCGAGCAACGTCTCAATCTTCGCGCCGCCCTCCTCCGCAAACTTACCGAGCAGCCGTTGCCGATGTTCCCCTTCGAGTTGGTAGAACAACGTGCCGAGGATGCCGACGACGTGCGCGTCGTGTGCGCGCTGCGCCGCCTCGCGCTCGCCTCGCCCCTTGGCAAACGAGGGTGGTGGCGGCGGCGCGCCGCCCAGCAGCGGGAAGAGAGTCTTGAACCCGCGCAGGTCTGCAAAGCGCTCCGCATTCGCGCCATTCGCGACGAGCGCCGCGTCGAGGACACGCAATGCGCCGCGCGCGGCGTACTTGGCTTCCTTGAGGGTGAGCAGCATGAGCTCGAGACCCTCGGCACGCAGGAAGAGCACCTGGGACGCCTCGAGCGGCAGCGCCGAGCTGAGCGCATCGATCAGGGCAATCAAAGGGCCATCAGACAGATCTCCATCACCTCAATGAGTCGCTGTCTGATTGAATATAATCATCTCAATCAGACAGATCTCAATCACCTGGTTCGCCTCGAGCGAGAGCGCCGAGCTGAGCGCATTGAACAGGTTCTCGACCAGTTCTGCCTCTTCCAAGTCCTGTGGCTCCTTGCGCTTATACTGCGCCACCGCGGTGAGCAGCCCGATGACGCCGTCGCACGTGGCGCCCAGGTACGCCTGGTTCGACGCGTTCTGCTGCAGCAGCATCGAGAGCAGCTCGGACGCGTACAGCTTGATCGCATGGAACCCACGCACGCGCACGCGCTGCAGCAGCCACGAGAGCAAGCCCGCGGACTGCGCGAGCGCGACGGCGGCGTCCGGGCGTGCCTCGAGCACGGACTCGAAGATGGAGAGCGTCGAGTGCACGGCCGCCGCCTCCTCCTCCTTGGCCTCGTCCAGCCTCTTCATGTGATCGACGAGCGTCGCCGCCGCCTCGTGCTCGAGAAGGGCGTCCACAAGCACGAGCAAGTCGTCGGGCGTCGCATCCTCCGCGCTCGTCATCTCCTGCATGAGATCGAGTACGTCGGACGAGATGTCCACGTTCTCGTGCGCGAGCAGCCCGATGAGAGACGGCACGCACCGCGTCTTCACGAAGACCGGGTAGAGCTCCGGTGCGGCCGCGACCGCATGCAAGCCTTTGAGTGCCTGGTAGAGCTCGAGCTCCGAGTCCATGAAGCGTTCGGGCTGGTCTGCGTACTTCATGCGCAGCTGCGTGTTCTGGTTGATCTGCTTCTCGACGTGCAAGATCAGTCCCTTGAGCGAATTGGCGTCCATGACATCCACGTCCACCTTTGAACGCTCCAGCTCCAGCTCCGCCTCAGCGAGGAGCTGCGCCGCTGACGGGCCGCGCGCTCTCTTCGCCGGCCCCGATGCGAACGTCGAAGAGCTGGCGGCGGCCGCGGCCGCCGGCCGCTTGCCCAGCGCGTGGCTCTCCAGCTCTTCCAACGCGTCGGCCATCGCGAAGTCCGGCGCGCCACAAAAAGGACAGTGCTCTGTTTCCCCACAGTAAGCCGGTTCAGCGGGCTCCAAGCTCAATATCAGTGTTTGGGTCGCGGGAAACGTGTGCGGACTGAACAGAAGAAACGGGGTTTCGTGCCTTTGCTTCCTCGTGCAGGTAGGATGGCGACAATCATCGGTCTTGCAGCGCGTAGGTTAGGAGGCAATTGGTCGACCCGCGACTTCGAGAGCGACATCCGGCGGCAGCAAGAGGAGGAGCGCTTGTGGGCGCTCAAAAAAGGGCGCGCGCCAGCCTCATCGTCCTTGGACGCCTGGACGGAGGTGCCAACGCCTGCGCCGGTGGCGGCCACGCCTGCGCCTTGGATAGAGCTGCAGCATGCGCCATTTGAGAGCTCCGCAAAGCGCTGCGAGAGCCCCGGGTTCGCGTTCCGCCCAGGCTCTCCGCTGCTGTCAACCTCGGAGGTTTCGAATCGTGAGATCGCCTTCCTCACACGATACAGTCGGCGAAACAACAGCAGCAGCGCCCCCGTTCGCAGCAGCCCGCTTGGCATGAACAGCGTCGGGCCGCCGTGCGGAGCACGCACGAGCATACCTGATCGCCTGGTACGCTGCGCCTGCACCTTCCAGTCACGATCTGCTCCCAGGGCATGGTCCGAAATGGTCCGAAGCCCCGGCTGGTGAATGACTCATCTTGCCCATTGTCCGCTGCCGTCGCGCGCAGTTGACGCCTGGACCAGGCACCTACGAAGTCGATACACGCAAGGCGATGGCCTCGATTACAGCGCATGCGGCCGAGTTACCATCGCCTTGCTTCCGCTCGCGAACGGGACGCTTCGGTGGTCATCTCGATACCTTTGGCGGCGCGGATCCTCTAAATCTCTATCCTGGCGCTCAGGCGCCACGCGACAGGACGCCGTGGCAATCGCCAGACGCGACGAGCTTTCGAAGGGGGCGTGGCCTCATGTCGATGGCCCCGCAGCCTTAAGGCAGCTCTTACCAGATACCACCCATGTGCATGAGAATCTCGTGGAGACCCGGCGGTGGGCTGTCTCCACTATCGAGCATCGACGATGCGAAGACAGTCATATATCTCTGAGTGGTTATAAACCATACTCGAGATCTTCGGAGACTTGTCTGTGGCCTGCACCTGTGGGAGCGGCCAATATAATCATGTCTAGTAACGCGTGAGGCCTGCTAGGCCACACCCTAGGTCCCGGAGGCATGCAGTCACATGCATTCCCAATCCACCAACTGTGTTTACCAAATTAGTGTGTAACGGGCTGAGCGCGAGCCCGTTAGTTTGTTGTGCAGTAAGATTCCCGCGCCGCTAAGGCAGCCGGGTCTCATGGCTACCCCCTGGAAATACACGGGGCAGCTGGTGCCGCGAGCCAAGCAAGCCGGTGGGACGGCTGCGCTCGAGCACCCCGCACGCGAGTAAGAACCACGAAACAGACGACCGGTCCGCGACCAGACTACGACCGCCGGTTTCCCGTTTCCCCCCACTAACGTTCGTCATCCGCACTCGCGGCCAGGATGAACGAGAACATGATCGACCAGACGAAGGCGACGAGGTTGACGAAGACCCCTTTGAGGTGCGGGGGCACGAAGGCCTCGCGCACCACGGTGGCGGGTAGCCAGAGATAGTACGCATTGACCTGCGTGCTCCAGACCGGCGCGTACGAGGAGAGTGGCGCAAACTGGTTCGGGCGCAACGATAGCGTGAAGTCATACCGGTCGTCGGGGCTGATCGACACGCACTCCTTCATAAAGAAGAGCTTTGTTGTGCATACCTGCGCGTCGGCCTGGTACGCGGTCGACACGAATGTGATGCCGCCCTTGAAGGCGGCCGAAATAAAGACAAAGATGGCGATGTTAAAGAGTGGGCTGAACAGGAATTGGTCCACTGCCGTCGCAAGTGTCCAGTGCAGTTTGAACGAGCCGAGCAAAGGAAACCACATCGAACAAATCGGCGCGATGAACGTGACCGAGAGAAGAGTCTGCTCGATCACTGGCTGTGCGCGCACGCCGCCGCCGGACAACAGCTGCGCGGTCAAGTTCCCGAGCGCGGATATGGTGCCGCTCTGCACCAAGCTCATCGTGAAGGGACGCTCCCGAAGAAGCTTCTGATACTTATCCCAGAGCGATGCGTTGGGCATGACCATGAGCTTTCTCGGCTGTCGCTTGTGTCGGGCCGGAAAAGTGCTCGTCACAGGGTCACCGAGTCGGCCGTTCTCCCGTTCACGGAGAAACGTCCGCGTTTTCTCCTGGAAGACGTTTTCCCTAATGCCGCATGCTGTACACCATCCTGTACTTGCCCAAACATCAACCCGAGCGGGTGGCGAGCTAGTAGCGGCGAGCCACGGATCAGCAGCCTGGATCCTGTGCCAGGAGCCCCCCTCGGCCTTCGTCGCCGGCCTCTCGCCCGCCGCGCGTGCATGCCGAGCGTCCCTTTCACGCCCACTCTATACTCTGCCCGCGCAAGCGAGGCACACTCATGCCAACGTCCAGATGGGATGCTCTCTGTCTGCGCTCTCTGTCTGCGCTCTCTGTCTGTGCTCTCTGTCTGTGCTCTCTGTCTGTGCTCTCTGTGTGTGTCTCTGTCCACGTCGCTCTCTGTCTCTCTCGCTCTGCTACAAGTCTGCGGGGCTGGCGAACCGAGCGGCCTTGGCGACCGCCACACCCGAGCCGACCGCCACCCGAGCGCCTTGGCGCTTGGCAAACTTGGCGACGCCTGAGGCGATCGCGGCCGCGTCGGTGGCGGGCGGCACGCCGATGACGCCGCGGATAGGCGTGCCATAGAGTGACGAGAGGATGCGCAACTGCTGGTCATACAAGATCATATCTCCGGTGCCGGGTTGGGCGCGCTTATCCTTGATCTTGACCGGCTGCACGACGCCGCCTTTCATCGCCGTCGTGAAGCGCGCCGGGAAGCCACCGAGCAGCGAGTCCATGCCCGCGAGGTATGGGGAGGGCTCCTCACGCGCCCCACGCAGGCCGACCAGGTAGCCTGACATGCCGCCGCCGCCGCCGCCGCCGCCAGCGCCGTCCTCGTCTCGCAGGTCGACCACGGGGGCGGGCGGCACGCTGCTAGTCCGTGCCGAGCGCGCGCGACGGCGACGCGCGGGGCCGGGGAGAAGCTCGCTGAACTCGGTGAAGACGGCGTCACGCTCGCCGCCCGCAACGACGCGCTCGCCGCCCGCAACGACGCGCTCGCCCGCGCCGCCGTCGCGCCCGCTGCCCTCTCGCGCCACGCCCGCCGACTGTGCACGCGCGGGCGGCCGCTCGCCGTCGCGCCGGTGTCGGCCAGCGACGGCCTGCTGGAGGGCTGCGGGCGGCGCTCCGTAGACGTCCGGACGGTAGACGTGCTCGAGCAGACGCAGCTCCTGCTCGAGGCGCGCGTCCGGCGTGGCCGAGGACGCGGGCGGCACGTACACCGGAGGCGGCGGCGGAGGGGCGGGCGTCAGCCCCTGGCCCGAGCGCGCCGAGGAGGCGCTCACCACGGCGCGCGCCGCGGGCTGAGGCGCGTGAGAGTGAGAGGGCTGAGGTGCGTACGGCGGGTGCGTGTCTTCCTCCAGGGGGGCGAGGTACGCGGCCGCCGCCTCGGCTCTCTCACGGTCAGCATTGCTCAGCCGGCCGCCCCCGCGCTGCGCCTTGCCCACACGCCCGTGCGGGTGCGCCGATGCGGGGCGCGCGCGCCGGTCACGGCCCTGTGGCGCCGGCGTCGCCAGTACCAGCTGCTCGGCGCCGTGGTGAGCGCATGCATGCGCCGCCATCAGCTGCTGCTCGCCCTGGGCGTGCTCGGCGCCGTGGTGAGCGCATGCATGCGCCGCGGCGCCTTGTGCGGCAAACACGGCGCCGGACGCCGAGGGCTCCGCTGCCGAGAGCAGCGCCGTGTTGGCACTCGACGGCGCATGCTGCGAGCGAGCGACGGCGGCACTCTGTGGGCGCCCGGACGGCTTCGCTGGCGCCGCGTGCGCCGGCGGGACGCCGAGCGCTTCGGCGACGGCGCGATCGAGCGCGTCATCGACGGCGGCATCGGCCTCATCGTAACGACGGCTCGTCACACGCAGCTCGGCGAGAGGGCTTCGCAGCGGCAACGCCTGCCGGTCGTACCCCGCCACGTGCTCGCCCGGCGGCGCACTGAAGCCAATGGGCAGCGGGGCGGGCGGCTTCGGCACCAGATTGGGCAAGGGTGGCTTGGGACCGTTCTCCTCACCGTCGAAGTCGTCCATCTCGTAACCGTCGCCTTCTTCATCCGGCTGACGAACCCCGCTGACGAACCCCGCGCCCACGTCATCCGGCTCCTCGGTGTCGCGGGGTTCGTCAGCGTGCAGCTCGGGCGCGCTCACGATGCACGCAGCACGCACCTCCGCAGCACGCGCCTCTGCCACTGCGGCCGCCGCGCCGCCCCTGCCTCCACCTTTGGCGCCACTTTTGGCGCCCTTCGACCTAGGTGCCAAGGGTGCGCCGCTGGCTCCCATCGCACCCTTGGAGGCACCCTTGCTGCTGCTGCTGCCGCCGCCGGCGCCGCCGCCGCCGGCGCCGCCAGCACCGCCCTTGCTGGTGCTGGTGCCAGCGCCGCCAGCGCCGCCAGCGCCGCCAGCGCCGCCAGCGCCAGCAAGCGCCTTGGTGCCGCTGCCTCTGGCTGCCGCCCCCCCAGCAGGGGCGGGAGGCGCGGCGGGAGGCGCGGCGGGAGGCGCGGCGGCTGCCGCGACCGTCACAGGCGCCGTCGCGGGCGCTTGCCAAGGGTCGAGCATCGCCGAGGCACGTGCGGCGGCGGCAGCGTGGCGTGCCCCCGGCAGGCCCTCGCCCCCCGCCGCATCCATGGCCGCCGCCGCCTTGAGATTGGCCCGCTCTTCCGCGGCCCTGAGCACCGCTTCGGCCTTCTCCATGGCCGCACGCTGCACCGCCTCGGCATCCATCGCCTCTGCCTGCTTGGCCTCTTCCGCACGCTGACGCCTCGCCGCCGCCGCCGCCTCCGCCTCCTTGACCGCCTTCTCCGCCGCCGCCTTCTTCGCAGCCATCGCCGCCTTCTCGGCCGCCACGGCACGCGACTCGGCGGCAATCTTCCTCAAATTGCGCCTCAGAGCGCCGCGGCGCACGAGCTTCTGCAGCTGCTTCGCACGCGCCGTGGCGGCCACGTGCGCCGCCGAGCCGCGCGCCGCCGTGGGCTGCTGCTGCAACGGCCGTCCGCTCACATGAAAGAACGTGAGCGCCGTGCTGAGCACGAGCGAGCCGCCCTTGCCAAACTTGTCCGGTCGGACCTCCTCGATGATCGCCTCCTCTTCGGAGCCGAGGTCGAGCGAGAGGATGACCGTCGCGCCCGGCTGCATCGCCACCACCGACGCGACGCGCACCTCGCGTGTCCCCGGCTCGGCCGGCTCGATGAGCTTCGTAATCACGGCCGCACTCTGCGCCAGCAGCGGCGCCGCACCGTATTGTGGCGTGCCGCCGCCGCCGCCGCCCCCGCCAGAGGCCTTGGGCGCCGTGCTCCCGCCGCCGCCGCTCCAGTCAAACGCCGGCTCGGCGGCGGCGGCCGTGCTGCTGGAGGCGCCGCCGCCTCCGCCCCAGTCAAAGGCCGGCTCGGCGGGCGCCGTGGCGGGCGCCGCCGGAGTGGTGAGCTTCGCGAGCATCGCGGCTTCCTCCGCCCGACGGGCCTCAGCAGCCTCGAGGCTCGCGCGATGCTCGGCGAGCGCCTCCTGCTCGAGGCGCTCCCTCTCGCGCGCTTGCCGGCGCTCCTCGGCCTCCGCTGCGCGCTGCCGCTCCATTTCGGCACGTCGCTGCTCGGCGGCGCGCTCCCTCGCCTCGCGCTCCTCGTGCTCCTGCTGCGCCTTCTTGTCCGCCGCCTCGGTGTCGAAGGCGTCCTGCTCGGCCATCGCCTCGTACCTCGCCTGCTGCGCCTGCTGCGCGCGACGCTCCTCGGATTCGTCAAATCTCGCGAGACGCTCGCGCTCGAGGTCGGCCTCGGCCGCCGCCGCGAACTCGGCCTCACGCGCCGCCGCCTCCTCCTCCTCTTGCTTGCGCCGCGCCTCGCGCTTCAGACGCGCGCGTTCTTCGATTTCGGCCTTGCGCCGTGCGCCCGCGTCCGCCGCCGACTCTGCAGGCGCCTCCGGCGGCGCTGTAGGTGGTGCCTCCGGCTGCGCCTCCGACGGCGCCTCCGGCTGCGCCGTCGGTGGTGCCTCCGTATATGGTGCCTCCGGCGGCGCCGTAGGTGGTGCCTCCGATGCCGCCGTAGTTGGTGCCTGCGGCAGCGCCGCCGTAGGTAATGCCTCCGGCGGCGCCGTCGGTGGCGCCGCCGTAGGTAATGCCTCCGGCGGTGGTGCCTCCGATGCCGCCGTAGGTGGTGCCTCGGGCGGCGCCGTTGGTGGCGCCGTTGGCGGCTTGGGCGGTGCGGCGGAGGTCTGCACCTCGGAGGCCTGCACCTCGGCTGGTGCACTCTGTGCCGCGACCTCCGCGGTGGCTTGCCTCTCGGCCGTGACCGAATGCCTCTCCGCCTCGGCCACGCGCTCCGCCTCCTCCTTGGCGATCGAGGTGCCCGAGGCGGCGCCCGAGGCGGCCTCGGCGGGGATCGCGTCGAGGCGAGCCTTGCGTTCGGCCGCATCACGCGCCGCCGCGTCACTCGCTGCCGCCTCCGCCGCCGCCTCCGCCGCCGCCTCCGCCGCCGCCTCCGCCGCCGCGCGCTGGGCCGCCTGTTCTGCCGCGGCCGCCTGCTCTGCCGCCTGGGCCGTCGCAGCCGCCTGCTCCGCCGCGGCCGCCTCGCGCCGCTCCTGCTCCAACTGGAAGGCCTTCTCGGCCGCGGCCTTCTCTACGGCGGCACGTTCGGCCACGTGGCGCGCGTGTGCGTCCTCCTCTGCCTCCCACTCGACCTGGAGTGCCGCCTCCGCCTCCGCCTGCTCCCGAGCTTGCGCCTCCGCCTCGGCCTCTCTCGCCGCCTGGCGCGCCCTCGACTCCTCGTCCCCCTCCGTCAGACTTGCAAGCCGGCCTTGCTCACGCAGCTTCTCGGCCGTCTCCTTGGCCTGCGTCGCCTCCGCGCGCGCCTGCTTTGCGATCGCTGCCTCATTCTCAAGACGCTCACGCTCTGCTGGGTCCTCGGCCTTAGCCGCCTTCTCCGCCATCGCCTGCTCGCGCCGTTCGGCCGCCTTGGCCGCCACATCCGCGGCCGCCGCCGCCGCGGCCGCCGCCGCGCGCAACCTGCCGGACTCGAGCTCCGCCACCTTCTGAGCCTCGCGCCGGAGAGCCGCCGCTCGCTCTTCGTGCGTGAGTGGCGTGAGCTGCCCCTTGGGAACGAGCCCCGCGCCGCGGCCCTCGCGCGCCTCGACCCACCACGCGTCCGGCGTCGAGCGATCCGGCTGGACCATGACGACGTCGTTCTCGCTCAGGCCGAGAGCGGCAACGGGCGCACTCACTAGCGCTTCAAAGGCGGTGAGTTGCACATACGTCTCGGGCACGAGGCCCTTGGTAGTGGTCGCGTCCGTCGCACCCACGCGCAGTGCGATCGCCCAGCCACGCGGCGGCTCGACGCCCGTCAGGAGCGCGAGCCGCTCGCCCGCCTTGATCGACATCTCGACGGGCGCCTCGGCGGTGAAGTCCGCGAGGGCGACCGCCGCGAGGGTCGCAGACGGATCCGCATTCGCGACAAGCACGGTCGTGTACGCGAGCCACTCGGAGACGGACTCGGTGCCGCCGTCGCCGCCGCCGCCGCCGCCACCGCCGGCGGCGGCTTCGATCTCGGCCTCGAGATCCGTCTCCTCGAGCAGCTCACCGCCGTACGCGGCCCAGTCCGCGCGCTCCTCAGCGGCGCCACCGCCAAAGGGAGGCGCCCCACCCGACCAGCTGACGTACGACTCGGGCACCAGTCCCTTTTCGCCCGTCTCGAGCACGACGAGGGACCAGCCGGCGGCCGACGTGGGCGTCGGCTCCGCCTGCCACACCTTCATCCCCTCGGGCGCGCTCACCTCGCCCGCATCCTCGGCGGTGAAGCCAGCCACCATCTGGCCATCCGCCCCGCGCAGGTACGAGGCGGGCACGAGGCCCTCGGCGCCGCCCTGCAGCCGCTGGCACAGCGCCCAGTCGAGCGCCTCGGGTGGGCGCCTCACGAAGCGCACGAGCTCCTGCGCCTTGCACGACATCTCCTTCGGGTCCTCCGCCGCGAAGTCGGCGAGCACGATCATGATCTCGCCCTCGCCCGCATGCTCGGCATCCACGCCGCCGCCTCCGAACTCGAGCGCATCGAGGCCATCGTCGAGGTACTCGTCGCCCGATTGGCCGATGGTCTCGAGACCCGCGAGATCGAGGCCCGAGAGATCGCCCGCGCCGCCCATCGTGCTGCCGATGCCGTCCTCGTCGGCAGGCTCCACATACGTCTCCGGCACGAGGCCCGCGGCGCCGCCGATTCGGGCGTAGAGCCAGCCCTCAGGGAGGCCCTGGGCCGGCCGCAATAGCTCGACGAGATCGCCGGCATGGCACGACATCTCTCCTTCAGCCTCGGCGACAAAGTCAGCGAGCATCCGACCCTTGCCCATCGGCAGGAACGGGCCCCTGAACATCTGGTCGTCGCTGGCGCCGTCGCGGATCTCATCGTCCAAGTATTCGCCCGCCTCGCCCTCGGCCTCGCCATCCTCGTAGGTCACCTCCACATAAGAGACGGGCACGATACCCTTGGCACCCACGGCATTCTCGGCGAGGTACCAGCCCGGCGCGTTCGGCTCCTCATGCGGGTAATTGTGGATCCTGAGGACCTCGTCCGCCTTAAAACTGAGCTCGACCGGGTCCTCGGCCTGAAAGTCGGCGAGCGCGGTGGCCGCCACCGTCTGCATTCGGAGAGAGTGCGACAGCCGGTGTCGATGAAGAAGGCAACCTGCCAGGGGCGCCCGTTGGAAGTTGCGCCTTCTCTGTGAAGAGTTCAGTTCAGTCAGTTCAGTTCAGTTTCAGTAGGTAGGTAGCTGCCTCACTTGCGTAGGCCGCGCTTGCGTAGGTAACTGAACTGAACTGAACTGAACTGAACTGAACTCTGTGAAGACGATCAGCGTCGCACGTTTCGCCAGTGGTTTGGCTGAAAGTTGAACATGTACATGTAGTTCCCTGATCCAAGTTCATGAAGTTCCGTGAAGTTTTTGAGGTTTCGAGCTCGGGTGAGCTCGCGGGACCGACGAGGCCCCGTCACAAAAATGTTGCTACAGCTCCTTGCTGCACTGCTGCCGATCGTGAGCGTGCTGTATCCCGCGTCGGCACTCGCCAGACCCGCCACAGCGCTTGTGAGGCCGTCGGCAGCTGATGCAATCACTTGTCAGAGCACCGCCCATGACTATTGCCGCCGCAGCTCCGTCCGCATGGATGCAGTAGTCGCTGAGGGCACCAGCGTGATCACGTGCGGACGCTGCAAGGCCGCCTATGCCGTCGCCCCGGACGCCTTTGGCCCAGTGGGCAAGCAGGTGCGTTGTTCCAACTGCGGCCATGAGTGGTTCCAGTCGGCGAGCCGCGTGTCCCCGGTGCCGCCTGGCATGGAGCTGGTCGAGTACCCGGCGGAGATGAAGGCCCGCATGGCTGCCGGCAAGCCCGCGGAGGCCGTCAGCCGCTTCCGCTGCTTTGTGGGCAACCTCGCCTTTGTCGCCACCGAGGAAGAGCTGCGCTCGCTCTTTGAGCAGTTCGGCACGGTAGTGAGCGTCACAGTCATGACCGACGAGACGGGCCGGCCAAAGGGCTTCGGGTTCGTCAACATGGAGAGCCCGGTGGCCGGTGCCAAGGCCATCGCCGAGCTCAGCGGCTACGAGCTGCACGGCCGCAACATCGAAGTGAGCGAGGGCAAGCAATCCGAGAGCCGCGGGCGCGGCCGCGGCCGCGGCGAAGGACGCGGCGACGGGCGCGGCCGAGGCGAACCTCGCGAATTTCGAAACGACGGGCCGCGCAGCGAAGGGCGCGGCGGGCGCGATTTCGAGAGCCGCGGGCGCGGCGACGGGCGCGGCCGCGGGCGCGGCGACGGGCGCGGCCGCGGCGGCGGCCGCGGCGGCGGCCGCGATTTCGAGCGCGATTGAGCGGAGCTTGCGTCGATGCGGCGGCGGGGAGGGCCCTTTCCCAGAGGTGCCCACAGTGAGAGATGGCTTCTCGGAGACCGCTTGTGGGCTGCTCGGCTGCTCCGCTCCCCCCACCCCCCGCTCAAACCCCCGCCCGCTTTGAGAGAGATGGAGGTGTGATCCGCGTACGGACGGCGAGAGGCGAGCGGCGCGGCGCGACCCCGTGGGGCGGCGGCAGCGAGGTGACCGCGTGTAATACAGTTCACAGAATCACAGAATCACCGTTAACGTCGCACACTGAACATCCCATCCACCGGCACGTCCGGCGCGTATATATCGCAATAGTAGGATAGGCGATGTTTACTTACTAACTTACTTACGGCGACCCGGCGCGGGACGGGCGGGGGAAGCAACCGGAACGGCGAACGCGCGCATCGCGAGCCCGCGCGCTCCAGATGCTCGGATGCTCCAACCGCGCTCTCGAGAGCCGAACAGTCGCTATAACGTAACATCGCATGGCCATGCGCCATCGAAGGCCCATTGCCCCATGCGAAGGCCGCATGTGTTGGAGAGATGTACTGAGGCAGTTATATTTACGCACCGGCTGCGGGCCGCGTCGGCGCACCCGGCGGGCGGGGCGGCCGGGCGGGGGTCGCCCCGGGCGCCGGGCGGCCGGTTACCCACGACCACAATTCGGACGGTGTAGAGCAACGCACGACACAGAGACGAGACTTGCCGCGCCCCCCGCCCCGCGCCCGACACCGACACCTGCGCACGATCCTACACCGCGCCGGATACTCGAGTTGTAGCTTGTACCATGTACGATGTAGCCATAGCCATAAACAGCACGATCAACGATAACGCCGGCGTCAACGCGCGACGACGGCCGCGAGTTCCCGCGGCACGAGAGTACAGACTAGACGCACGACCGTGCCCGCGTCCCCGGGCCGAGATCGCAAGTTCGCGGCGTCGCGGTATAGACGTTGTACGTCATTCAGCTGAACGCTTCATGGTTTCCGCTTCCTGATCGTGGACCACGGAGCACGGTCCCTTCATTCCTTTTCTGGGCTTAGGCTAATTGATCCTCATTTAGGCTATAGTGCTTCTTGTAGATGATTGGTCCACGATATCAGTTAATATTGGATGCGCGATCTCGGGAGCCTTGGGTGAGACACCTTGTGCGGGGGCAGATACGTCCGCCCGCACGGTCTTTACACGGTCTTGTCGCGGGCTCGCCAAAAGTTTGAAAGGTCGGGTTGAGGGCACGAGACCTTGCAATGGGCCTGGGCCAGCGGGTGCTCGCATGCCCCGGCGGCCCTCACCTCCTCGCACGAGTTGAAGCTCTGGGCGGACACTATGCTGATCTCTTCGGGAGAAGCGTCGACGTCGTCATGGGCAGGCATGAGCAGTGCGGCATTTGCAGCAAAGATGTGCATGGCATCCGGAGGGGAAGACGTCGCGGCGGCTATCAAGCACGCGTGGATCACCAGCATGGAGGCGACAAGGCGACGCGGCATCCAACGTTATGATGTTTGTGCGTGGAGCCGTGCGAGTAAAGTTCAGCTGTGCCTAAATAGGCCGTCAAAAAAACAGCACGTTCTGCTTCTGGCATGCAATGCCTCGCATGGCCCCAAACTTTTTCACACTTCCGTGTCCAACTGGACACTTTTGCCGTTGAGCCGTTCGTCGCCGAAAGCCCGAAACGCCATCATTTTTAAAACTTCCCCCTTGTTATCAGGTTCCTAATCCAATCAAGGGAATCCAATTGTATTTATCCTGGAGTTAAGTGAAAACAGGAGACAGGAGATCCGAGCTGTACATTCGAGCTTAAGAGTTATGTCCCGAACAATTGCTGGTCCCGAACCGGTCAGGGTCGAGTAGAGCCGTCGTTTACACAAGGGCGTTTACAATGTTCAGAAGGTAAACAGATGGTGTGTCTACCTGTCGTCTCGAGCGGAGAGGATCCACGTGGGGGAGATCCCCCCAGGGACTTGTGGGTCGCCACAATGAGAGAGAGGGTCGACGATGGGACTGGAGGACGAAGCCTGTGTTATTTCGACTACAGACTGTAAAACTAGCTTGCATGCTCCGGTTGCTGTGATGATTGCTTAGACGGAAAGTATGATGCTCCTAGGGCCAGATATCATTTTTTCGATTGTGGTGTGATGGACATGTATGGAAGAAGCAGATCGAACGTCTCTCATGGAAAATTCCTAGACGCGAACGCTCTTTCCATAAACGGGTGTTATGGAGTGATTATGGAATGAGCAGGCCGCATTCTCACTCTAGACGCAAAGATGCTGGGAGCGCTGTCGACTCTTCCCGGAGGCATGACGGGAGTCAGCAAGTTCGCCAAGATCCGCACGGCCGTCAAGATCGCTGCACATTTCAAGGGCATCACCCTCAAGGACACGCTGCGCAACAGAATTGAGGCCCTGCTTATCCGCGAGGCGCAGCAGAGCGACAAGCTCCTCTTTGCCCACCGGCGGCAGCTGGCGCGGGAGAACACGTGCCAGTACCTGGCGGCGCTTATCAAGGATGACAAGATGCTGCAAAAGTGGAGCGATGCGCGCTCAGAGCGGCACAGGTGGGTCGAGGCGGCGATCGGTCTACAGGCAGCATGGGCTGCACGTGGCCGAAGTGGACACGAGTTCCGAGCCATCAAGGAGCGCGTGCGCGGTGCGGCGCAGAGCGCGCGGATGCGCATACGCTTGGAACTCTGCGAGATTTACATCCTGCGTGCCGAGGTGCACCGCATCGCGAGCGAGTTCTTCGGGCTCGTCGCGCCGTCGCTCGCCAAGAAGGTGCAGAAGCTGCGCAAGCGGCTGACGGCCGTCGCCGACTCGGCGGGTCGCGGCGGTCACGCGCACAAGCAGATGATGGAGGCGATCATCAAGAGGTTGGAACCCGAGGTCCTCAAGTACGAGAAGGAGCTCGACCAGCTCGAGAAATGGATGATCGAGCTCGACGTCTCGTCAAAAGCCGAGCGGAAGGAGCTCAAGCGCGCTCCGCACCGGTGTGCTGTGCACATGCTGCTGACGCGCGCAGCACAGAGGCTCACAGCCTCACACACGCACGCCCACACAGAATGTCCTCCTACAGCCCTCCCTCGGCTCACGCTGCTCGCGCCCTGAGGCAGCCCTGTGCGCGCGCAAGCCACCCCTGACTTCCCCCCTGACAGACTATGCGCCGTCTCTTGCGCGTGCGTGTGCGGCACAGGTGGCGCGTGATCATCGAGCGCGAAAAGCAGATGGCGCCTGCAAAGGCGAGGCGTGCCCTCGAGTTGCAGAAGATCGTCGCTCGCGTTGAGCAGGGGCTCTCGCCCCTCGAGGCTGCTCGCCTGGCTGCCAAGGCCACCGCGGACGCAGAGGCGGCGCTGGCAGCCGCGGCGGCTGCAGAAACGGCGACGGCGGCCGCGACTGACCTCGATGACGATGACGTCGCGAGTGAGGTAGGCGAGCGTGAGGGAGGTGGGGAGGAGGAGGACGAAGAGCTTGTTGCTGCCGACAAATCCTTCCGAAAGGAGAAGGCCGTGGCGGTGGAACCTTCACTGCTAGCTCTAGCCAAGAGCCTTGCTAGCACTTGCGAAACGCCTTCAGCCTCTTTCGAGCATGCTGCCCTTGGCGGCGGCGGCGGCGGCGGCGGCTCTGTAGGCGTCGCTCCTGAGGGCCGTGCGGAAGAGGCGCCGTTCCGTCCAGCAAGTCCTCTCCGCCTCCTCGAAAGTCCGAGAGCCCCACCCGCCGCCAACGCCGCCACCGCTGTGCTCGCAGCAGCCATCGACGCCACATCCTCCACCGCGAAAGCGCAGTTTCGGGCACCTCGTCAGTCCATGATCGAGTTCATGCGCGATTTCCGACTGACGGAGAATGTGCTGGAGCATACGAGGGCGAAGCGCGCTGAGGCGCACAACGTAGAGGACCAGGCGGCCGCTGTGGGCGCGGTGCGCCGCCAGCTGCAAGCTTTCCATCGGCACTCACATCAGGCGCATCTGAGATCCGAAGAGGAGGCGATGAGCGCCGCCGCGATGGCGAAGCGTGAGCAGATGAGTGAGGTGGAGGCGGAGGTGGAGGCGGAGGCGGAGGCGGAGGTGGCGGCGGCGGCGGCGCTCGACATATTGCTCGAGGCGGCGCAAAAGGAAGGGGACATGATCATGCTCAAGGAGACGGCCGAAGCGGTTGCCGCGGCGGCTCATGCGGCTGTGGACGTGAAGGCGGCTGCGGCTGCAGAAGCCGCCGCTGACTCCGCGGAGCTCAGCGGTGCCACATCCCGTCAAGGGCTTGGCACCCCTATGTTTGCTATCCTGTCTCAGCCCGATGCATCCCTTCTTCCCCCTGGCGCCATCGCTGAGCCAGAGGCGGTCACACGCACACCTGTCCCCGAGCCTGCCAGAGCTCTACGCGTGAGCTCGTCCCGCGAGCTCGGTCGCCGCGCGAGCGAAGAGCACAGCTCGAACGTGGCGTCGTCCTGGTCGTCACCCGTCGAGTCACAGGGCAGTGGGAGTCGGGCAGAAAGTAGGCTCAAGGCCGCGGGGGGAAGCGTGCTACCCTCCGTGGGAGGCGCCGGCATCAAGGAGCCCTCGTGCCACAGCAGCCCCTACACACCAGCCTCGGCGCAGGCCCACGATCCCTTTCCATCGGCCTCGGGCACGCCGCAACGGTCGCAGCCCGGACGGTCGAGGATGGTCGCATCGAAGGGGCGGCCGGCGACGGTGAGTGACGGCCGGTTGATGCAACGCGTGCACGCGGGCGGTGCTCTCACCGATACCGAGTACACGGAGCTGATGAGAATCGCGCACCCGACGCTCCTTCCAATGAGTCCAAATAAGGGCAGTCCAAAGGGCGCTGGCGGCGGTTATGGCGGCGGACGAGCGATCGGAGTGTGGGACTGTCTACCACTCGGGCGCAGCCGGATGTTGGGTGCCTTCATCGAGACGACCTTCCTCGGCGCGATCGTGCCCGTGTACACCCTCTTTGACACACAGCTTGCGTTCGAGCTCTCAACCCCCGCTTCGGCGCCCGCAGCTGGCCCGGCAGGTGCACCCTGGACGGGTGCGAGGCGCGGCGACCCAGCACGTGTCCATCAACTGATGCCGCCGACCAAGCGTTCCGGCGCGCACAGCCCTCTGTCCGCAAACGCGGTTCAAATCATCGGTGCTCCTTGGTCCGGCAAAGGGGAGATGCGGGGCGAGATACGGGACGAGATACGGGCGTTTGGGGGTAGCTGCATCAGCAGCCGAATCGAGGGCGAAATGGATACGGGCGGCGGCAGCCCTGGCGAACGTCCCGAGACGTATGACTTCCCGAGGCGCCTCGAGGCACTCGAAGCGCTCTCGCCAGGCAGAGCCATCTCCCTCCATGCGACGACTCTCGCGACGACGCCCCAGCAGCGTGCGCTCAGCGACCACCAATCCTTTGCCACGGTCACGAATGCACGGGGCGGCAGCGGCGGCGCCAGCCGGCAGGCCTCGAGCTCGGTGCCTGCGTTCGTGCAGACCATGAACACGTATCTGACGCCACGGTCTATCCGCTCGAAGGCGGCCAGCCCCCTTCCCAGCCCAGAGTGGTGGGAGAGGCCGCACCTGAAGCAGCCGTGGAATCATTCCACCTTCATCGAGCGCTCCGAGCATGAGAAGAGGGATTCATAGAGCGCCCGAATGACACGTCGGTCCCGAGTTGGTTGTGAACTTGCGACATCGCCCACATGATCCGCGCACCGCCCTCGGTGCCATGCGCGCGGGTGCACCCCCCGGGCCGCCCCGTTAGGGATAGTAAGTAAGTAAAACAACCCAGGCATACAATGCGAGGCGGTGGTAAATGTTTGTCACGCGTCGTCTCGAGTGTCCGGCCGCGTCATAAGCGCGCCGCGGCTTACGTTAAATGAAGCGCCCGCCTGCGGTGCGGTGTGCCGTGACGCACCAGCGCGCAAAACCACGTGACGCAGTCGTACATGTTCGTGCGTCATGTATCATGTATCGAAAAAAGCCAATCTCATAACAGCTCCGCGCGGTGCTAACCATACCTCGCGACAGGTGAAGCGACATTGTGGCGACCTGGCTGCCTGCTGCTGTATGCTGCTCCTCCGAAAACGAGGGCCCTAGATCAGAGACTTTCAAAGATATGTTCAACCGTGCCTCTTGGGAGAGGACGCGTTGAAATGCTCCTTGACCTGCATGCTGACGTACGTGGCGCCGCCGAAGTCGAGCCCGAGTACCGGCCCTCGTTCGAAGGCCCGGCAGTGGCTGAACCACGAGCAGTCCGCGTGGCTCGTTGAGTACGAGATGAAACGGCAACGGGCGCACTGCTGGCAGAAGCCGACGCAGGCCTGCAGGTCGGGCAGCCGAGGCACGCTGCCCTTGTGGCCGTTGATGCAGTCGCTCGGCCCGTTGTCCGTCGTTGCACAGTAGCCGACGCGGATAGTGCTCGATACGACGCCTTGAGGGCGCGAGGTGCTTGCGATGGGGCCGTCGGGGTCAGGGGATGAAGACGCACCGTTGGGGGCAGGGGATGATGACGCGCCGCGCGTGGCCTCCTCCATCGCTTCGGCTGAGACCTCCGCGTCGGGCGCCGCGCCGGGCACCTTGAGCTGCCAGATTGGGCACGCCGCGCGCAGAGCGGAGCGCCGTACTGGTCCGACAAGCTCACGTGCCCTACGAGACAGGACGGCAATGGACCTCGGCCCTGCATGGCGTTCGGGCTCGGTGCCCTCTGCGGCTGCTAGGTCGAAGGCGAGCGTGCGGTTGGGTAACGGCGCGTCGGAGTGCAACGCAACCAACAAAGAGAGTAGTGCGCCCGCACACGCGACGCTCGAGTCGACCAAGGAGGCATTCCTGTCGCCCACCAGAGCGTCACGTGCGCGCCCGAGACGGCGCCCGTGCACGTTCAAACTCGCTTGCGGCAGCCGTTGGCACAGCCGGTCCGCACAGCCGACATAGAGCGCTCGCACTTCAATCCGATCCATCGCGTCGGTCGCGCGCTGCGCCTCGTCGCACATACGAGAGCCGCCAAGGCAGTAAAAGTAGCCGTCGTCACACGCACCTCGCTTGGCGAGCGCCTCGGGCCTCACGGTGGGCGTGAGCCACGTGGGTGCCGGCGGCAGATTCCCATGCCACGGCCGTCGAAGCACATCGGACGCGTCGCAGCTGAAGGCGGGTGCCGTGGGCGCGACGTCGGCCGCGATGCCGGCCACGACACCCGCACGACCGGCACCGCCGTCAGCGCGACCGCCTCCAGTGCGTCTACCGCCCTCACCACCGCCTCGTCGAAGCTTGATTGCCACTGATTGCCACTGATTACCTCCCTCATCAGGTCGATGCTTGGGTGAAGCGTCGGCCGCGACGCGTGTGGAGCAAGCGGGGCGTAGGCCAAGGCAGCGCACAGAGGCCCACATACGCCCGAGGGTGAAGTCGACCCCTTGGTGGGACGCGTAGCGCAGCTGTGCGCGCAGCTGTCGCAAGATCATCTCGCCCCAGTAGATGTGACCCATGGCCACCTGCGGCTGCCCCCGAGGCCCGCGGTGCACGTGATACGAGGCCGCCGCCGCCCTTGTCAGGTTGCTAAATATGGGTGCGTCGCCGAGAGCGGCGAAGGCGGCTGCGTCAGTCGATCTGGGCACAATCTCGGACAGGTCAGATGCATCCGTGGCAATCCGTGGCAATCCGTGGCAATCCGTGGCAATCCGTGGCCATCCGTGGCCATCCGTGGCAATCCGTGGTCATCAGTGGCACGCAGTGGCACTCCGTGGCAATCCGTGACCATCCGTGACCATCCGTGACCGTCAGTGGCAGTCACTCGCCTGGCCGCGATCCACCAGTCCAGCACAAACACCGCGCGCGCCGATTTCGTCAAGTCGTTCTCACAGCCCCGCGACGGCGGACCGCACTCAATGGCGCCCGTGGTGATCTGCGAGCCAGATGCGATCGCGCCCAGCCAATGGTCTCCACCGCCGCCGCACACTCGGTGCCGGTGCTGTACAAGCGCCGACGTGTCGGGTGGTCCAGACGAAGCGCACTGGTGGGGCAGCACGAAGACGCCGGGAGCGATCGGGAGCGATGTGAGCGGCAGCGGCCTCTGCCAGAGCGTATCCCATCTGGAGATGAGGACACGCTCGTACTCGAGCTCGCTCGCACGCTCCGACCGGCGCATGAGCTCGACGGCGCGCGAGATGCCCAGCAGATGAGACGCCGTGCGCTCGCACGAGTTCTGACCCCAGCCATCCATCCCCGTGAAGAAGCCTTGGAAGCCGTTGCCCACACGGAGCAGCGAGACCTCGAGCTCACGGCACAGGCGATGGTTCCGCTTCACCTCTTCGGGCTCGTGCGAGCTGGCCCGCGGTCGAAAGAGCGCGTCGAGAGCCTTGCCGATCGTAGGCGACCAAGAGTGGCCGAAGAAGTGCACGTCGAGGCCAGCGCTCCGGCTGGGCTCGAGCACATGGCGTACGTAGCCAGCGTAGCAGAAGACGGCGAGGTCGAGAGCGCCAACAACACCGGCGTGCACCGCGCGTGTCGGCTCGCCCTCCACGCCGCGATCGAAGCGACCGAGCTTTCCGTGCAGCACGATGGCCGCGGCGACCCGCCGACGTTGCGGCATTGTGTGGAGAGTCCCACACTCACACCTGCGTGTTAACGTTCACGACAGACGCGACAACCGGTGCTACAGGAAGTAGAAAAGATACTGTTAAACGCTTCAACAAAAGTTGTTGGTCCTTGCTGGCTGCTTTACCCCTGGAGCACATGGTTGTGGTGTCGTTCCTACATGTATGCAAGGGAGACGCGCCGCGCATGTGCCCATGAAACGGAAGGAAGCAACGAAGGAACACGCGTTCCATGCCTACTGAGACGTTGGGTGAGAGGCCGACTACCCATGCGCCAAATCTCCAAATGGGGTCTGAGACCCCAATCGCAATGTCGAATGCCTCCTGCCACAGACCCTGATGGCCCGGCCGCCCTCAATCCCATGCTCGTTGCTTAACTCGTTGCTCTTTCACGCTCCAACATTTTTGCCGCGGCTGGATCTATCCTTCTTGCTGGGGCTGTCGCCGCGATGGCTCGGGGTCTCGCCGCGATGGCTCGGGGTCTCGCCGCGGTGCGAGCCGCTGGCTGGTGCTGGAAGTTTTCCCATTTCCTTCTTGACCTTGTCCTTCTTCGGAGCCATCGCGGGGTGAGCAGGGAAATGTCCATGTTTTTCGCAGTTTTTTCGCACACACTCGAGTCAATGGTCGTGAGCGCATTCAGATCGTCATCGTCCATGAACACGCAGTTGTTCCTCAGAAAAGCAGCTCAAATCCAGCCTTTCCTTGCAGTGCCTCATGGATCAAGGCCTTCCCTTCCTCGCCAATGAAGTTGCTCAACAGCCTGTATAGGGATGCAGACAAGCAGACAGGAAGGTTGTTCACACAGGAGGTATCCTTCCGTGGCCATCAGCTAGGCACGTGGTGCTTAGAAATCAAAGTTTGGGAATTGGGGCGACAAACTTACTCGATTTTCGTCAGTGCGCCATTGACGCGCAGAGCGTCGGCAATCGCTGTGATCCCATCTGCAGTGTAAGTTCCAAGCCCATAACGATCGAGGCCGCACAGCTGGTTGTCGCTGAGGTTGAGGCTCGTCAGCCCGCCATTAACGTGCAGGGCGTCGTCGATTGCAGTGATGATTGCAGTGATGCCCTCTGTGGTATAGGTGCCATGTGGGTCGCCCTTGTTGTCAGTCCAGATGCCGCACAGCTGGTTTCGGGAGAGGTCGATGCTCGTCAGCCCGCCTGTGACAGCTACCATAGCCACCACAGCGTTTGCTCCAACTGGACCGATGAAGTTGCCACTGACGTTGAGCGACGCGAGCTTGGTCTCTTTGTTACTCTTGATGGCCTTGCAGACTGCGCTTATGCCCTCATATTTGAGGTCATTGAAGGACAAATCCAGGGTCGTCAGTGCGCCTGTGACAGGAAGCAGATTGGCCAACACTAGCGCGCCTGTCACACCGACACCCTTGCCGGATAGGTCGAGCTCGGACAGACTGTCGGCGCGCAACTTCTTGATCGGGATGTTGCAGAAGATCTCGAGCGTCGGCTTACTGAGGACCACGGTCGCAAGCTCCTGTGCCACATTACCAGTGATGTCGTTCCAACCAACATCCACCGATGTTAGCGCGCCATTAACGCGCAGAGCGTCTGCAATCACTATGATGCCCTCTGCAGTGTAAGTTCCTTGGCCATATGCATCGAGGCCGCACAGCTGGTTTCTGGAGAGGTCTATGCTCGTCAGCCCGCCGTTGACGCCAAGCATCTTGGCCACGTGCTTGACTCCTGCTGTCCCACCAATGTTGCTCTCTCCATCAATATCGCCGCTTATGTCAAGCTCCTTGAGCGTCTTGTTCTGTTCTAGAGCCTCACAGATGGCCTTTGTGCCCTCCTCCCCCAACATGTTTTTGGCGAGTGATATTTTGATCAGCCCGCCTGTGACAGCTACCATAGCCACCACAGCGTTTGCTCCAACTGGACCGATGAAGTTGTAACTAAAGTCGAGCGACGCGAGCTTGGTCTCTTTGTTATTCTGGATGGCCTTGCAGACTGCGCTTACGCCCTCATCCTTGAGGTCGTTGAACGACAAATCCAGGGCCGTCAGCCCGCCTATGGCAGGCACGAGGTACGCAAGAAGCATGCCACCCTCGACACCTATATGTATCGCTTGCAGGTCGAGCTCAGAGACGGAGTCGTCGCGCATCATCTGCACCGGAATGCCGCGAATCTCGCCATAGCCGGCGCAGGCGACAGCCGCAAGCAGTAGCTCGAGCGGCGGCTCGCCCTCTCCCTCGATGCAGCTGAGGAGAGCGGTTTTGACAGCATGGCCTCCAAGGAACGGCCTCTCGTCCTCGTCCTCGTCCTCGTCCTCATCCCTCTCGTCCAGATCCACCCCGCGGACCGCGGCCACACTCACCTCAAAGCCCTCCCAACGCAGTCGGGCCAGGCTGGGCAGCATCCTCCCCGCCGCCGCCGCCTCCCATGGCCGGCCCGCGTCGACGAGGACCTTGATGTTGAGATCGGTGATCTCAGCCATCTGAGTCGGCTCGGGCTGACCCTCGCAGCGGCTGAGGCGGGAGCAGAGCACGCGCCGCGCGAGCGCCAACCACGATTGGCTCACGCCCTTGAGCTCGGCCAGCGTGCCGACGTCGACCATGCCCAGCGCCACCTCCTTGGCATCGTCTGTGACTGCCATCCCCGACAGCGAGGGCTGCGGCTGCGGCTGCAGCGCGGGTGGCCCCGCCGCAGAACCCGCCGTGGCTACTGATAGCTGTCCCCCCGGCGAGAATGCCGGCTCGGCGAGTGCCGCCACACGATTCTCCACACTGCCAATGTCATCCGTTGCGCCGAGCAGCTCTCTCAGCTCATCGGCACGTTTGCCGTTGAGGCGTGTGGCGAGGGCGCACTGCGCATGATTGAGCGCCCCGGGGGCGTCGAGGAAGCTGGCGCCCTCGACGAGCCTGAAGAGCTCCGAGATCGAGCACTGCTCGAGTCTCGCCGGCATGGAGTCGGCCTCGCACATCTCCCGGAGCACTGCCAGCTCTGCCGCCGCAATCGTCGGCACCGGGTAGACGCCATCTTCGGTTGGAGCGTCGTCCATCATGTCTTTGAGCGTGCCTGCTCGCTGGGCCACCCGGCGCGTCCACTCGACAGCCTCGCCCTCGCGCGCCCGCAAGCGCACGTGCTCCTGACCTTCAGTCATGTTGATAGCGGTCAGCGTGTTGGTCAGCGTAAAGGAAAGCATGCAACACGATTTTCTCTTGTCTGTTGCGTGTTTACTAAGAATAGACTTGACATGACTTGACATGACTTGACTTGCGACCAGGCAGGCACGACCTTTTCTACTATGAGTTGGTGCCTTCTCGGGTCCCTTTCTCTCTCTTACGGTCTCTTCAGTAGTAATCCAGTTGATGTATCACGTCAGTTCGTCGTCGTTGACTTCGGCGCGATCGGGGTGACACGCTCCGCTGACACCTGTGTGCTGTGACGATTCCTTCACGCACCGCGCACAACGGCATCCACATCCGATCTGGAGACGCGTCTGGACCGTTTTCGTTTATTGACATGAAAACTTACGGGTGCGTGCCGGCGGCCCCCAGACCCAACAATACCGCCACAGCGCACGATAATCAACTGCGTACGGTACATGTACCGATGCCGATGCGCGCGACGGAAGTGCATCGGAATCAAACATCCTACATCCCTACAACATACTAGACAGAAGACTCACTTATGAACTTATCGACTCGCTCGTCGATCGCCCTCCTGTCTCCTGACCAGTGACCACGAGTGATTCGTGGCGGCGCGGGCACTTCACATGTTGATCTTCGCGCCCCAGGCCTCAATCGCTCCGAAGAAGCTTCGTTCCGGCTTGGTATTGCTGCTGCTGCTGCTGCTCTGCCCACGATGACTTCCATTATTGATCTGTTGGATCTGTCGCGTCGTTCGGGCTTGGATGATATTGTCCATCCCGAGCACCGCCTCGAGTGCCTGAATGTCCGCTGCGAGCACACTCGCCTGCGAGCGCAGCTTCATAAGCTCGTTGTCCACGTCGAGCATCGACGACTCCAGTCCCGCGCACCGAAGGGCCTGCCACCCGAGCGGCCATCCGAGGTCGTCGTGGTTTCTCAAATGCAATCGGCACTCACAGCAGCATTCAAAGCAGCACTCTTCGCGGCAACACGGGGGCACTTACCTCTTCGTTGAGATGGGTGCGTCATCAGAGGTCATCAGAGGTCATCAGAGGTCACCAGAACTTACCTCCTCGTTGAGATGAGTGCGCCGGTTCGCGGACGCGTTCTTCTCAGTCACAAACTTCTGCTCGACCTCCACCATACGGCGCGCCGCAATCGAGAGGGCCTCGCTCACGCGCCGAACGGCCACCCGTCTTTCTCCGCGCGTCTTGGCTATGAACGACGCCTGGTCCGCCTTTGCGGCGGCCGCCTCCACCGCGGCTACCTCCGCCTTCGCTTTGGTCTCTTCGGGAGAGATGCCGCCCAAGAAGCGCACGACGCCGCTAAAGAGGCCGCCCTCGGCTGCGCTCGCACCTGCGGCAGTCGCGGCACTCCCGACCATGGCCGCGTCGCACGCGCGCAGCTCGATAGCGAGGGCCTCAGGGTCTGCCAGCAGGCCGGGTAGGCGCGCTCCCAGTCGCTCACGGTGCTTGAGGATGCGCCCGAGCTGTGGAGCGAGCTCGGGTAGGCGCGCGGCAAGCGGCTTGAGCGCATGCATTTGCTCGAGCGCGTCCAGATTCGGGAGCAACTCCTTCCAATACGGCGCGATTGCGGGCAGCTGGGGCGCAAACGCGGCCACGTGCGGCAGCAGCAGCCGCAGCCTCGCAGCCTGCGCCATCTCGTCCACGGGCAGGTCGCCGCGCTTGACGGCCTCAAGCAGCGGGCCAAGGTGCGGCAGCAGAGCAGCCGTGTGGGGCACCAAGACGCACAGGTGCGGCGCGAGGCGCGGCAGGCTCGCAGCGAGCACGTCCCGATGTGCGCGCAGGCTGTACAGGTGCGGCGCGATCACGTCGAGGTGCGGCAGCAGAAAGTTGCGATGGCGCACGAAGACCTCGAGCTGCGGCTCGAGATGCGCCAGCTCGTCGAGCAGCACGCCGAGGTGCGGCAGCAGCCGTGGCAGCTCGGGCACGAGCGCGGCCAAATGCGGTGCGTAGATGTCGAAGAGCGCGTTGAGGCGCGATGCGTGTGGCGCGAGCTTCTTCAGATGCGGCGCGAGCTGCGGGATGTACGGACGCAGCTGTGCTTTGGCGAGGAACTTTGTTGTCTCTCTCGTCTGGTCAAGAACCGAGGCTGGCGGCATTGATGCGCGTGGCGCTTCCCGGACGCACGTGCATCAGAAGGACGTTTCGTTTCCAAAAATAATCGAGCTCACAACCGGCAAAAAGATACCGGGGGAGCCGGGACACAACCGGCAGGGTGGTAGGGAAAGGTCAGTAGTTTGTTACGAATTTTTACGTCTATAAAAAGATCGTGCCTGCAATTGAGTGCAACGTGAAGGGCCGCGCTCGCTCTCCATCATGGACGAGCTCTCACACGCGTCAGATATGCCTACATTGACCTTATTCGCCTTGCGCGACGCAGCACCGGGCGAACTTATATGGAATTCGTGCCATCGGCCCGTGCATGAGCACACCGAGCCTCTTATTCTACAGCAGCTCATGAGCGACGCAGAAATTGAGACGCTATTGCTCGCTCCCGGGCCAGCGTACCCGCCCCGACAACACTGGATGATGCGTGGGACATTGACTGGTCAAGCGGCTGTGCACGATGTGGCTGAGGGCCATGCGCATCGCAAGCTTTTCCTTCATCGCGGCTTCCACTTTCAACGCGAGCATTCGCAGCTGCACGAGAAACTCTCCCATGAGATCGCAGAAAGACTTTCCAGAGACTGGAGTGGCGACGTCCGAGCTCAGCATTCGCTGTGTCGAATTCCACACCTACACCGCCGGCGGCGGCCTGATGAGTCTCGTCCACCGCGACCGCGGCTCTGTCCTCACGCTCTCCGTCCTTCTGTCCTCTCCGGCCGCGTGCGAGGGAGGCGAGTTCATCACCTGGACGAGAGATGGCACGAGAGATGGCACCGAGAAGGTCCACCACGGCATGCAACGCGGCGATGGCATATTTTTCCATTCTGAGAAGACGCACAACGTAGAGATGGTCACATCTGGTCGCCGGCACTCTCTGGTTATCGAGCTGTGGAGAAGCTGCCGCGCCACAGGCCGAGAGGCCGAGATAACAGCTTAGTGTCGTAAACGCTGAGACTGTCGGATTTTCGCCCAGGGACTAGGAGGGCTGGCTGAGGCTCTGGGTTGCCATAAAGAAAGAATCGTTTTTCTACGAAGTAGACAACCGAAACTAGATCATTCGGGTGCTCTTACTATCCCTCTTCTCAACTCTTCTCATGCTCGGAGCGCTCGATGAAGGTGGAATGATTCCACGGCTGCTTCAGGTGCGGCCTCTCCCACCACTCTGGGCTGGGAAGGGGGCTGGCCGCCTTCGAGCGGATAGACCGTGGCGTCAGATACGTGTTCACGGCCTGTACGAACGCAGGCACCGAGCTCGAGGCCTGCCGGCTGGCGCCGCCGCTGCCGACCCGTGCAGTGCCCGTGGCAAAGGATTGGTGGTGGCTGAGCGCACGCTGATGCTGGGGCGTCGTCGCGAGAGTCGTCGCATGGAGGGAGGTGGCTCTGACTGGCGAGAGCGCTTCGAGTGCCTCGAGGCGCCTCGGGAAGTCATACGTCTCGGGACGTTCGCCAGGGCTGCCGCCGCCCGTATCCATTTCGCCCTCGATTCGGCTGCCGATGCAGCTACCCCCCAACGCCCGTCTCTCGCCCCGTATCTCGTCCCGTATCTCGCCCCGCATCTCCCCTTTGCCGGACCAAGGAGCACCGATGATTTGAACCGCGTTTGCGGACAGGGGGCTGTGCGCGCCGGAACGCTTGGTCGGCGGCATCAGTTGATGGACACGTGCTGGGTCGCCGCGCCTCGCACCCGTCCAGGCTGCACCTGCCGGGCCAGCTGCGGGCGCCGCGCCCGCGCTGCTCGCTGACCTGGCGCGTGGGCGGGTGCCCGCCCCAGTGGCGCTCTTTATGGCGCTCTTTTCGGCGCTCGAAGCGGGGGTTGAGAGCTCGAACGCAAGCTGTGTGTCAAAGAGGGTGTACACGGGCACGATCGCGCCGAGGAAGGTCGTCTCGATGAAGGCACCCATCATCCGGCTGCGCCCGAGTGGTAGGCAGTCCCACACTCCGATCGCTCGTCCGCCGGCCTCGCTGCCGCCGTGGTCGGCGACCTCACCGCCACCGCCGCCATAACCGCCGCCACCGCCCTTTGGACTGCCCTTATTAGGACTCATTGGAAGGAGTGTCGGGTGCGCGATTCTCATCAGCTCCGTGTACTCGGTATCGGTGAGAGCACCGCCCGCGTGCACGCGTTGCATCAACCGGCCGTGGTCACTCGCCGACGCCGGCCGCCCCTTCGATGCGACCATCCTCGACCGTCCGGGCTGCGACCGTTGCGGCGTGCCCGAGGCCGATGGAAAGGGATCGTGGGCCTGCGCCGAGGCTGGTGTGTAGGGGTTGCTGCGGCATGAGGGCTCCTTGATGCCGGCGCCTCCCACGGAGAGTAGCACGCTTCCCCCCGCGGCCTTGAGCCTACTTTCTGCCCGACTCCCACTGCCCTGTGACTCGACGGGTGACGACCAGGACGATGCCACGTTCGAGCTGTGCTCTTCGCTCGCGCGGCGACCGAGCTCGAGGGACGAGCTCACGCGTAGAGCTCTGGCAGGCTCGGGGACAGGTGTGCGTGTGACCGCCTCTGGCTCCGCGCTGGCGCCAGGGGGAAGAAGGGATGCATCGGGCTGAGACAGGATAGCAAACATAGGGGTGCCAAGCCCTTGACGGGATGTGGCACCGCTGAGCTCCGCGGAGTCAGCGGCGGCTTCTGCAGCCGCAGCCGCCTTCACGGCCACAGCCGCATGAGCAGCCGCCGCGGCAACCGCTTCGGCCGTCTCCTTGAGCATGACCATGTCCCCTTCCTTTTGCGCCGCCTCGAGCAATATGTCGAGCGCCGCCGCCGCCGCCACCTCCGCCTCTGCCTCCGCCTCCGCCTCCGCCTCCGCCTCACTCATCTGCTCACGCCTCGCCATCGCGGCGGCGCTCATCGCCTCCTCGTCGGATCTCAGATGCGCCTGATGTGAGTGCCGATGGAAAGCCTGCAGCTGGCGGCGCACCGCGCTCACAGCGGCCGCCTGGTCCTCCACGTTGTGCGCCTCAGCGCGCTTCGCCCTCGTATGCTCCAGCACATTCTCCGCCAGTCGGAAATCGCGCATGAACTCGATCATGGACTGACGAGGTGCCCGAAACTGCGCTTTCGCGGTGGGTGATGTGGCGTCGATGGCTGCGGCGAGCACAGCGGTGGCGGCGTTGGCGGCGGGTGTGGCTCTCGGACTTTCGAGGAGGCGGAGAGGACTTGCTGGACGGAACGGCGCCTCTTCCGCACGACCCTCAGGAGCGACGCCTACAGAGCCGCCGCCGCCGCCGCCAACGCCGCCAAGGGCAGCATGCTCGAAAGAGGCTGAAGGCGTTTCGCAAGTGCTAGCAAGGCTCTTGGCTAGAGCTAGCAGTGAAGGTTCCACCGCCATGGCCTTCTCCTTTCGGAAGGATGCGTCGGCAGTAACAAGCTCTTCGTCCTCCTCCTCCTCGCCTCCCTCGCGCTCGCCTACCTCACTCGCGACGTCATCATCATCGAGGTCAGTCGCGGCCGCCGTCGCCGTTTTTGCAGCCGCCGCGGCTGCCAGCGCCGCCTCTGCGTCCGCGGTGGCCTTGGCAGCCAAGCGAGCAGCCTCGAGGGGCGAGAGCCCCTGCTCAACGCGAGCGACGATCTTCTGCAACTCGAGGGCACGCCTCGCCTTTGCAGGCGCCATCTGCTTTTCGCGCTCGATGATGACGCGCCACCTGTGCCGCACACGCACGCGCAAGAGACGGCGCATTGTCTGTCAGGGGGGAAGTCAGGGTTGGCGTGCGCGCGCACAGGGCTGCCTCCGGGCGCGAGCAGCGTGAGCCGAGGGAGGGCTGAAGGAGGACATTCTGTGTGGACGTGCGTGTGTGAGGCTGTGAGCCTCTGTGCTGCGCGCGTCAGCAGCATGTGCACAGCACACCGGTACAGCGCTTGTGGCGTGACAAGGCTAATGGCGGCGCGGCATGAGAGAGCGCGCTTGAGCTCCTTCCGCTCGGCTTTCGGAGGGACCTTGAGCTCGATCATCAATTTCTCGAGCTGGTCGAGCTCCTTCTCGTACTTGAGGACCTCGGGCTCCAGCGACTTGATCGCCTCCATCATCTGCTTTTGCGCGTGACCGCAGCGCCCCGCCGAGTTGGCGACGGCCGTCAGCCGCTTGCGCAGCTTCTGCACCTTCTTGGCGAGCGACGGCGCGACGAGCCCGAAGAACTCGCTCGCGATGCGGTGCACCTCGTCGCGCAGGATGCAAATCTCGCAGAGCTCCATGCGGATGCGCATCCGCGCGCTCCTCTGCGCCGCACCGCGCACGCGCTCCTTGATGGCTCGGAACTCGTGTCCACTTTGGCCACGTGCAGCCCATGCTGCCTGCAGACCGATCGCCGCCTCGACCCACCTGTGCCGCTCCGTGCTCGCATCGCTCCACTTTTGCAGCATCCTGTCATCCTTGATGAGCGCCGCCAGGTACTGGCACGTGTTCTCCCGCGCCAGCTGCCGCCGGTGGGCAAAGAGGAGCTTGTCGCTCTGCTGCGCCTCGCGGATGAGCAGGGCCTCAATTCTGTTGCGCAGCGTGTCCTTGAGGGTGATGCCCTTGAACATTGCAGCAATCTTGACGGCCGTGCGGATCTTGGCGAACTTGCTGACTCCCGTCATGCCTCCGGGAACAGTCGACAACGCAGCAGCGAACATTGCCCCTCCAGAACAGGCGGACGCGTCGCACCGCGGACGGTTCACGGACAACGCGCGCCCAGAGCTATGTAACGTAACATTACGTCGCCCATCAATTGTCGATGTTTGGTCGTGTAAAAATGCATGCACACGGGACGAAGTCAATTCAAGTATAAAGTCCTCCTCGAGCCTTTCGGTCACCATTCGTCGCCATCGAATCCTCGCCCACTGCCGCGGCGGCCGTGGGACGTGGCAGGCACGCTCCATAGACTGAACGCACCTCTAGCGCCACCGCCCCCGCAACGCGCACCGTCCAGTTCGTTGTCCAGACCACCCGACCAGAGGTCCAGTGGGCCCCCAAACCCGGCCGTCGAACACCCCTCGCGGCCTCATCTCTCAATTCCTTCTCTTGGTATGAGTAACGCACTTTCCCGAGCCGCGTCACTTAACCGCGTCACCGTGTCACCGCGGTGTGCATGGGCCACGGCACACACGTCGTGTATCAGATACGCCGCCGGTACCGGAATGTACTATGTTTTATTGTGTAACAGCAAGTGATGTCGGGGCAAGCTCCAACAGGCGCGCGGCCAGCCCATGGGCCAGCTCCTGACCACTTCAATCACCGGAGCCGCGTATCCACGTCGGCCGATTTTCGATCTGATCGACGCCGTCGCACCTGGTGAGGCTGGTGTACGCATAACGGATGCACGGTGTGGTTCATTCCAGCGCCGCGATGCACTCGATCTCAATCAATGCACCCAGAGGGAGACCGGCGACTGCAATTGTGGACCTCGCCGGAGGGTTGGTTGGGAAGTACTCCGCGTAAATCTTGTTCATGATGGGAACTGGCACAATGTGGCAGCGCGCACAAAGGATGGACGGGAGACCACGGAGCACTTTGCAGCTTGCGTGTTCGAGGAGACTCGCAGCGCACAGTTGCTCATATCACCGTGCAGGAAAATCGTAGTTTTGCACACATTGGCCATGGTGCCTCCGCACGCCTCGACAACAGCCTTCATGTTGTCGAGCAGCTGACGAGTTTGCCCTTCAATTCCTCCCTCTGCTAATGTTGGCGGTGATGAGCCCGGGATGATGGCAATGCAACCGCTCACATACGCTGTCTTCCCAACCACCGTGGCCTGCGAATAGGGTCCGATGGCTGCCGGAGCCTTGTCCGTTGAGATGATCTTCTTCAGCTCAGGCACAGAGCTGAACGTCGCTGATTTGACGTCGCTGTCGGCCATCCCGATGTGAATTCACTATGAATAAACACAACACGTAAGCAGCACAACCGTGAAAAAAACAGGACTCCCGCCAGGGGAGACATGATGTGAATTCACACAACAATTCACAACACTCTCGCGGTGTTGATGCTCTTCAAAACAATACGCACGCGATCGAGACCCCTGAGCAGCGCGTTGCTGTACGGTGTGTCTTGTGTTCTCGTTTCTCGCCTGTTTGAGGACTATTGATGATGAGAGTGTCACAAGATGTCGCATTCCGGCGCCGACATTTGCCCGCATTTGCGCTGCTTCTACTGCTACAGGCGAGCTCCGGTGACAGTACCGAGGCGTGCGACGGCTGGGCAAATTCTGGGGAGTGCGAGACAAATCCAGCGTTTATGTGGGACAAATGCAGTATGGCATGCCGTAGTCTCGGACTGAGGGAGCCGTTTGCAGACTTTGATGAAGTGGCGCAGAAGCGCATCTCTCGGGGCGAAGAGCAAATCCTTCAAATCGAGTTTCCGCGCGGCATCGACTCGCGTGCGATGGCGCCACTGCGCATCGTGCTGCGGCCCGACATTTCGCCGAGAACGGTTGCTGCGATCATCAGGTCCATCGGCGATTCGAAGGAAGGCGCGGCCATCTTTTACCGCAACGAGGCCAGACCGGAAAAGACGCCGGGAATGTGTGGGTCCATCCAGTGTGGACCCTACGCTCTCATTCAGGGACGCATGGAAGCTCTGATTGGCACGCCATCCGAAGGCGTGCCGATCGTACGCCGCGGGTTCGTGGCAAGGATACAGAATTCGAACGACTTTTTCATCGCGCTCGACGACCACGAGGAGTGGGGGCACTCGTTTACCGTCTTCGGCGACATGCGCGACGATGTGTTTGGACTGGAGTCGTTGGAGAAAATTGCCACGATGCCCTTCCGAGAGCAAAAGGCGGCTGGGAGCGAGACCGTCATGAGGCTGCTCAACGAAGAGATAGAGGTGAATGCACGCATCATCGGTGGCGATCGCAGTTCTGTACCGGCGTCTTTCGAGTTGTAAAATTGTATCAGTCTTATCCATGCATCCCGCGGCCAGCCAGTGCCCAGTGCCCCAGTCCGGGCCCCGAGGGGAGATACTCCCTCTGTCACTCTGACCGGAGCGACCCGTCCGTCGTGAGCTCTTGGCGCTCCGCTCGCGTCCGCTCGCGCATTTAACGCCCGCACCTAGGTCGCTACTTACTGTGCTGCAACGACACGGCCGCCCGTGCCACCGGCGGCGTCTCCAACGCGCTGCAACGCTCGCTGCCGCTGCTGGCTGACCGCCTGCTGCAGCAAGCCCAGCGCCTCGCCCTTCCTGCCGAGGTCGTCAACGGCGCTGGCGAGGCTCTCCTCGAGCGCACGTCGCTCGTCCGACGTGCCGAACTCGTCCGCAAGAGCAAATTTGTCGGCGGATGGCAGCTGGCCATCTTCCGTGAGGGTGCCCGCCGCCAGCAAGTGAAGAAGCGTGCGAACGACGTGGCTATCGCCACCATCCAGGCCGGCTGTGAGCGTGGCCTCGTCGCGCGCGCCATCGAGAATTCTCATCACCGGGGCCAGAAGATGGATGCCGCTGACCTCGAGAGCGGCGCATGCTGTCAACAGACTGCTGCGGCCCTCTGTTGGCTGCTCCGCGACGGGCAGGGTGGCGAGCGCGGTCACCGCGTCTAGCAGAGCATGCAGTGGGCTCGGCGAAGAAGCGGCCATCTCGGCAGCCTCTTCCTCGAGGATCGAGCGTAGGATCTCGGAGCACTTGACCATGTCGCCCTCGCACGCTTCGAGCGTTTCGCAGATGTTCACCGCATCAATCTCTGGGAACTCGGACTGGAGATGCTGGAGGAGGTCTTGCAGCATCCGATGCCGTTGATGTCGATTTTCAGGATTGGCCGTGGTGGATCCCACAGGGTCGGAGTGGCCACGGACTGGCCACGCCCTGGCCTCGCCCTTTCTGGCGCTCGAAGGCCGCTCGTGCGCGGCGGTGCGACTTTTTCGTCGTCCATGGACGCGGC
>Ga0210241_100326_pt1 | contig 41562 bp, 31 predicted proteins | sample ChrtobMetP5a_8mM_FD_155488 | JGI IMG/M metagenome (GOLD analysis project Ga0210241, IMG submission 155488) | Chrysochromulina tobin associated microbial communities from unialgal haptophyte culture, Seattle, Washington, United States - P5a_8mM | ecosystem: Host-associated > Algae > Haptophytes >...
CGCTCACCTTCAATGGGACTCACGCATCTGAACGCGGCGCGGCCGCGAGAAAAGTCGAGTGGGGTCCCGCATTGCGGGAGTTCGAAAATTTTGTCGGATCTCGTTTCACACCGGCGTGCAACACGTCCCGTACGTCCCGACGGCGCGAGCCGGCGCGCGGCGGGGCCTGAGTTGGTTCACCGCCACACCAACACCGGGAATTGTGCATGGTTGTCACATGGCTGATAATAGCAATGTATGATAGTGCAATCATAGTACGGTATCTCGCGGTGGGGTCCCGGCTATACGATCCCCGCAAACTGTATCGATGTCAGAGACGTCTACTCGCAACACTCGGTCCGGCACGTTGAAGGGTCAAGGGAGTCAACCCTTGTGGGGAGACGACGGTACACTGTCATCTGACCGCTTGCGCAAGGTCTCGAGCTCCTTCTCCGCACGGAAAAGGGCGAGGCCGAGGTCGGTGACCTTGGCGTTCAAGTACTCGTTCTCCTGTCGAAGCGCCGCGCTCGCATCCTCGGAAGCATCTTCGCGACCTTGGGAAGCCGGCTCACTCGCGCCCCGCTTGCGCAAGGCCTCGAGCTCCTTCTCCGCACGGAAAAGGGCGAGGCCGAGGTCGACGACCTTGGCATTCAAGTACTCGTTCTCCTGTCGTAGCGCCGCGCTCGCATCCTCGGAAGCCACCTCGCGTAAGCGTCGGATGGTAGCGCGCGCATACGCAAGCTCTGTCTCCATCCGAAGTATGCTCTTCTGCTGACGGTCCCGTTTCTTGTACTCCAGCAGCTGCATACGCAAGCTGGCGATGAGGGCGCTCTGGTCTGGCAAGAGCCGCGTGCCAGCGCGAGCGGCCTCCTGCGCATTTTGATCGTGAGCGCCCGGCGTAACTGGTCGTTGTGGCTGACCCTGGTCGAGCTGCGGCGGCTCTCGATGCTGCGGCGGCCTCATTTGCGGCGCTCGTTGCTGGGGCGGCTTCGTCGCCCCAGCACGCTGAGGCGCTGGTCGGTGGGTAGGTTTTGCCGCGTAGATCTCCGCCAAGGCCGCGGCGGTTGCGGCCACAGATGTCATTGTAAAGACAGGAAAAGAAGTGGCGGTTACATGTCCGCCAAAAAATTTCTATATCCACGCACATCCATCACCTCACAGATGCTTCTTGACTGTGCCTGAGAGCCGGAGTTTCCGGTACCGCAGAGGCTCCGAACCCACCGAAGGCGGCTCCTAGAAAAGGCAGCCCCTGACCACGAGCCACGAGCCAGGCTTGGCGGCTTGGCCCCATCGCATGCTTGGCCTTCGCTAGCACGCAACGGACCCTAATCGTCCGTCCCCGCTCCTCGCTCTGAGAGGCGATCGAGTCGTCCTGAGGGATGGCGGGGTGGTGAGGGTGGTGAGGGTGGTGAGCAGACGACGCCGTGTGGCAACGCACGGGCATGCAAGGCGGGTGCAAACTGGACGAAACTCGTCGGCGCGCGCGCCGGCACGGGAATACTCCGGCGCGGCTTCCTATGAGGACGACTTGCTCTGCGCGATCGCTTGGATAGGGAAGTGGCCATGGAGGCCCAACCCCGTGGCTGTAGCGTCGCGGTGGTGGCAGTGGCGAGTGGGTGTGCCAAGGGAAAGGGATTGTGTGCCGCACCTGTGAGCCCGAAGGAGAAGAGATCTTCGGTCAGCGTCGCCAATCCTTCGATCGATGCCGCGTGACTGTTCGGAAGCAGCTGCTGCACGTCTCCTCTGCCTGCACAAAGTCAATATTGCCCACACAGAGCAACAGCGACTGCTGCAGGTGCAGATAGGCTGTGAAGATGAAGAGAACTCTCACGAGAGCTCGAGCGCCATCATGCTCGAGATCTGCTCGGACAAGCTCAGGATGCGCACGAGGTACAGGTCTCCCGCGTGAACAACGTGCAGCGCCGCCCGCGTCGCGTCGACGAGGCCTCTTGCAGATTGTTCAACACAACGCGCCAGACGCCCGCAACAACGCGATTTCCGAAGGCGGTGAGCGCACACGTTTGCAGCGCGGTGTGGTGGGCTACGGGAGTGGCACATGTCTGAGTTTGCGCAAGGCTAAAAGTAAAGGACACCGATTCCATCGGGAAGGCGGCTCGAGAAACATTCTGTCTCTCTACACGGCGATCTTTAGGCGATCTTCTTCTTGCGCATGCCCATGAATTTGTTCTTCTCGTCGACGGTCTGGAAGCGGCCGTGACCAAACTTGGACGAGGTGTCGATGAACTTGAGAGTGATCTCCTCTGTGGCGTTGCGCTGCGTCTGCTCGAAGAGGGGCTTGCGCAGCGTGATGACGCGCTTCTTCGGGCCGACGATGCAGCCCTTGACAATGATGTAGTCCTCGTTGATGAGGCCATAGTGCGGCCAGCCGCCGACCGGGTTGATGTCCTTCTCGGTCAGGTCGAACTCGGTCGTCGCGTTGTTCACGGCACCGCCCGCGATGCCCTTGCCGATCTTGTAGATCTTCTTGTTCATCTCGGTACGGTGGTGGCAGCCGTTCTGGCCCGCGCGCGGCACGGACCACTGCACCTTGGCCGGGTGCCAGGCGCCAATGACACCGACCTTACGCAGGCCACGGTGCGTCTTGCGCGGCAGCCGGTTGACGCCCCAGCGGGTGATAACGCCCTCGAAGCCGCGGCCCTTGGTCACGCCGATGACGTCGGTCATCTCGTTCTGCGCAAAGACGGCATCGATGGGCACATTCTTCTCGAAGAGACCGACACCGAAGTCCACCTTGGCGGCAATGTTGCCACCGTTGACCTGGATCTCCATCATGTGCGACTTCTTTTGGCCAACCTTGATCTTGCGGACCTGCGTGTGCGCGATCACGCGCACGACCTGGCAGTACTGCTTGATGCGCTCGAGCTCGGCATTGATCTCCTTCTGGCCCTCGGCGTACTTCTTGACGTAGCGGGTGAAGGCCTTCTTCTTCGACTTGTACCAGTTCTTGTAGAAGCGACGCTTCGCCTCGTCGTTGAGGTGCTCCGCCCACACCGTCGTGAGCGCGCGCAGGCCCTGCGGCGTCTCGACGTAGCCAACCATGCCGATGACAATCATCGGGGGCGCCTCAAGCACGGTGACCGCCTCGACCACCTCCTTGCTGTGGCCCTTCGAGCCAATCTTGTTCATGTCGCGAAGGATGTGAGTCATGCCCGCCTTGTATGCGAGGAACGCAGTCAGGTGCGGAGCCTTCGTCTGGTCATCCTTGGGGAAGGACTTGCACTTGCCACGGAAGCGGCGTGCGCGCTTGCGGGGTAGGAAGCCAAGGGAGCCGTGGCGAGGCCTCTCGAACTTGCGGTGCGACATTCCTGCGAAATGAGCAAAAGGCAGCAGCATGTCAGCACCGACGAGCGCTGCAGCAGTGGGAAGCCGGCATCTTCGTAGCATGTGCCACACACAATCGCCACGGGTGCCACTGCACGTGCGCAGCCGCGCTCAATCCGCATCCACGGGTGTGCTCAGGCACGCCACGGCGGCAGGCGCGCAGCAGAGGGAGAGGCGACGTGCGAACCACGAGGCGAGTTGCAGAAAGGGCAGAATATGTGAAAGCGCTGTGAAACTATTGCTGATGACAACGATCATCAACGCGCCGTGTGCTCACCAAAACCCGCACGTCGCACCCGGCACGAAAAGGATGAACATTGAAGGCCCCCAGGCAAGGGCGTGTGATCGTGTGGATGCCGGCAAAAGCGTCCTATTGAGCGCTCGGAAACTTGGTCAACGCGTGCACTTTTCGAGACTCGCCATGACGCCACTCGAGCGTTCGCGCTTTTCTGCTGAGAGAGCCAATGAGGACCAACCTATGCGAATGCAGGGCTCAGCTGAGCAATCGGCCGCCGCCACAAGGGACAGCATCCAATCGCACCACGGCTGGACCACCGGCATCGGCGACTGCTGTGGGGATTTCAAGACGTGCTGCGCCGTGATGGTCTGCGAGGCGACGGTGATGGGGCAGCTTGTGGAGCGGATTTACAGGCGAAAGTACTCGTGCGTCATCATCACCGCATTGCTCTGGGTGGGCGCCATCGGGAACCTCATCTCATTCTGGTACATCCCACCCTGCGAGCATGTCTACGATGGGAACAAGGACGGGATCTTGACAGCAGAAGAGCTCCTCGAAGACCTGGACTCAAACGGCGATGGGGTCATCACAGGCAGCGAGACGCAGTCGAAGGCCCAGCCCTACTACGACTGCATTGATGCGTATTACTCCTCCGGGGCCTTCATCCTCGCGAGCACATTTGGCTCACTTTTTGTTGTCGCCATGTGGTTGCTCACGTGCATCGTGCGCATGAAAGTGCGCGTTCGGGACAGCATCCCAGCGACCGTGTGCTCGGGTTGCGACGACTGCCTGTGCGCTCTCTTCTGTCCCATGTGCGTCCAGTGCCAGCTCATGCGCCATGAAGGCCTGAGTAGCGACAACTACAAGCTAGTCTCTCCAGATGGTACGCGACCATTTGGCAGCGGGCCTTACGACGAGGAGAGTATGCTTTGAGACCCTAATTTGGCAGACACGGCGAGCGCTGTGAACCATCATTCTGTCGATGTGATCCCAAGGCCAAGAGCGGCACGCGCGCGGCCGGGTTCCCGGGGGGGGCGCGCATGTTTGGTTTTAGGATGGGTAGTACACATATGTAGCGGGTCGAGGCTCGACCTCGAGCCTCACAGGCCCACAGATAGCGGGAGCGCGGCGCGAGCGAAGGAGAAGTTAACGACAATTCACAATGATCAGCATTTTTTTGATGTCAAATTGGTGGCATAAAAGCAGGCTCGCGGTGACGTCACGCACACCCGTCCCTCGCAGTGTTCCACGCAGGTGTCACCTGGGCGCAACCCCGCACGAACCGGCCAACCGCTTCTCAGGTCGATATCCGATCGAATCCATCTGACTCACGCCCGTACTGTCTCCACCGGCTCGTCCGTCGGCTCCTGTGGACGGCACTCCTGATTTGGAAGTCCAGGCCACAGACGCATGCTGCTCGCGCCCACCATGACGCTCACCGTCTTGCGCGTGCGCTCCCAGACGGACTCCTGTGTGTAGGGCACGCCGTGGCGGGCGCAGATCTCGCGGAGCAGCGGCGCCCCCCGCTGATACGATCGCATCGAGAGCGTCGGCCAGCAATGGTGCTCGGTTTGGTAGTTGAGGAAGCCATGCGCAAAGTCGTTGGCGTCGCCCCCGGTGCGGTAGTTGGCGGACGAGAGCACCTGACGCAAATAGAACTCCATCAGAGGCAATCAGAGGCAATCAGACCTCATCAACGAGAGCACCTGACGCAAATAGAACTCCGCCGAGTTGGGCGCGCACTCGCTCTCGAACCGGTACCTGATGAGGTGCGCAATCAGATGCACTCAGACGCACTCAGACGCACTCAGACGCACTCAGTGATCCTCACGGCGGGGTCCGCTCTCCAGGACGGTACAGGTCGTTGCCGCAGTGGTTCGTGACGATGGTCACGAATGCATGCAGATTCGTCAACACGTCGGCCAGCGCGAGGTGCAGCAGCGCACGGCCAAAGCACTGGCGACCAAGCGGCCCCGGCAGGAGCAGCAGCGGTGCAGGCAGCAGCACAAACTTGAGCAGCAGCACCGGCAGCGAGACACGCCGCAGGTATTCGGCACGTGTGAATAGCCCGCAAACATGCCGGTCGAACTTGAACAGCAGCTTCGTCAACGTGAGCGCCGCGAACGGATCGACACCAGCCGGCAGTGGCTTGCGAGCCTTGGCGTACTCGGCGACCTTGAGCTGCTTGTACGTGTTGGGCGCGTAGTAGACCCATCTGATGAGGGACGCCATCGGACGCGATCAGAGGCGAGCAGAGAGCAATCAGAGGCGATCCGACCCCAATCAGGCACAAGTCAGGCACCCACTTCCAGATGCCCGCCATTAGAGCGACGTATGCGACCTTGAGGCCGCGCGGTAGGGGCGCGACGCGCAGAAAGTCGAGGTTGCGCTCCACCAGGTCCGGGTCGCCCGCCTCGCCCAGCTTGTAGTGATGTAACACGTTGTGCTCCAGATTCCATGCTTCCGGCAGCATCCAATCGAGCCAGTCGCGCCCGCGGTTGAGAACGCCGCCGAGCGCGAAGCGCGAGCCGTGGAAACGGTCCTGGCCGGGCTGGGCGTCGTGCCGGTCGTAGCCGCCATGGCACGTGTGGTGCGCCACCATCGTCCAGCTCGCGTATGTCCAAGTTGAGAGGGCCACGACCGTGAGCGGGTTCAGAGGCAAGCCCATCGTCGCGACACCGACGGCGCCGCACACGCGCGTCCAACGGCGGATCTTGCGAAAGTGCTCCAAGTCTGCCGCACCCTCCTCGTCGCGAAGGCGCCGGCCGAGCGCGCGCACTTCCGCGCCGAAGGCTGGCAAGTCCAGCCGCTGGATCCACTCTTCATCCTCAGCGTATCGAGACTTCTGCACGAGCGAGGCGGTCGACATGCGAACCACGGCACGGTCGTGCCACAGGGCGGATCGACCAAGCGCAGGTGCCGCGAGCGCCATGGAAGCGGAGGCGATCGTCGCGAGAAGCATGTGGATCTCCCTTTTCCGAGAAATTCCTCAGAATCTCTGTGAAATGTGGTGCGCTGTTTTTCTGCGTGAAATGCAAGGCACCCCAGTGAACAACCCTTCCACTTGTGTGGCATCCACATGCCTAAATTGACGCCCTCCAGGGCCTCTAGACACAGTGCGAGTACACCGGTTCGAGACTCGCGCGGGACTCTCCGCCCCGCGGCAACAGCAGGGCACACACACGACACAGGGGAGCCATGGGGCGCGCCGCACTGTGACTGCCCAACCCCATGTGCACCCACCCGACCCATCGACCGTCGATGAGGGAGGCAATCAGACGATTGCAATCACTGATGACGTCTGATTGCCACCCGACCCATCGACCGTCATCCGGGTGTCATCCCGGATCGATGGGTCGGTGTCATCCCCCGGTGTCATCCCCCGGTGTCATCCCCCGGTGTCATCCGGGTGTCATCCCGGATCCACGCACCGACGGACTGTCCGCGCGCATCGCACTGCCAGTCCACTGTCCGGCTGACAAGCGCTCCGACTTGAACCTCGCTCCACACAAACCAATCACACAGCCCATCGTACTAGTCCAAAAGGCCCCCTCCCTCATGCCCCATCCATACATGCCCCCCCCCCCCTATCCCCCTTTTGCCCCCTCCCCTCATACCCACCGCATACCCGCCCTCAGTGCCCGAGCGCCTCGGCGAACTCGGCGTAGTTGACCTTGCCATCGCCCGTAGAGTCGAGATGGTGCATCAGAAGCACCAGCGCGCGGTCATCGAAGGGCACCTGATGAGGAAGGCAATCAGACGTCATCAGTGACTCAGAGGCACTCGATAGGCTCATCAATAGGTCCTCAGGGGCAATCAGAGCTCCTCAGCTGCGCGTGGCGATGAGCGTGCGGTGGTCCATTTCGCGCCAAGCAGTGTGGCACCTTGAATGATTTGAGTGCCTTGGCCATTTCGCGCCGGTCGATGGTGCCCTTGTGCGCCGCGTCCATCGCTTGGAAGGCAGCAAAGGGATCGCACCCAGACCCACGCGGAGCTGGGAAGTGCGCATGCAGCGCCCGGCGCAGCGCCTTGAGCATCTTCTCGAGCGTCTCCGAGTCTGCGAGGGTACGGCGAAGATGACCGGTGACGCCTGCGGGGGGCGCTGCGATGGCGCTCGACCAAACATCAGACCGCCCGACGCTCGCCATTGCCGTGCTTCCACGTGCGAACGCGTCGATGAACTCTCGGTAGTTGACGAACCCGTCGTCGTCCGTGTCCATCTGTTGCACCATCTGTTCGACGTGCTCTGGAACGAACGGCAAGTTCCACATGCGGAGCGCACGCATGATCTCGTTCGCATCGACGAGGCCGCTGTTGTTATGGTCCACGTACCTGATGAGGAGGGAAATCAGACACCACAAATGACGCGTCCTGATCTCGGACATATCTCGGACATGAGCTCACTACAGCCCCCGTCCACGCACTGGAAGGTAACCGGAGAAGGCAGCTTGCATGCTCTTGAAGCGGCTCTTGAGTGCCTGCTCATAAGAGGCAATCAGAGGCAATCAGAGGCAATCAGACCTCATCAACGCACCGAAAGGCAGCTTGCATGCTCTTGAAGCGGCTATTGAGTGCCTGTTCTGTCAGCGCCTCAAACCCCTTCTGTTGCTGCGGCTTGGCCACGCGTACGTACCCCGGCCCGCCCGGTGTGAAGCTCAGCTGCTGTGAAGCTTTGGGCGGGGCTCGAGCGTCTGACGCAGCGGGCTCGAGAGCCAGCGCGCTGCCCGCAAGGCCTTTGGACTGATGGACTCCTTGGAAGATGGGCTTCCTGGTCGGCAGCAGCTTGTCGAGGTTCTCGGTGCCGCGGGCATCGAGCTCACTCTCGATGCCCTGGGCGAGGTTCAAGATCTGCTCGAGCTTCGCCGTGTACGACGTGGACGCCATCGGCCCACGGGGGCGTGCCGAGCGCCGTGCCGAGCTAGCCCTCGGAGAGAGCAGCGCTGAGCGATGCAGGTGCAGGGGTGACGAGGGCATCTCGCGCGGCGACAGCCGTTGGCTCTCATCACTCGGCGACTGACGACCATTCTTCGAGGGCGTTACGACGCGTGCCGAGACCATGGTGCGCGGTGACGCCGGCAACGCCGTCATGGGGCGCAGGTTGACCATGGTGCGCGGTGACGCCGGCAACGCCGATGTGGGGCGCAGGTTGGGTTCGCCCGGCCGCGGCGTCGAGTACGGCGACGGAGCGGCCAAGAGTGTCGGCAGCGTCTTCATCACGTGTCCCGGTAAGACGAACGTCTTTGCATCGATGCGCGCGAGCCGATCGGACGGTGGCACCGTCGAGAGGAAGGAGTCGACCTCGTGCTCGAGCGCTTCGTAGAAGGCCGTCCAGCAGAATGCACCGCTCGTCTTGAAGCGCTTCAAGTCGTTCTCAGGCACGCGCAGCCCGGCAGACCGCAGGATGTGCTGCACGAGCTCGGGGGTCACGTACCCCGTCTGTTCCGGGTCATACTTCAGGAAGCAGGCGCGTGTGCTCTCCTTGCGGTCGGACGCGAAGCTGGGCAGCACTTGCGTCGTGATGAATGAGGGCTTGTACTCGCTATGGTGCCCATAACGCACGAACGTGTGGGCCATGGAAGGCGCCGCCGCTCGTCGAGACGCATTGGACTGCTTCCCAGAAAAAGCTGTTGCACGATTGGTGGGCACACTTTTCTGCATGCAATATTTACTGAGTCGAAACATGAATGAAGCACGAAGAGCGAGCGAGCGGATCCAACCATCCAAGTCGAAACTGTCGTTCATGCATGCAATCTGCTTCTTGGAGTTGCTGTTGGCCGCGTCTTCTTTTCATAGCGCCCTCTCGAACTAAGGAGCCCGCCGTCGTCGGCTGATCCACGCACGCGCATGGGTCACAGCGCATCGCTTCGTCGCCGCCGTGGCCACACCACACTCCTCCTTGCGGCCGTCACAGTCGGTTGTGCCGCTGCCACCGTCTCAAGCGACTGCCCGATCCTCCGCCCGATTGAGCCCTTCCTACCCCGCGCCGTGCGCAAGCAAGCAGACGAGTGGACCGCCGACATTTTTTTAACTCAGTGGGTCGCCGACGCCGTGCTGACCATAGATTGGCCTGGGCCGCGAGAGCTCATCTCGGCCAACCACGCGGATGTGCGCGAGACTGAGGCCACGAGCGCAACCATCGCGCTGCAGGACGCTGGGCCGGACGACGACCACCGCGTCATGCTCCACGTCAAGGGCAGCCAGCCGGCCGTGCCCACGATTCGATGCACGCTGCCGCCGGGCACGATCATCGAGACGGTGGTGCCCGCGGCGGCGCCACAGGTACACGTGGACGAAACGTATGGACTGAACCTTGACGGCGAGCCGTACCGTTACCGTCCCACTGAGCCGTCCGCGGCCCCCCACCGTGCGGCTCCGATGCCAATCTCGTCCAATCTCGATGCAATCTCGTCCGCCTCCCACGGCGTCACCGCCACGACTCTTGAAACATCCAACGGTGGACTCGCATGGTCCGCTTGATGGCTGCTGATTGCATCTGATGACCTCTGATGACCTCTGATGACCTCTGATGACAGACGGATGACCTCTGATTGCATCCCTCATTAATCCCTCCTCAGGTCCGCACCAACAGCCGCCAAGCTCTCCTCCTCCTCCACTCCGGACGCGAGCGCGGGCGCTCTCGTGGCGCTCGGCACGGCGCCGGCCAGCGCGCTCGCGATGAGCGAGATGGAGCGTGGCAAGCTCCCCTGCATGAGCTCCCGTACTGCCCTCGCCCTCTACCAAATCTCGACGGCTGAGGCGGTCCGCTGATGAGCCTGATGACCTCTGATGACCTCTGATGACCTCTGATGACCTCTGATGACCTCTGATGACCTCTGATGACCCTTCGATGACTACTGATTGCCTCCCTCATCACAGGTCGGGCTCGGTGCCTCCAAGGCAGAGCTCGCGTGCGATCAAATCTTGCTGCGCCTCCCGGCGGCGCGCCTATGCATCGCCGGTGACTCCCTCTCCCTCCTCTGGCTGCAGCCGGGCAAGCCCATCTGGGCGATTCTCGAGGAGACGGTGCCCTCTGGGCAACCCTTCATCCTCCTCGATGGCCTGCTGCCGACGAGCGCGTACCAGTTTCGCCTGCGCCTCAGCCTCCGAGGCATCGACCCGTTTCAAGCCGCGACTCAAGACGACGCGATCCTGCTGGGGCCTCCAACTGGACCTCTCCTGACCGATGGCGCCGCGTTGAGCGCGCAGCTCTCACCGGCCGCGATGCCACCGCAGCCTTTGCCGACGAGCTCCTCCTCTGCGGTACTGCCTCATTAAGTTGATTGCCTCCCTCATTACAATGATTGCCTCCCTCATTAAGACGAGCTCCTCCTCCGCGGTACTGCCTCATTACAATGATTGCCTCCCTCATTAAGATGATTGCTTCCCTCATTAGGTGCTGCCTTGGGCTCATGGATCGCCTTGCCGGCCGACGATGCACTTCGCAGTGCGTGTGGTGCGCTCGACTCAGCGCTCGGGGATGGATGCTCAACACGACGCGAGTGGCCGAGTGGACTTGGGGGGAGACGTGGCGACGCGCCGTGACGAGCGCGGAGAGGCGCTCGCGACGGCGCCGTTGCTCCGCGCGGCGGACGTGGCGATCGAGGACGGCGCACTGACACTCAAGCGACTGCGTTGTCCCCGCGGCTGTTTCCTCTCGATCTCACCGACGGGGCTGGACGGCTTCACGCTGCCGCCTCGCCTCACGCGTGCCGTGCAGACACCCGTCCTCGCGCCGATCCCAGAGAATGCATGCAGGCTCGAGGTGCGCTTCCAGCGGCGGGCGGTCGCACTGGGCAGCGATGCGCTCGAGGCGGCGTTCGCGCGCGAGGTCTGTGGCGGTCTCGACTGCCAACCAACGCAGCTCCGTCTCATCGAGCAGAGGCTGGGCGGTGAGTACTACCTTTGACGACACCCTTGATTGCCTCCCTCATTGCATGCCTCCGTCTCATCGAGCAGAGGCTGGGCGGTGAGTACTACCTTTGACGACACCCTTGATTGCCTCCCTCATTGCATGCCTCCGTCTCATCGAGCAGAGGCTGGGCGGTGAGTACTACCTTTGACGACACCCTTGATTGCCTCCCTCATTGCATGCCTCCGTCTCATCGAGCAGAGGCTGGGCGGTGAGTACTACCTTTGACGACACCCTTGATTGCCTCCCTCATTGCATGCCTCCGTCTCATCGAGCAGAGGCTGGGCGGTGAGTACTACCTTTGACGACAACCTTGATTGCCTCCCTCATTGCATGCCTCCGTCTCATCGAGCAGAGGCTTGGGGGTGAGTACCTCATCTTCGACTTCCTCGCGCACCGATTGCCACGGATTGCCATCATCACCATCAGGTGAGTACCTCATCTTCGACTTTCTCGCGCACTCGACGGCGCCCACGGCGAAGCAGTACCTATGCGACGCCTTCGCAGCCGCCACGCGCCTTGAGTGCCACGCGTCCCGGGATGCCTCCTCCTCGTCGTCCCTCTTCTCCTCCTCCTCCTCATCATCCACTTCCGCCGCCCCCGCCTCTGAGGCCGTCGCCGCCAAGGCCACATCGTGTGAAGCCGCACGTCGCATCTTCGCATCCGACCTCATGAGCACCTTCGACACGCGGGGCGGCGTGCTCCAGCTCTATGATGACGGCACTGAGACGGAGCTCGCACCGTGGCTGCTCGTGCGCGCAAGGCAGCATCAGCGGGAGGAGGACGCTGGCGTGCTCGCTTTCCTCGGCGGCGTCCTCGCCTCGCTCCTCTCCCTCGCAGTGCAACTTGCCTTTTTGGGAGCGCTCATCACGCTCGCCTTCAGCTTCCACAGCCGCGGCGAGCTTTCCAAAGATGGGTTGCTGGCGGATGGAGCGCATCTTGGCCAGATTATGGCCAGATATGGCCAGATGCTCGGGCGGCGGGCGCGCTCCTCTGCCGCGACGGCGCTCGCGAATGCGCAGCGTGTGCCGATCGTCATACAGGCGAGCGAGGCGCTCGGTGACGCGTCGAGGCTTGTAAGGGCACGGCTGGTAGCAGCGATGGATGCGGCTCCATTCCGCAACATCGCTGCGGAGTGGTACGAAGCGGTGCGGCCGGGGGAGCTGGGTCCAGACGAACCTGACGAACCTGACGAAACACAGCTCCGGCCAGCAGACGAACCTGACGAACCTGACGAGGCGGTGCGGCCGGGGGAATTGGGTCCAGACGACGTGGAGACGGCGAAGATGCTGGGCGTGGACGAGAACGGCGAGGCGCACAAAGCGCACAAGGGAGGGGCGATGCCCACCCGCCGTCTAGACAAGCTTGGTGGAAGCTGCAAGGGAGGCGGGATGTCCTCTACGGCGGCACCGGTCTCAGGGAGCGTGGTCGACGGCCTGGCGCGGCCAGGTGCGGTGCCTCAACGCGTTTCGTTCGAGACCATAGAGGGCGACGCCGTCGACAGCTCCATCGGTGTCGTCGTTCACGAAGACACGTACGCTTCCGATCACTTCCCTCATTAATATGATTGCCTCCTTCATTGATGTCGTCGTTCACGAAGACACGTACGCTTCCATACTTCGAGATTTGACTGCAGTGGATCACTTCCCTCATTAAAATGATTGCCCCCCTCATTGAGATGAGTGCCTCCCTAATTAGGTACGCTTCCATTGAGAGGCGACTTCAGCAGCTGGGCGCGCAGATCCTACCGCCTTCGATGCGCGGAGCGTCCAACGGCCATGCGGCCAGCTCGCTCATCCTGTCGATCCAGTATTTCGATGCGGCGCGCCGTACCATTGTCGAATCCGGGCCCGACAGTGACGTGGCCGAGATGCTCAAAGCGTCTTCTTGGCGGGTGCTCGTGCTCGGCTGACAGCGAAAGGGACAGTTCCTTTCGCATACTTGAAGGGTTGGGAATCTCCAACACGGGCGCGTGAATTAAAAATCATAGGGGCCGTGTGAGATGTGAAGGGCATGGCATAGAGAGATGCATGCGCTCGGCATGCGCGTGCCAGCGGCCAGTCGTGGGTCCTTCGCGAAATACGATGGCTCCCCGCCCTGAGCGACAGTGCCACTGTTCCTCTTTTCGTACTTTTCAGCTGTTCGATTGGTGGACACTCCGCGCGGTCTCTGCCTCTCTCTCTTTGCGAAAGTCACAATCACGGCCACGCTCGTACCCTCACTGATCACGGCTTGGACGCCACGAACGTGGGATGGCCTTATGATGGCCTGACCCCAGTTGTTGCAGAAGAAAGCTGCGGCGAGCAAGTTGATTGCGCCCACTGCGCAGTGAGAGCAACCCATGAACGGCGTGAGCAGCGCAATCGATTACGTGTATGCATCGATTACGTGCATGCATGTAAGTCCACCTCAAAGTGTACATGAAATCATGAACTCAGCGGACACCGGGGCGCAAGCGAACGCACGAAGTTCGTCCGGTTTGCATGCATTCTCGTTGATTCCTCTCAACTTCTAGATATCGCGCATCGCCCGTCGTAGTGCACGTGCCGCACGGCGTTGCTGCGAGGCGCATACACAGCCGCATCCAGCCCGATGCCGCGGAATACACAAGACATCCACGAGTTCTCGATTCCCCTCGGTCCGAACGTCAAGGTCGGCTGCCGCATGAACAATAGCGACGAGGTGGTCGCCGTGCATCCTGACACGCCGGCGGCTAATGCGGGTGTCCGCGTTGGCGACCTCATTTTGGCAGTGGATGACGTCGAGTGCACAGAGGGCGTCAACGCACTGAAGTTGTGGGCAGATGGTGCTGCGCGTCCCATCCGCAAGCTTCGCGTCACACGCAAGGGAGAGGGCGCCAAGGCCGAGCCCGAACCCGCAGTCACGACGAACGGTAGCGCGCCCAACGCCGTAGCCACAACTAGCGGTAACGCCCCGGAGCCCAAATCCGCTGCCGCGACGCCGACGGCGGCCTCAGCAGCGACGAAGAATCCTCTCGCGCCGCGCCAAATTCTGAGCCTGACCCTGAGCCTCAGCCCAACGGACAAGTTTGGATGCCGCATCAAGTTCATCCCGCCGAATATGAACGAGGTGATCGCCGTGCATCCGGACACACCCGCGGCCAGGGCAGGTGTCGTCGTTGGCGACCACGTCATCGCAGTCGATGAGGTCGAGTGCACCATTGGCGTGACCGCCGCGAAGCTGTGGGCAGATGGTGCTGGCCGTCCCGTCCGCACCCTTCGTGTCCTGCGCCAGGCAGAGGGCGGCCAGCCCGAGTCCCTGCCCGAACCCCATCCCGACCCACCCTCATCAACCGCTCAGAAGAGGGCAGCCTCGGCACAGCCAGAACCGTCGGCACTGATGGCACCGTCGGCACCGTCGGCTTCGTCAGCTTCGTCGGCTTCGTCAGCTTCGTCAGCTTCGTCGGCTTCGTCGGCTTCGTCGGAACCGTCGGCACCGATGGCAGAGCATCCGAAGCCATCGACACGCGCCGCTCGCGACGACGCGGCGTCGGCTGCCTCAGCTGCCTCCTTGGCGGCCTCCTCAGCTGCTTCCTTGGCAGTCTACTCCGCCTCCGCCCTCGAGGAGGATGAGATTAAATCTCGAGCCTTCGAGGAGGCGGAGGAGATTAAATCTCGAGCCTTCGAGGAGGCGGAGACCCTCAAGAACGATGGCAACCGCGCCCTCTCGGGCGGATTGCACTCGATCGCTGCCGGACTGTACACCAAGGCCATCCTCGTCCTCTCTCCCTTTGTGACGCAACATGGACCGGTGGCAGCGGCGGCGGCGGCGAGGGCGGCCCCCGCGTCCGCAGCCGCTAGGGCGTCGAGCGCCATCGATCCTTTGCGCCATGCTCTCGCGTCGTACTATTCCAACCGCTCCGCCGTACGCTCGTGGGCGCTCTGGACGACGCGCGGCGCATGCACGTGCTCACCACGGCGCCCCCCCCCCTTCCACAGGTACGCCTCGCCCTCGAGGAGCTCGTGGGCGCTCGTGACGACGCGAGCGCTGCGGTGGCCCTCCGGCCAGAGTGGAGTAAAGCTTACGTACGTTGATTGCCACTGATTGCCACTGATTGCCACTGATTGCCACTGATTGCCTCCGGCCAGAGTGGAGTCAAGCTTACGTACGTTGATTGCCACTGATTGCCACTGATTGCCACTGATTGCCTCCGGCCAGAGTGGAGTCAAGCTTACGTACGTTGATTGCCACTGATTGCCACTGATTGCCACTGATTGCCTCCGGCCAGAGTGGAGTAAAGCTTACGTACGTCCCGCACAAGGCCCCACACGAGGCCCCACAGCGATGCGCTGATGCCCTCTGATGCCCTCTGATGCCACCACACGAGGCCCCACAGCGGATGCGCTGGCATCCAAGCGACTCCCGCGCGTGCTTGTGCGTGGCGTCCATGTGCTCGCGTGTGCTTGTGCCCCTGAGACTACCTCTGATGACTACTGATGACCTCTGATGACCTCTGAGACTACCTCTGATGACCTCTGATGACCTCTGATGACCTCTGAGACTGCCTCTGAGACTACCTCTGAGAGGGGCTTCTGCCTCTGAAAGAGGCTTCTGCTTCTGAGACACTGCCTCTGACGGCTCCCCTGCGGGCCATGTGAGTGTCCTGTGGTGATGATGATCCCCGTCATCAGGTCCGCGCGGGTGACGTGGCCTCGGGATGACCTCTGATTGCATCCCTCATCAGGTACGCGCGGGTGACGTGGCAAGTGCCCTCGGGGAGCATGCACTCGCATCCGACGCGTTCCTCAAGGCGCTCGATAGGGCTAGCCCGACCGAGACGGAGCAGGTGAGTGCTACTGATGATCGCTGATGACCACTGATGACCACTGATGAGGTACATAACCCGACCGAGACGGAGCAGGTGAGTGCTACTGATGATCGCTGATGACCACTGATGACCTCTGATGACCTCGATAGGGCTAACCCGACCGAGACGGAGCAGGTGAGTGCTACTGATGACCTCTGATGACCTCTGCCCACCTCTGATGACCTCTGATGACCTCTGATGACCTCTGATGACCTCTGCCCACCTCTGCCCACCTCTGATGGCCGGGGCTGCGCAGGTGCGTGCCAAGCTCGAGGCGGCGCGTGCGGCGGAAGTGATGCATCAAGCCCAGGCTCGGATGCGCGACAAGGCCCTCGCCGGAGCGACACCGGCGGCGAAAGCAGCGGCGACGAGTGGCGCTGCTGGTGCTGATGGAAGTGGTCATCAGTGGTCATCAGTGGTCATCAGCGCTGCTGGTGCTGATGGAAGTGGCGCCGTCGCCCGTGCTTCCACACCGCCGTCGCCCACGACGGCGCCGCCCACGACGGCGCCGCTCACGACGGCGACGCCCACGACGGCGCCGCCCACGACGGCGCCGCCCACGACGGCGCCGCCCACGCCGCCGCCGCCCACGCCGCCGCCGCCCACGCCACCACCGCCGCCCCCACAACCACCGCCCCCACAACCACCCTCCTCGGAGCTGGGAGCTGCGGCAGCAGTGCTGTCGCCGGCTGCTGCAATGGCGGCGGCAGCGAAAGCGAAGGCGACGGCGGCAGCCGCAGCGGCGGCGGCGGCGGCAGCGGCAGCGGCGGCGGCGGCGGCGGCGGCTGCGGAGGCGGCGGCTGCGGAGGCGGCGGCGGCTGAGGAGGCGGCGGCGGAGGAGGCGGCGGAGGAGGAGGCGAAGGCGAAGGCGGAGGCGGCGGCAGCGGAGGTGGAGGCGGCGGCGAAGGCGAAGGCGAAGGCGGAGGAGGCGGAGGCGGCGGCAGCGGAGCGTGCCGACACACATGGACCACGCACCTGGACTCGCGCCGAGATCGAAGGCTTACGTGCCGAAGCGTTCGCCGATGACGTCGTCATCAGCCCCGCCATGTGTGAATGGACCCACGCGCAGCTCGTCGCCCACTTCGAATCGGGCGGCTCAGTGGTCCCGGTGTCTACCTCGGAGGCTATCTCGGAGGCTATCTCGGAGGCTATCTCGGTGTCTACCTCGGAGGCTATCTCGGAGGCTATCTCGGTGTCTATCTCGGAGACTACCTCGGAGGCTATCTCGGTGTCAGCGGTCCCTCCAGCACCAGTACCAGCACCGGTACCGCCGCCACCGGTGCCTTCCGCGGATCTCGAGACGAGACGCGATCTCGAGACTATCTCGGTGCCTTCCGCGGATTTCGAGGTGCTGCTCGCCAAGGCGAGGGAGGAGGCGCGAGAGGAGGCGGCGGCGGCGGCGGCGGCGGCGGCACAGGTCATCGCCCGGCAGACGATGGAGGTGCAATCTCAGATGCTTGCCCTCATCGCGGAGCAGCATGCCATGCTCCTGAAGGCTGTGGGAGAGTCGACGTCGAAGCTCTCCCAACGGCTCGACAGCCTCGAAGAGGCGCCGTCGCGAGCGCCTGGCACGACGCTCTCCCAACGGCTCGACAGCCTCGAAGAGGCGCCGTCGCGAGCGCCTGGCATCACGCCCGTTGCGCCGCCGCCGCCGCCGCCGCCGCCGCCGCCGCCACCCTCGCAGCCTGTCATGTCTGTTCCGCTTACGCCGCCGCCGCCTCCGCGCCGCCGCCCATCAAATGAAGTGATGCAGATCCCCGCGTCGCCATCTTCGGAATCTCCGGAATCTCCGGAATCTCCGGCGCCCGTCACGGCGCCCCCACCGCCCTCGACACTCTCCCAACGGCTCGACAGCCTCGAAGGTGGCGCTGGGGGCATGGAAGAACGCGGCGCGGGCAGCGGCGGCGGTGGCGCGGCGGGCACGGCTGGCTGCGGCGCGGCGGTGGAGACCAGTGCGGCTGCGCCGCAAACGAGTGCTGAGGAGGCGCCATCACGAGAGCCCGGCACCACGCCCGCAGCGCCGGAAGCACCGAGCGAGGCGCTGTCTTGGGCGCTGGGCGTCAGGTCCGTCTCAGTGGTGGAGGCGGACGCCACTGCGGCGAGCGATGGCGTTGGCGGCAGCGGAGGAGAAAGCGGTGGTGACGGTGCTGATGGTGGGGATGGCGGCGGCCGTAGGAGCGGCAGCACGGCGGCTGATGGCGACTCCGTCTGGTCGGACGCCTGATGACGCCTGATGACGCCTGATGACGCCTGATGACGCCTGATGACGCCTGATGATAGCCTGATGATAGCCTGATGACGCCTGATGACGGCCGAGGGACGTGCGTGAGCAATCGTGAGGATACGTGCCGTGCCGGTTGTGAACAAGCTATGAACGAGGTTGATGTCTTGGTAGGGTTCGTCGGCGAGCGGTGAGTGGGGGCTGGTCTTGAGTGAAGGGCTTGGCGGCACAGGGGCGAGGGCATCGACGGCTGCGACACACCGAGGCCCAGGGGATGTGCGGCGTCCGTCGATGGTCCTTGGTGATTGTCAATGTGTATTCTGGGAGGGCGGGGGCCACCAGGCGGGGAGGGACGGTGTTATTTTACAGAGAATCTCCGAGCGCCCGGCCGCCAGGCTCGTGCGCCAGAGCTGGCTAAACTAGACACGGCTGAGGTGAGGACCGGGCGTTTCCGGTTCTCGCGGTTTCCGGCTAAAAACCTAAAACGCTCTACATGATGCATGACATGATGTCCAGAGCCGCAGCCCCGACCCGCGCTCTGGAGACTGGACTGTCACTAGACGTCATAATATGTACCTCACAAAGGTTCGAGCCGGCCGCATGGCCGGCCGCGAGTGCGGCGGCGAGAGAGGCCCAAGGGAGGAATTGTCATGGGAATTGTGCCAACTCTCGACTGCACACCTGACACCACGCGTCATTTTGACGATGATGCGCACACATCCCGATGCCACATCGATCGTATGACACATCGCTGGACACATGGGTTACATCATACATATGATTCTTGTATCGTCTTGCATCTCTGTGAAATATGTCTGAGAGGGAAGAAGCTCAAGCTTTACGGCTTTACTAAGGGATCTACTACCTTAGTATCACAATGATAGAATTGACTGCCATCTTGATCTGCCACACTTATCAGGATATCAATTTCCACATTCCACTGTTGAGGTTGATTCGGCAATTTGGCACATCAAATGTTTGACAAATGAATCACACCCACGGGAGTCACTCCCCCGGGTGTGCCCGGCGTCTTCGACGGCGTCCGTCTACTTATTCGCCCATTCATCGGAGCAGCAGCAGGTGTCGCAACAGATGCCTTCGCCGCCGCTTCCGGCGCCGTTTCGGCATCGTACCGCGGTGTGAAGGCCTTCACAAACGCGTTCATCATGGAGGAGAGCGGGTTCTGCATCTCGGCCCCCGCCTCTGCCGGCGCCGCCTCTGCCGGCGCCGCCTCTGCCGGCGCCGCCTCTGCCGGCGCCGCCTCTGCCGGCGCCGCCTCTGCTGGCGCCGGCGCCGGCGCCGGCTTGGGCGGGTGCTGCATCACCGCACCCGGTGCCTGTTTGCGTGCGGCATTGCCTCGATGAATCGCCGCTATCTTGGTCGCCGCAGCAGCTTTGTTCTGGCTCTGAAGCAGCGTTGCGGCGTAGGTCTCACCGGGTGACAAAGGCGGGTCATTTGGCTTGGTCTTGGATGCAGCGCAACCCATTGCTGCACCGGACCAAAGGATTTTGGATCCTCGTTTCGATCTTTTCGCGAAACTTGCGTTTCGTCATAGAATCAACCATTCGAACCACCAACGGCACAATTCTCCGATGACGGCTCCGCTCCCTACGTCAACACAAGAACTAAACCTGTTGTGCAAAAAAGAAAGTAAGAAGCCCGAAACGGCGCGTGAGTGGCGACGATGGTGGACGACTTCGTAGATCTCGCCGCCCAGGCCCACGCTGCGTACGCTGCTGGGGATCATCGTGCCGCCGAACAGCTCTATACGTCGGCACTTGACGCTGCACCGGCATCGGACACCAGCACAGAGCTCCTCGCGACGCTCTACGCGAACCGCGCGGCCGCGCGCCTGCGCGGCGATGAGAGCTCTCTGACAGGAATGCACGACGCGGGGCTCGCACTGACGCTGAGCCCGAATCTTCCGCGCCCACGGCTGCGGCTGGCCACGGCGCTTGCGGCCGCCGGCCGCGAGGCGGAAGCGAGCGAGCAGGCGACGCTCGTGCTTGGTCTGCCCAACCTGTCTGCCGCAATGACTCGGGAGGCGACTGCGGTGCTGCGACAGTCCGCCGCTCGGACCGCCGCAAGCCACTCAGCGAGCATGAGCGGCGTGACGGACGCGCGTCGCCGCCTGGTGCAGCGCACGCAGCTGCTGCGCGTCCATCTGAGCCCGCCCGCCGACGGCGTCGTGCGATCCGGCCGTTGGCACACGATCTCCGTCCGTCTGTCGAACGAAATGGGCCTCTTCGACGCTGCGTGCTTCGCGGCGGAGGCGAGAGCGCGGGTGCGGCTGGAGGTGGTCGCGCTCTCCCAAGGGCCACGCCCAGCGAGCCTCCGCATGAGCGTGCGGCAGGCGCACGAGCCGCCACCGCCACCCGAGGCGGCAGCGCCCAACACGGCGGCAGCGGGCCGCTCGGCGGCGTCGCTCAACACGGCGCGTGAGGCGACCGGCGGCGGCGCGGGTGTGTGGTTGCGCCTACACCGCGGCCGCGCGACAGCGGAAGTGCGCGTCGATGTCGAGGGCGATGTCGAGGTCGGCGGCGAGGGCGGCGGCGAGGGCGGCGGCGAGGGCGGCGGCGAGGGCAAGGGCGCGTCACTGCCGTCGTCGGTAGCACTGTGGGCGGAGATGTGGGCAGACGCCGCGCCGGGCGCCGATGAGGGCGCCGTGCCGGGCGCCGCCTCGCCGACGGCCAATGTGGTTTGGTCCCTTGAGGGTGCGCGCCGTGCTGAGCGCTGTGGTGAGCGATGGTGTGTGGGGCTTTCTCCGGCGCTCCCCGCTCTCAACCTACCCATGCCCTTTGTCACCTCCGCCACCTCCGCCTCCTCCTCCGACGCCGCCGCCGCCACCCTCCCCCCCGCCGCCTCCGCCTCCGCCACCCTCGCCTCCATCACCTCCGCCACGAGCCCGCTTGAGCAGCTTCGTCATTGCCTCGAAGCCATCACCTCGCCCCAGGCCCTCGCAGCAGCCGCCATCACGCTTACGGCCCTACCCACCATCGTCCAAGGCTTGCGGCTGCTGCCGGCGCGCGCGCACGCGCCGTATCGGGCTCCACTGAGCGCGCCGTATCGGGCGCCACTCGTACTTGCGGAGTCGGCGAGCGACATTGCCGGACGGCTGTGGGATTCTGGCGCGCAGCTCGCGGCATGGCTCAGCGAAGGCGAGCTGCTCGAGACGACGCGTCGCGAGGCGGCCGCCTCCCCGAGCGTCGTGTCGAGCGTGGCCTCCCCGAGCCTCGAGATCTCGCCGAGATATGCTCCGTTTGGGGTCCTCGAGATCTCGCCGAGATATGCTCCGTTTGGGGTCCTCGAGATCTCGCCGAGATATGCTCCGTTTGGGGTCCTCGAGCTCGGCGCGGGGATCGGAGTGGCCGGCCTTGCTGCCGCCGCCCTCGGTGCACGCGTGCTGCTCACCGATTTGGAAGGCGCCCTGCCGTTGCTCAAGCTCAATGCGGCGGCGAACGCACCGCTGTGCCGCTGGCGGCCGGCGGTGGCGGCCCTTGAGTGGGGATGCGGGGATGCGGCGTGGCGGGCAGCGCTTCAGGTGGTGGAGGAGGCTGCGGCGGTGGAGGCGGCGGGGGTGGAGGAGGAGGCGGTGCCCGCTCCTCCCCCTACCCCCCCCTGGCTCGTCCTCGCGAGTGACGTGGTGTATGAGCCGCTCGCATATGAGCCGCTGCTCCACACCCTGCGCCAGCTGGGGGCAATGGGCGTCGCCACCCGCACGCTCATGGCGCACCGCAGCCGGCACCCGGATGAAGGCGCCTTCTTCACGAGCGCGGCTCGTCACTTTGCAATCACTCAACTACGCGGGCCGCACCCGTTTGTGCCCATCGGGGCATGCACTCCCGTTCCGTGCGCGCCAGGCTTGTTTGGGTCTGCTCGCGGCGACGGCAGCGGCGGAGGCGGCGGCGACGGAAGCGGCACGAGCGGCGGCGAGGATTGCACGGAGGCGAGCTTGCCGAGTACGTCAGCGCCAGAAGGGGCCATCTACCTGCTGGAGTTCGAGTACATAGGAGTTCGACGATAGTTCGAGTTGCGAGTCGTTGAAAAGTCGGTAGCCGCGTAATCCCCGACCCCCCGGGACGGCGCCGGTTCGGCATCTATTTACCTATAAGCTATATACGACAGCTGCACACAAGTTGGACGAATGATAGTCTCTACAATAAATCTACAATATAGTGACACGCCGAGCCTGATTCCTCGCGAGCTGAGTCAGCTTATATTCGATCGCGTCATTCCTCGCGATCCACGTGCACATAAAAGTCTCGCGTGATCAGCTCATAGTGCTTCCAGATCACCTCTTCGCTCGCGAAGGCACATGGTACCTCGAAGACCGCGCAGCACCCGACGGCGCTCGCACGCACGCGCAGGCAGTGTGCCGCTTCGAGGAAATCGGGCTCGAAGAGCATCGAGGCATGCGCGGGGAAGCACACATCGCTCAGTAGCGCCAGCTCCAGCGGCATCAGCCGCACAGGCGGCGCGCGAGCCGGAGGCGCCAAAGTCGTCCTGTCCCGACTCCCGTCAGCCCCGCCGTCCACAGCGCCGCCGCCGCCATCCGCGCCTCCGCTGTTCTCGTCGACTTTGCCGTCCAGCCTCGCATAGAACGCGTACCCGCGCGCGTCCAGAGGCCGCGTGACGGCGCTGTCCCGCATCGTGATCGACAGGCAGGAGGCAACGTCGATGTCGATTGGACCCTCGCGCAGGTTCTGCACGGCCACGCGGCAGCGGAGCACGTGGCGCACGGCGCCCTCGGCCCCGGGTAAGAGCTGCTGCGAGAGCCGGCACGCCGGCTGGTGGTTGATCAGAAGCCATGCCGAAACGCCGTCCCGACGACCGGCCGCGTAGATCACCTCGCGTTCGCCAATGCCCGGACAGGTCGGGATACGGTTGCGGCGATGGAAGACACGGTAGACCTCGCGCCAGGAGCGTTCGCCGAACTTGTACCGGCCGCTCTTGCTCGGCAGCTGCCAACGGGTCTGCGCAGCACGTCCCCAAAGGCCGTCATCAAGTGAGACTGTACGCCACGCCTTGCATACGGCCACCATGCGCACGAGCGCAAAGGCGCTCAGGTGTTCAAAGATCTGCGCGAGCGTGTCCGCGCACAGCATCGCCGCGCCCTCTTCCTGCAGCAGCTGCGGGGCCACGCTTGTCATCGGCGGCCGCCGCCCTGGATGCCTTTCTCATCCTTTCTCTGAACTTTCCTTTGCCGAGGGCCGGTCTGCTCCCCCGGTGCCTCGTGCCGAGAGACAGTTTCAAAACTTGGCAAGTTGCCACGCTCTATTTCTTTGCCACATGGATCAATGCTCGTGGGCGCGTCAGCTGCACTTTTACCCGCGGCGGGAGCCGCTCCAGCATTCAAGGGAAGGGTTTCCACAGTTCTATGCCGGCATGAGGCGTATGCACCCTGTGGATACGGCGCCGATGCTCGACAGGCACCAGAACCGCATGATGCGCACAACCAAAACGCCAGCGCCCGAGCTCGAGTTATCGCATGGGCTGGCCGGATCGCGGGCGTGCCTATGGGACACGGGCAGTCGACTGCTCGCCTTCCCCGGTGCGACGGACGATTGCTGGGCAGTCGGGGGGGTCAAGACGCTCTCGCGTTCGCGAAGCAGCAGCAGCATGCTCGCGTCTCCTCTTGCGCCCGTGCGTCCGCGCACCTCGTACGATCAGTTCCGCACGACGTCGATGGAGATTGGCTCACATTACGAGAGCGCGCTGCTTCCGCCGTCGCCGCCCCACACCCGATCCTTGCGAGTGCTCCAGAGCCAAGGTTGCACTCGGATGCACCAGGCGCAGTGCCTTGCAGGTGGATATTGAGACTCGTGTTGCACTAGGCTGGTGATCTAACATTCATGCACAGGGTCCCGCTCGAGTCACAGCACACGGGTCCGTCTCTCTCACCCCTCACATCACACACGTACCACAGATGAGCAGCACAGCCGCGACGGCTCTCGACGCCACATGTCTCGACGCGTCCTAGTCTCGTCCCGGTCGCGTCCGGGTCCACTCACGCGCCCGCCGGCGCCATCTCTCGAGGGTGTGGGGGTAGACAAGTGGATGTAAAGTAGCCATGTAAAAGTGTGTCTCGCCTGCATTTTCACATTTTCGCGGTTTCTGATGAGGGCCTCATCATCCCATTCAAGACCTCGTGTCCCACAACTCGTCTGTTGCGCATTTCTGCACTCTCGCGTCTACCCGCGCCCCCCAACAAAGAAGGCAGATGGGCAGCGGAGCATCTTCTCTGGTTGCCACCCCGCTGGGGTACCGCGCGAACGTGCTCCTGCCGTCGCCGGCGGACGCCAAGTACCAGGTGTGCGTCGTCCAGTTCAAGGTGCCGGGCGCCAAGAACGGCGGCTCGGACAAGGGCCCCGATGGCAACCGCGTGGACTCGATCCCGATCGCGAACAGCGTGATCAAGGCGGGCGGCGCGTGCGATCTCATCCTCTTCGATTCGGAGAAGAACAAGGACGACGTGAAAGAGTTCGAGGCGCTCACTGCGAAGTACGACGCCCTCATCGTGCGCATCAACCCGGGCCAGCTCTCGCAGGGCACCGCCGACGGCACGCAGAAGCGCTTCGATGACCTCATGAACTCGTACATTGCGAAGGGCAAGCTCATCTGGTCGTCGCCCAAGATCCAGATGCAGATGGGCGCCAAGGACGCGCTCGTCAACATCGGCAAGCTCAACTGCGGCCTCATGGACACGTACGCGTACTACACTAATGACGAGTTCATCTCTGGCTTCAAGAAGACGTGCGCCTTCCAGCCGCGCGTGATCAAGCAGAACCGTGGCTCGGCGGGCGAGGGCATCTGGCTCTGCTGGCTCTGGGACAAGGCGAAAAACGAGAAGATCGAGATCTACCCCTCGGCTGCGCTCGGCGACAAGTCCCTCGGCGACGACGACTACGTCAAGCTCATGGAGATGAACGACAACCACGTCGAGTACCACACCGTCAAGGAGTTCACCGTCTTCTGCATCGATGGTCCGACTGGCGCGGGCGCGGGCGAGTGGAAGTCGACCTTCCCGGGCCAGTACCTCAAGGGCGGCAAGGAGGTTGGCGGCCAGCTCGTCGACCAGCGCCTGCTCCCGCGCATCGACGAGGGCGAGGTGCGCATCCTGATGGCGGGCGACACGTGCCAGATGGCCATCCACAAGAAGCCGATTGGCGGCGGCCTCTCGGCCGTCGGCGGCATGTCCGACTACACGTACTACAAGCCGACCGACGCCAAGTACAAGGGGCTCGTGCAGAAGCTCTACGCGGACATCCCGCTCCTCCTGCCGTCGCTCCACCTCGGCGACGAGCCGCTGCCGCTGATCTGGACTTGCGACTACATCCCCAAGAACCCCGACAACTGGCCGAAGGGCCCGTACGACCGCTCGTGCCCTGACGATCAGACCGAGTACACCGTGGGCGAGTTCAACTGCTCGTGCGTCGGCATCTCCAAGTTCCAGGCCGTGTGCGGCGGCGAGAAGACGCTCGCGGACGTGCCCGACGAGGACTACTTCGACGCGTGCGCTCTGACCGACCTCATGGGCATCAAAGCCATCGAGATGATCAAGGCCAAGAAGGGCCACGCTTGAGTCTCGCTTGAGCGTCACAGACGCAGTGAGCGGGCAGCCTTGCCATCGACACAGGGAGCGAGGCAAAAGGTGCACGAGGGGGGACGCCCGATCATACTTGCATCGCTCTTCTGAGGGGGGAGTAAGGGGGGGAGGGGCAAAATCACCAATCGGGGCGTGGCCGCCCCCCGTCGAGCGGGGGCGCAGGGCGTAGGCGAGAGCGCAGAGGGGCGAACAGGAATAATTAATGCGCGGGTTGTCGCGGCCGTCAGTGGGGCGGGGGGGCGGAGGATCATCATGGGTGGCGCATGGGCTCGACGCTATGAACGTTGTCGATGCCCCATACATTTGCCAAGCTGCATTCACTGATTCGGTTGCGGCCGTTGCACCGCCGTTTATTGATAAATTATTATACACTCCACCGTTTTGTGTTATTCTGTTAAGAAACGGCGTTTCTTATTCACTTATTTCCTAGATTCCTACTACTAAGTATGCATTGCCCGTTCTGAGGTTATGCTTATGGCGAGCGGGGCCGTGGGCCTGGATGGCCGGCAGCGAGGTGCGGGCGGGCCGAACACGACTGTCTCGTGTCTCTTCCGCTAGGGGATTCGCATTTCGCAAGTGGGGAATCGATGGACGGAATCAGTAAGGACCTATAAGAAGGACCTATAAGAAGGCGTCCTAACAAAGTAGTAAGTAGGACCCTGCAAGCCGGCGGTTCTTCGTCTTGCACGTGTAACGGGCGGCCTTGCTCCTATGGGGACCACGTGACGCGGGAAGATTCGTTTGTACTCCCAGGGTGGATCCTTCATCTACCATGGTACTCCAATGGCCTCCGTGGGTGCGGAGTGCGGCGTCTGCCTGCGCCCGTTCTCGGTCCATCAGGGTCAACCGTGTCCGAGCGAGCAGGCCATCGCGGCGCTGGCTAGTTGCGACGCCACCCACCAAGTCCACGAGCTTTGCGAGGCTGACGGAGAATGTGGCACCTCGAGGACCTTGAACAACTGCGGCAGCCACGACGTCTACGAGCGCTGCCTGGTCCCGGGGCTGCGCCAACCACCGTGGTCGCCACCCCGGCCGCCCGCTCAGCCCCCGAACCCAGCGTTCCCTCCCTCGCCGCCCCGGCCGCCGTTTACGCCGCTGCAGCCGTGCGAGCCGGGCGTGTGTGTGGCCGGCATTGAATGTGGCATGTGCTTGCGCCGCCTCGGGTCGAACGCGGACGATCAGCCTTGCCCGGATGAAGGCAAGGTCGCTGCGCTGCCGATGTGTCTCACGGGTATGCGCCTCTCCGCCGAGTGCGAGGGAGACGGCGAGTGCGGAACCGACCGGACGCTGAACAACTGTTTGTGGCACGACATCTACGTGCGCGAGGCATGCATCCCGCCTGCACCACTAACCCTAACCCTAGCCCCTAGCCAACCCGGGCCTAACGGCGGAGTCATCGCCGTCGTCGTGCTCGGCCTCCTCTCCCTCGCCCTCGCCCTCGCCGCATACTGCTGGGTGCGGCGGCGCAGCGCGTCCGGACGGCGCAAGTCGTTTAAAAACATGCTGGGCGCCCCCTTCTCGGCTGGGGTCACGGTCAATACCGAGTCGACGTTTCAAGTGCACGTGGCATCTCCGCTCTCGGGCATGCCACGTGGCATGCCCGCCGAGGTTAGGCGCGTAGGTGGCGAAGACGGGCTCTGAGCGCCGTAGTGAGCGACGTGGCCGTGTGTGCGTCGATTCACTCGCCCTCGAGCTCATCGACATCCCAATCGAGCGGAAGACGGGGAGCCAGTCCGTGTATTTGTACATGGACCACCCGTTGCCGTGACAGTGGACCCTGAGGGTTTTGTCGATTGTGGGTTGAGCGGGGACCAGTGGGGAGGGATTAGGGAGGGACAAAGGCGAAAGCTCCGACCCCGGTGGTAGGTGCCGTCTAGATCGGGTCCATGCACCTCCATCGAATGGTCGGGTCGCGTCGCGGGGGCGGTGAGACGGGTGAGAGACACACAGGCAAGAGACGAGAGATAGCGTAAAGTGAAATGTACAAAAGGACCGCGGACATCATGACATACGTGATCGGATCCCGCGTCTAACGCTTCCACGCTTCCAGGGTGACCCCGTTACCTGATACCTCGGGCCTCTACAACTGTGGCTCTCGTCTCGTTCGCTGCTTCGCTCTAGACGACAATCCCGCGCCGGCCCACATCGGCGTGCCAGCGCTCGAACCGTTCGGCCAGCCGCGTGCGCGCGCGCTCGAGCGTCGTCTCGAGCGCAACGCCGGCCACCGGCTCGAGCCGCATATCGACCGGCGTGTAGCCGCGGTACTCGCCCCCGGTCGAGAGCTCGAGTGGCCCATACTCGACCGTTGCGCTCAGGCGCGTGTCACGGGCCGAGATTGACGAACGTTCACGAGCATCCCAGACGATCTCCCACCATTCGTAGAAGCGCTCGGCCTGATGAGTGAGGCAATCAGGTGCACTCAGACCACTCTCAGAGGTCATCAAGTGCAATCAGGTGCACTCAGACCACTCTCAGAGGTCATCAAGTGCAATCAGGTGCACTCAGACGCACTCAGACGCACTTAGAACTCATCATCAGACGCACTCGGGGAGGCCCTCAGAGCTCTTCAACGTACCGCTTGAGCGACCGCCGCGTGCTCGACGTCGGCGACCTGCGGCGACTGCGCCGTACCGATGCGAGCATGCACGTGGTCAACGGCGGGCGCGATCGTGCTCGTGAGCAGGCGGTGCTCTTCGGCGCTGTCGAGGAGCCGCTCGCACTTGACTACCCAGTGCGAGAAGTCGGACGTCAGGCGGAGCGATGGCACTTTGGCGAGCAGGCGCGCCGTCGCAAACGGGCAGCAGAGATACCTGACGAGGGACCCAATCAGAAGTCATCAAGTGACAATCAAGTGTGCAATCACATGCAATCAGCAGAGATACCTGACTACCTGACGAGGGACCCAATCAGAAGTCATCAAGTGTACAATCAAGTGTGCAATCACATGCAATCAGCAGAGATATACCTGACGAGGGACCCAATCAGAAGTCATCAAGTGTACAATCAAGTGTGCAATCACATGCAATCAGCAGATATATACCGGCCGCGGTGCGTCTCGTGCGACACGGCAGGCAGCACGTCGAGGGCGCGCACGTCCGCGACTGCTCGCTCGAAGTACTCGAGCGCCTCGCTCTCGCTCCATGCATCGCTGCCACTGTGGGCGTTCACACGGATCAACGGCGAGGAGCCCTGCGTCGACGAGGAGAGCTCGGCGATCTGGCGCAGCTGTGCCAGCAATGCGTCGCCGTGGCTCGCCACAGTCCTCGCCGCGTCAAATGGTCCCTCGTAGTTGGTCCACGAGCTGTATGCTGAAAGGATGAAACTCATGCCCTCGGATTGCGCCGCAGCCAGGCACTCGCGACGCTCCTCGTAGGTGCCGCCGATGTCGTCGAGGCTGGCCTCGACGCCGTGCCAACCGCTCGTGCGGAGCGCGGCCATCGTGCGGCAACGGTCACCCGCGCGCAAGTTGGCCAGGCCCCACGCCGAGCGGAGCTGCAGCAGCCGCATGCGTCCGATTAGATGGCGAGAAGTGGTGGGGCGCGGTTTCCGACCATTTTCGGACGAAGTGGACGAAAGTGGGGCGGTGATTTTCGAACGTCCGTCTGCGGAATGAATGGCAGGATCTTCACAAGCTTGCTAGAAATGCGGCGAGTGCTGACTCCGTATGAGGCGAGCGAGGAGCTGCTGCTGCAGCAGAAGCCCGCCAAACGCGTGGCGCGCTGCGCGCCGAGCAATGCGCAGTGGTATGCGTTCGCCAACCTGCTCAAGACGATGATCGGCAGCGGGCTGCTCACGCTTCCGTGGGCGACTGCCCAATTCGGCCTGGTCCCATCGCTGCTCGGGCTGCTCTACCTGGCTTACCTGTCGCAGGCGGCGATCCGGCTGACGGTGCGTTGCGTCGCCTTCTCGCCCCTCGAGCGCAAGACGCTCGTGGACGAGCTGCGCCACACGGGTAGCCTGCACAGCTCGCGGCGCCAGTCGCGCGCGACAGAGGCGTCGCGCGCGACGGACGACGAGGGGAGGCGCTCGCGCGTCTCCTTCCTTGCAGACGCGCTTCGTGACAAGCCCCGCGCCACAGTCGTCAACGACGGGCACGGCGCCGGCTCGTGGCAGATCATCTCGACCCAGGCGTTTGGTGAGCCGGCGCGCGTGTTCACGATCGTGCTGCTGATGGCGGCGCAGGCGGGCGCGAGCGTGTCGTACTTTGACTTCGTGACGGCCGCGCTCGGTACCTACCTCGGCACGCCGCGCCTTGTCAACATCATCTCGGTCTGGGCGGTGCTGTGCGCGCTCTCACTGCTCAAGCAGCTCAAGAGCGTCGCGTGGCTTTCGGCGGCGGGGCTGCTGACTTACCTCTTCGTGCTGGCGCTGTTGGGTTACTTTGGTGCCGAGCAGATGGTCAGCGAGGGCGTGCTGCCGGCCTACCAACCGTCCGCCCTCGCCAAGCCTGCCGGGCTAGGCGCGTGGTTCGGACCGGCCATCTTTGCCTTCGAAGGGATGGGAACGGCCCTCTCGATTTATGAGGCGATGGAGGATGCGGACCCGCGCCCCTTCTTTTCTGTCGTCTCGTCGACATACCTGATCAGCTACGTGCTCTATGGAGGCGTGGGCGCGTTTGGGTACTTGGCGTGGCAGGGGGGCGTGTGCCCTGTCATCATCGACTGCTTCCCAACGTACAACACCACCCCGGGCGCTGTGAACTCGGTCAACGCGGACCTGGCGATGGCGGCGCACGTGGCCCTCTCTATCATCCTCGGCCTCTCGTTTGTGTTGCAGGTGCACGTGTTGCCTCTGATTGCCTCAGAGAGGATTCCCTCTGATACCTTCTGATACCTTCTGATACCTTCTGATTGCCTCAGAAGGGGAGTACCGGCCTCTCGTTTGTGTTGCAGATGGCCATCAGAGGGCCATCAGAGGGCCATCAGAGCACACTCGCTGCTTGCCTAAGATTGCAACGCTGATGGCCCTCTCCATCAACCTTCGTCTCCTCCCCTGCTGCATGCAGATGACGCCCGTGTACCATGTGATCGAGGATCTTCTCCACCGGCGCAACACCGGCGTGCTACCGCACAGCTTATGGCCGTTGACACGCGCGCTCGTCGTCGGTGTGGTCGCCCTCGTCGGAGCCCTAGTTCCCGATATGGAAACGATGGTGAGCCTCACCGGTTCGATCGCGTTCTCAGCGATCGGCTTCATCCTCCCTGGGGTCTTCTTTCTGCGCCTCCAGCCTGCAGCAGGCCCTCCCTCCTGGTCCGCTCAGCTCCCTAGGGAGGGGACGGCAGGGCTCCCCTCCCCCACTGGTCACCCCACTAGTCACCCCACTGGTCACCCGAGCGGCGGCGGCGGCGGCGGCGGCGGCGGCAGCACTAGCGGCTTCAGCGTGCGCCGGATGCGCCACTGGTGGGACCAGATTGTGGCGGTGCTGCTCATCATCACGGGCCTCATCGGCGGCACCCTCGGCGTCCTCTCCAACCTCTGAAGGTTCATTCTGAAGGTGGGTGCGGCGACGGCGGACGAATGTGCGATGACGAATGTGATTCGACCGCTACTAATGAGCTACTAATGAGCTACTAATGAGCTACTAATGACGAATGTGATTCGAACCCTACAGACTACACACCCCACCAGGTCTTCGCATCAGGTCTTCACTAGCCATGTCACAGCAGGTCTTCACATCACCTCTTGTACACTTATCACGATGGACTATGGACTGATGTGTGCTGTGCGCTGCGCGGCGCCACCGTCTATGTGCGGATCAGAATGAGTACACAATGTATAATTCCTGAAGCGTGGTCCGTGTACAGTGTCTGCACCGGCACGCGGCAGTGCTCTTATGACCGGAGCTTATCTAATCCTTGTATGCGCAGTGATACCGTACAAGGGCGACCCAAGCCCTCTGCGATCGAGCTGAACAACCCAACCTGCACATGAGATCAGAGTCCTCATTCTATGACTATTTGGAGTGATTTCGTGATCGGCCTGCAGCGCCAAGACGGTCTCGGCGCGAGGCGCGGCGGCGGCGGCGGATGGTCGTGTACGAGGCTGAAGCCGCATGACCGGTGCGCCCGTCGCCCATCAGCACCCTCTGAAATCCGGCGGTGCGCGGCACAAAGTCCTCCAGCGGCGCGAGGGCGCTGAGCAGCTGCCACCAGATGCATGCGAGCTCGTGCCGGTGCAATCGCCTCGCCAGCCGCTGCCCGTTGTTCGCAATGTGCGCGGCGGCCTGCGGGTTCGTCACGAGCCACGCGACCCTCTCGGCGAGATCGGCGAGATTGTCGGCGACTGGTACGTAGTGGGTCCAGGGCACGAGCAGCCGTGTGAAGGCTTCCTCGTACGGCGACGCCTGACGCAGCACGGTCGCACCCCGAGCGAGGGCGGCAAGCAGTCCGTGTGGTGGCCCCTGCCCATCGAGGATCAGTTCCCAAGCGAAGGCACAAGGGTTGAGCTGCGATCTGGGCGTACCCGCCCTCGCCCCCTGCGGCAGGCTTGTCACCACCTCGGGCGCGCCGGCAACCGCCTCGGGCGACGCCCATGCCTTGTCCGCGGCGGCGCTGACGACGCCGCCGGCGGCGGCGATGGCGGTTGCGGCGGCGGCGGTGGTGGCGGCGGCGGCACGCGTCTCCGCCCTGAGCTCGGCCGCCGCCTTGGCATCCCATGCCGCCTCGAGAGCCAAGCCCTCCGCCGCAGGGCCGGTGCATGCTTCGCCCGGCGCGCTGATTACGATCCGTCCGAGCAGCGGCGGCGTCGCCGCGAGGAGCGCGGCGCGGTGGTGCGTGTAGAAACGCCACAGTGGGCCGCGGAAGCCGTCCACCGATCCACGGCATTCGCTCTGCAAGAGGAGCTGCTGGCGGCGCGCTGTCGAGGGATGCTCGGGGCAGCTCGGCAGCGCACTACTGCCGCTCCCTCCTCCACCGCCGCCGCCGCCGCCGCTGACACTGCCGCCGCCGCTGCCCCAAAAGTGGTGCGGTGCGGGGGCGGGCACATCGTTGTGGGCTGGGTCCGTGGCGGGGGCGAGTACCAACTCCAAATTCTGCCCGGGCACCTTGGGCAGTGGCGCCGTGTGCGCGACCCACTCGACATCCGGCAGCCGTACTAGTGCCATCACCTCACGCACCATCGAGAGGTACGCAGCGTCTTCCGAACCAGCAGACGGCTCCCCACGAGTGGAGGCGACGGCGGCCGTCTGCCCCGCGCGCGGCGCGCTCGGCTGCCATCGGAAACCGAGCACTCCGTTGCGGATGCTCAGGTGCAGCGAGGGTCGTTCGTAACGGTTCGCGTATGGATACATTTCGTGCCAGAATGCAATGTCGAGCGCCGTCGCACTCACGCCGCCGTCAGCCCAAGGTGCCAACGCGCGCTGGAGGAGCGGCGCGTAGTCGGAGGCATTGTACTCCCATGCCGACGGCGCGCTCCCGCGCACCGGGCAGCGCGCCGTCCCGTCGAGCATCCGCGCCCTCGCCTCCAGCTCCGCGGCGAGCTGTTCCGCCGGCTTTGGTGCCGCCTTCGCGACTTGACTCAGACCCGAGTAACCGTCAAAGACCGGATGCTCGTCGCCGACCATGCGTAGCAGGCCGCCCGTGAGCACGGAGCGGACGACGCCCCACTCGGCCATCCCGTCGGCTGCTTCGATAGCAAACAGGCACGCCGGCTCGTCCGTGCACGAGGTCATCGCGCTCGCCAGCCCACCATCGGCCTCCACGTGGAGGTATGTATTCGTCTTTTGGAACTTGAACGAGTAGTACGCGGGCGCCCACACGCACGCACGGGTCTCGGTCGCGGCGGCGAAGCGCCCGTATGGCACTTCGGTCCGGATGAGCGCCGTCGAGTCCGCCCTTGGCGCCGGCCGCCAGGGTGGGTGGTTTCCGTGGCCGCGTACGAAGCCACCGGGCCGTGAGTTGACATGGCCTTTGCTCCCCTTGTTGAGCAAGTGGCCGCCGCCGCCTTCCGGCACCCACCGCCACAGCGTGTCGGGGCCCACGCGCCGCCCGTCGACCACCAGCACCCAGTCGCGATCCGCGCTGAAGTGCGAATTGTCCCACGCGTTCGCCTCGATGCATGGCCGCAGCTCCTTGCCCGCAGGCGGCGGCAGGCTGGAGCTGGGACGCCAGGTCGCGACTGGCTTTTGCGCCGCGGATGAGGGTGCAGCGGCTCCGCTCAACGTCTGCACGACTGTCCCTGAGGACAGTCGTTGAGGCGAGGGTCCCACCTTTGCTGGTGGCGGCGGCGGGGCTATCGCGTCTACGGCGGCGGCGGCGTTGGGTGCATCAGCGACGAGGCTCTTTGCGGGCCGCAAGACCACCAATCGCTGCTCGATTGAGTTGGGGAAGTTGCACAAATAGTAGATTGCGCACGCGAAGACCAGGAGCACCGTGTATTGCGCGAGGGTCGTGAGAAGGGCGGCCGACGCCATCGTGTGAGAACGCTACCCTGACCAGCCTGTGAACCGCGTCTCAAAATCTCTCGCGGACTCTCTATAATTGTGTAGGCCACAGCCTCACTTTCTACCTTTTCGTGTTTCTCGCAAGTCTCGCTTTGTCTGCGGATTCGCAAACGGCTGCATGGAGGCGACTAACGTCGCGCGGTCGGCTTTCTCGCCTGGTATACACATCCTCACGGCCGCGGACGGCGAGCGGCTGGCCAAGGACCCGAGTGGCTCGGGCCAGAGCTTCGGCCAGGCCATCGACGAGATGGGCAAGCGCTCCGCTCGCGCGCAGGGTCTCAAGAAGCCGATCACGACCTGGATCGGCTTCCGCTGCAGCGACAACCGGCTGATCGTGTCCATGGGCGGCCCGACGGTCCCTCACGGGCCACCTACGATCCGCGGTATTCTCCGCGTCGGCAGCCGGCAGCTCTTCGTGCGCAAGGGTCCGGATGCGCCCTACTCGCAGATCTCGCCGCTGTGCGTGCTGGACTTCTACGTGCACGAGTCGTGCCAGCGGACGGGCGACGGCCGGCGCATGTTTGACGCGATGCTCGCGCACGAGCATCGGCAGCCGCACCAGCTCGGCTACGACCGCCCCTCGCCCAAGCTCATGGCCTTCTGTGCAAAGCACTACGGCCTGCGCGACTACATCCCGCAATCCAACAACTTTGTGGTGTTTAGTCAGTACTGGAGCGGCAGCGCAGCGCCGATGGGCGGCGGCGGCAGCACCGACCGTCCTCTCCGGATCGGGCGCAGCAGCGTGCATAGGCTGCGGCATGAGGTGGCGGCATCCCGTGGCGCCCAGTACGACGCCAAGCTTCCAGAGCCTCAGCGGCACGAATGGCCCGAGCAAGTACCGCCGCCGCAGCAGCAGCCGGAGCCGCCGTCGCCGTTTGCGGCGCAGCAACACTCGTTTGCGGCGCAGCAACACTCGTTTGCGGCGCAGCAACACTCGTTTGCGGCGCAGCCGCACTGGTCTCCACCGCCGCAGCCGTCCGTGCCCGCCGCGCCGCCGCCGCCCGCGCCGCATGCTTCCGCGCCACCTTCGGACTTCCATATTAGGCAACCGCCCTCGGACTATTGCGGGTTTGCGGCGGCGGCCGTGCTGGGCGCGCCGCTGTCCTCTCTGGGCCCTCTGACTCGGCGTGACTTGCCAGCGCCGCCGCCGTCGCAGCCGGCGAGGGCGGGCAGCGTCGGCGCCCTCCTCTCCGGCGCTGGTGGCGCTAGTGGCGCTGCCGCTGGCTGGTTGCAGAGCGGCCGCGCGCCCATCTCGGCGTCCATGACGCCGCCGCTACCGACACCGCTGGCGCAGCTGCCGCTCTCCTCGGCGAATATGAGCGCCGATGCGCGCGAGCGATACCAGCGCGAGGCGGCTAAACGCATCCACGCACGCCCGTTCTGAGCGATGCCGTCGGCGAACTGTACCCCCAGAGTGCCGTCCGGACTACTTGTACGGTACATCGCGAAAAAGCCGGATTGCTTCCGCGGCTTCCTCTTTCGTGAAAACTTCGCGATGAAAGTGCTCGGAAAGTGCTCGAAGACTCGTGCGGGTCATGGCCCTTCTCGCGCCAGGCCCGCCGGCCTTCCCAATTATTGGGTCACTACCGTTTGTGGGCCTCGGCAAAGTATCTTCCCAGCTTGGCCCGCCGCTACATCGTCGCTTGGCGCAGCTTCCGTATGGCGATGTGATGACGGTCTGGATGGGCCGCGAACCGTGGCTGGTCCTTCAGAGCCCCGAGGCGGTGCATGAGGCGTTCGTCGAGAAAGGCTCTGACTTTAGTGGCCGCCCGATGGTGACCTCGATGGGCATATCTGCTGGTGGCGGCGAGGCAGGCTTTGCCAAAGCCGTCCCGGATCGTGCGCTCGGCCAGCTGCGCCGTACGGCGTTCTCGCAGCTCTTCTCGGCAGCGCAAGTGGAGCGTGCACAGGCCGAGTTTGACGCGGAGGCACGGTTGCTGGCAGAGCATCTGCTCGCCTCGAGCGACAGCGCTTCGCTGCGCTCGAGCCTGCGCCGCTGCGTTCAGAACATGGTGCTTCGCTTCGCATTTTCGACACGAGTGGCGCACCCGACAGAGGAGCCGCCGTCCAGGCTGAGCACTGACACGGCCCCCTTTGGCACGCTGCTTGAGCTGACCGACGCCATCTGGTCCGAGCTCACCGCCACCTCCACCTTTGTGTCCGACCTGCTAGGTGTGCCTGCGGACTCGGCCGTTCGCGACAGGCTGCGGAATCTCGTCAGCGAACGTAACGCTCTGCTCGTCGAGCTGATCGAGGCGCGACGCGTGGCACACGCGCGCGGCGGAAATGGCGCTCGCGCGGACGCACCGCGCAACGACATGCTCGACGTACTGCTGGTCTCGGGTCTGCCTCCAGAGGATGTGCTCTTCACACTCGTCGACCTCTTCGTCGCCGGTGTGAATACGGTCAGCACGACGCTCGAGTGGACGTTACTTCTCGGAGCCGAATTCCCGCTCGAGCAGGCTCGTGCACGCGCGGTGGCCACACGCAGCGTCGGCGGTGGCAGTGGCGGCGCGCCCACGACGGCGCTCTCATACGTGGACGCGCTCACGAATGAGGTGTTGCGCTACAAGCCGCCGCTGCTGCTCCCTCGGATGGCCGTGCGCGACACGTCCGTGGGCGGCTTCGCCGTGCCCAGCGGCCACGTCGTCTTTGCAAACCACTGGGCGCTCACGCGCTCCGAGGCCCACTGGCGCGATCCAACGGCGTTTCGTCCGGAGCGCTGGCGCTCAGCTGACGAGGAGGCGGGCTTCGGCGCGGCGCGGGGCGCGTCAGCATGCAAGTTCCTGCCATACTCAATTGGGCAGCGCGCGTGCCCGGGACAGCGCCTCGCGCAGGCGGAGCTGCACGCCGCCACCACGGCGCTCCTGGCCACCGTGCGCTGGCGCCGCATGGCGCCGATCGACCTGTCTGAGGATTTTGGACTCACGCTCACGCCCGCCGTCGAGCAACAGCTGCGCTTTGAGCGAGTCGAGCGCCGTGCTGCGCCTCGACGGCTCCTTTAGGAAATTCATCTACGTCGGTAATTGAATTTCTCAGATAAGTCCCAGGATTATAACCACACATGAAATGATAGACAGAATCGTTCCGGATGTACACCCAGGACACGAGACCGGGCTGAACGTGTTCGTGAGCGGTCGGAGCGGGCGAGCCCCGCCACCTGAATACAGTTACAGAACACTGAACAGTCGAGTGAATTGCGGAAGAATCACGGTGGAAAGGGGGGTTAATATTCAAGGAGTAGGAGGTGTCGGCGTGAGACGGTACGTTATGGAGCACGTCATGGTGACGACGCCGGGACACGCCGGGATGACTCGCATGCGAAACACCGTAACACCTAACACGACGGGAAGTCCGTCGACATCCTCCAACATGTGCCGTCGTGCACGTCCATGCATCCTCCACGCTTGATCCCACGTAACCGGATCTCTTCAAGTGTGTGAACATGTGTGTGAAGCACAAAGAAGACCCACAGCAGACAGAGAGTTAGCATACAAATCCATAAACCATAATCGACGGGTCACTCCTCGTAGCTTGAGACACGAACAGAGAATTTGTACTGAACCCTGTTTCTTTGTGCCACCTTGACAGTTAACAGCCACCCCGCGGCCCGCGTCGCCCCACCACGGGGAGCACGCCTGCCACGCCGCGCACCGCCCCGGTGGCCGCTCTCCGCCGCCCTCGTTTCTACCCGCCACGGCACCGCCCCGGTACCGATGCCGCCACCGCCGTCGCGGCAGCACCGTGTGGGGAATGCAGGTGGGTCCAGAGCGCGTGCACGCTGCGCCGTGTTCGCAGCGTGCCGCGTTCACAGCGTGTACTCGAGGTTTGCGCGTGAAGGGGCCTCGCTAATTGCCTCGCTAATCGGCCGGAGCCCATCAGAGCTCGCGAAGGCAGCTTCCGAGTCGTCATCTGGCGCATCATACCTGATGAGGGACGCAATCAGATGCAATCAGATGCAATCAGATGCAATCAGATGCAATCAGATGCAATCGAGTCGTCATCTGGCGCATCATCATACCGATCGCGCTGCCGGCTGCCGAAGCGTAGGCACAGGCATCCACGCCTCTTTGGTGGCGGCGGCATCGGAGGCAGCACGCCCAGCTGCCCGTTGAAGCGCGCGCAGCTGACCAGCCCGCGCCCGTCGACGCCCACCAGCTGAAAGAGGTGGTCGACCTGGGATTGCTCGAGAGGACGCTTGAGCAGCAGGGAGGACATCATCAGCCGGCGGAGTACCTCCACTCGAGCATGGGCAGGTGCCTCCTCCGCCTCGAGCAGCCCAAAGGCGGCCTTGACCTCATCGGTCGTGACGATCCCGAAATCCTCGGGCGGGCCGAGCCAGCCCACGCAGCGCGGCGGGTCCGCGTGATAGACGCGCGCATTGGTCGGGCAGCCGTCGGCGGCACTCGTGGGCATGATCATGCCGGTCGCGCGCAGCCGCTGCAGCTGGCGAAGGGCCGCTGCGCACCGTTCCGTTCGAATCAGATGCTCGAGTGCCTGTAACTCCTGTGTGGGGAGCACTACAACTCCCGCGCTATTCCAATAGGATCCACCAGCATGCGCGACGTCGTGGGCGGCGCCGCTGAACGAGGCGGCGGCGCCACTAGCGATGCCAAAGTCAAGGGCGACACCAGCGCCGCCCTCGCCGCCGGCGCCGCCATCGTCATCGTCGCCGCCGCCGCCGCGGTCGCCACCGGCCGCGCTGGTAGCGAGGGCGTGCTCGGCGTCGGGAGAGCTGAGCCAAGGTTGGAGCACGCGGCGGTTGGAGGCGGTGGCAGCGGCGGTCGGGGGCGAGGGCGGCGGCGAGGGCGGCTTTGTGGCCTGAGCCATCAGCGGCGTCAGTTGCAGACCTTCGCCGTGAATCTCCTCGCCACCTCCGCCGCCACCGCCGCCGCTGCTGCTGCTGCTGCCGCCTTCCACAGGTGCGACCACAGGTGCGATGCTGCCGAGTGAGATGCCAGCCCGGTCGGTGGGCGCCGTCGCACTCTCCGATCGCTGCTGCTGCTGCTGCTGCTGCATCTTCTGCTGCGTCTGCGTCTGCGTCTGCGTCTGCGTCTGCGTGAGCTGCTCCGCCGCCCGCGCGGCCTGCGCCGCGAGCGCAGCGGCCGCGGCCGCCGCAGCCCTCTCCGCGATCCCCTCTCGCTGCATCCGAGGCACGGCACCGGCCGGCGAGCGCGACTCCGCCATCGCCTGCCTATGCCACGAAAAGGCGAGGTGCTGCATGTATGCATGTACCAGAGTCTCGGCCGCCCGACGCAGTGGACCGAAATTGGAGTTGATGACGAGCTCATCAGCGAGGACGAGCGGCACTGTGGGCACGGGCGATGCGAGCATCCGAAGCTGCTGGCAGCGCCAGAGGAGCGCGCAGAGCTTCGAGAAGGCCGCCGGGTGGTCGGGTAACGGCGGGTTGCCCGAAAAGTATCCGGGTAGGATGGTAGTTGAGTACTCATGGCCAGGGAAGATGAGCGTGTTCTGCGGGCACAGTCGCCAGATCTTGGCAAAGTTGTATGCCATCTCGGTCTGGGTGCCTTCAAACGGAGCGCCACAGCCGCCACAGAAGAGTGTGTCGCCCCCAAAGAGAGCGGGCGTCGGGCCGGCGATGACGAAGCAGAGGGAGCCTCGCGTGTGGCACGGCGCGTGCAGCGCGCGCACCGTGAGGTTGCCCACCGTCAATGCGTCTCCATCCGACAGCGTATGGGTGCACCCCGCGACCGAATCGTCCTTGCCGCCGTAGACGCGCACCGGCGCGAGGCGCTTGGCGAGCACGCGGTTCCCACCCGCGTGGTCCCAGTGGTGGTGTGTCGTGAGGATCGCCTCCACACGCACACCACCATCGGCCACGTACTCTTTCTCGGACAGCTTCGTCAGCGCGAGCAGCACCGCGCTTGCGTCACATGGATCAACGAGGGCGGCGGGCCGTGGGCGGCCGGCGGGCCCAGAGCGGTCGACGATCAGGTACGAGTAGTTGTCGACGAGGCACGCGATCGTATGAACGCTGTACGGCCACAGCGGAGCCGCGGCCTCATCAGCTGCGCGCGCCGGCGATGCGGGCGCGCTGCTGCCGCCACCGCCGCGCTCCTCGCGCATGCTGCTATTGTCGGCCGCATCGAGGTCGATGCGGATCGAGCGCGAGTGACCGTCCTCGCCCATGAAGCACTGGCGGTAGGTGCCGAGGAACCATGAGTGCAGCTGGCCGACGCGAGACGGGTAGACGAGCTTCATGAACGAGGGCATCACAAGCATCATGGCGAGCATGCCCATGCCCTGGAAGATGCCGACAAACATCATGTAGAAGATCGCCGTCAGGAACGCAAGGACCGTGCACAGGTAGCGCACCGGGTACAGCAGGCGCCAGAGCTGCGCGCGGCAGGTCATGCGCTTCGGGATCTGCGACGCGTGCAGCGGCTCGACGTACCCAGCCTCGGCGTCGCCCACATCTGCGACCGGCGCGTCCAGCATCACCCTGTCGTAGGTGATGGCCGAAATTTAGGACCTCCGTGTGCCCGCGCCGCAGCAGGGCGAGAGGTGCCTTTTTCCTTTTCTGGAGTTCTGGTGTGAAACATTGGTGTGAAAACGCGTAAGTCAAATCATGTCTACTTGACGTGGGCAGACCCGAAATGGTCCAGATCCGGATGGCCATGCGGCGGTTCGGAGATCGCTCGAGATCGAGGTGTGACTTCACTGCCACTTGTCTGAAGCGCCTGATGGCTCCCATGCGGCGGTTAGGAGATCGCGCGAGATCACAGACAGACAGACTTTGTAGACGGAGCGTGCCTGTTTGAATTTCGAGTAGTCTGTGTGAGTGAAACTCGATCTAGCTAATTACGGAATGAGCGATTCGGACCCCCCCTGGAACTGGAACGCGAGCGCTATACGCTGAATGACAATGACGCTCGATTTCCTCCCCCAAAAGAGGAGACACTCCACGCTACTGGACTCCACTCGCGCGTCGACACTTGCCATGGCGCTCAGACGCCTATCTACGATTAGTCGACTTCC
>Ga0210241_100332_pt1 | contig 41252 bp, 33 predicted proteins | sample ChrtobMetP5a_8mM_FD_155488 | JGI IMG/M metagenome (GOLD analysis project Ga0210241, IMG submission 155488) | Chrysochromulina tobin associated microbial communities from unialgal haptophyte culture, Seattle, Washington, United States - P5a_8mM | ecosystem: Host-associated > Algae > Haptophytes >...
CACGAAATTTGCCATAGCGGGATCGAAGAGAAAAAATCGAAATTTTATCGAAATTTGTCACACACGATTCGAAATTATGGCATCGAAATTTCCTATGTCAGCCATTCGAAACTCTGAGACACCCCAAGCGGTGGACAAGGCGGTGGAGGGGTGATGTCGAAGGGTGATGACGCTGTGACGAGTCACGAGTGATACCTCATACCTCTCGGTTTGTCACACACGCACGACACATTCCTCATCGCCGCGCGCTCACATACATGCCATGCTGTATCTCTCACCCGCCCTGCCCGCGAGAGCCCCGTGAGCGGTGAGGCACATGTCAACATCACAATTCACAGGCATATGGGAGCCTGCAGCCCGTCACCCAACGGCCAATGGCTGTGGGGATCCTGCGACGGCCAACGGCTGTGGGGAGCCTGCGGCCCGTCGCCCAACGGCTGTGGGGATCCTGCGGCCGGACGTGCCAACGGCTGTGGGGATCCTGCGGCCGGACGTGCCTATTCTTTTTTGACGGCAGGCTTTGCGGCGGGTTTGGCGCAGAGCTGTTTGGCGACGGAGTAGGCGAAGACGCCGCCGATGGCGATAGCGGAGCCCACCTTGCCCTGCAATGAGAGCACGGACCCAAATCAGTGGCAATCAGATGCAATCAGAGGCCATCAGAGGCAATTGACGAGACTCGCCTGCAATGAGAGCACGGACCCAAATCAGAGGCAATCAGAGGCAATCAGAGGCCATCAGAGGCAATTGACGAGACTCGCCTGCAATGAGAGCACGGACCCAAATCGAACGACAGAGTACAAGATGAGGATGACGCGCTTGATGGTGTTGCCGACCGCGTGTGTGATCGGGTGCACCGAGTCGAGCACGTAAAAGGAGACCTCGTTGTACAAATAGAAGGAGAGTCCGCTCGCGACCAAGCGGAAGAGAAGGTCCTGTGCGCTCACCTGGGGAAGGCATGGGATGGCGCCGTGGTGAGCACATGCATGCAAGGCAGGGCCCGCAATGCTCGGCCAGAGCTCATTGAAACAGCGCCGTGGTGAGCACATGCATGCAAGGCAGGGCCCGCAATGCTCGGCCAGAGCTCATTGAGATGGCGCCGTGGTGAGCACATGCATGAAAAGGCAGGGCCCGCAGTGCTCACCCCCTTGGCCATCGCCTTGTCCCATTCGGTGGCCATCGAGGGCCCCTCGATGGCCAGCGCGATCGGGAGCACCGCAAGGAACGCGAAGGCCGTCATCACGGCGAAAGCGTTGCCCGGGTCGTCCATGTTCTCTCCCTTGTCCGTCTTCTTGGAGAGCTTTTTTGAGAGGACTCCACGCAGCGAGAAGGCGAGGTTGGAGCCCATCGCGAACGCAAAGCAGTCCCAAGTGAAGTTGAGGTCGGCCGCCGACGCGATGCCGACGCCGCCCACGACTGGTAGCAGGCATGCATTCACCTGCGACGGCAGGTAGTCATCAGAGGTCATCAGTGGTCATCAGTGGTCATCAGTGGTCATCAGTGGTCATCAACTGCAATCAGCTCACCTGCCACGGCAGGAAGTCGTTCATGAAGATGGCGCCAAAGACGACGTTGAAGAGCGGCTCGAGCGACTTGACGACGTTGACGAACGCGAGCGAGCCCGCGCCGAGCGACATCACAGTCACGCACTGGCCCAGGCCGTGAATGATGCCAATCGGAACGATGTCCTTCGCCTGTCGAGGGGTGGCGCAGGCGGCGCGCGCGTCAGTCATGAGGCGGGCGGCAGGGCCGGCAGCATGCGCGCGCACGGCGCTCGCGGCGGTCCGAGGGCCGCAACCGCCGCTCTCACGTTCTCCGTCGAGATCTTGGGCATCTTGCGCAGACCGAGCAGCCAGAGCGGCGTGACCCAGAGCATCAGGCCGAGGCCGAGCTGCAGCGAAGAGACGATCCACGGGAGGGCCAGATCTTTGAGCACCGTCTTGTTGTAGTCATTGTACGCCACGTTGATCACGTACCAGACGAGGAAGCCCACCAGAACTGGAGAATGGAGTGCAAACGGTCAGCATGCGCAGCAGCAAAAGAAAGGCCGGCGGCGGTGCAAAGTGTAGGCCAGCGGCGGTGCCCGCTGCGCGGATCCTGCACTCCCGGCCCATCAGCCAAGTGCCAGGTACAGTCAGGCGGCCTTGGGATCTGCGCACTCTTGATGTTGTTCGACTGCGCCTCCGCCATTGTCGGTGAGTGGGCGCTGGGCTCGGAGATCGAGTGAGTTCCTTCAAGTTTCTTCATTGCGGAATTCACGTTACATCCCCCGCTCTCCACTTACTCCACGGACCACGTTCAACGCAGTCACAGTCACGAACTCATTCGGGGGATGCAACAATTGCATGCCGCACCGATTTGCCGTTGTGGATCGTTCCTGCAACGCTCCGCACACCCGCACAAAACGCTCGCGCCTCGTGAGGCATCGAGGCCGATTGCAACGCAGAGAGCATGCGCATGGCCGATCCTGCCGAGTCGCCGAGAGTAGACCCGACGCTCACGATCACCACACCCGTCTCGCCCGTCAAGCCGCGCGGCTCTCTGTCTCGCCGCATCGAGGCGCACCTCCTCGGCAACCGTACGCCTCCAGAGCGTCTGAAGAAGGCGGTGTGCCTCATCAGGGCCGAGCGCCTCAGCAAGGTGAAGCTGCTCTGGCTCGTCAATCAAGACTCCGCCGACCACGCCGCTCGGCCCGGTGGCGAGGCGTTCGACCCGCTCGACGGCTTCCCTTTGCTCGACGAGTCGGAGGCACGGCTGCATCTGGCCACCGCGTTGAGCATGGTCGCGCAGGCCATCAGCGTCATGGCGCCCTCCCAAGCCGCCTGCTCGACGCGCTTCTTCTCATCGTTCATCTCGACGCTCATCCACCAGCTGGACAAGGGCACCAGCTGGGACAGCCTCTCCCGATTCTATCAAGCCGTCGTCGCCCGCATCGAGGAGCCGATCTCCTCGTTCTCGCCCTTCGACGCGGAGGTCGAGGCCACTCTCGCTCCAAATCTCGCTGTGCCGCCCTCCTCGTCGCATCTGCTGTGCCCGGGGCTCGGGCTGTTCCCTCGCGCCTTTCTGCTCGACCTCGACGTCAAGATACTCCATGAGCTCGAGCGACAGTTCCTCCCTTCACACCTCCCTTCAGCTTCACACCTCACGCCAGCACGCCCCATCTTGCGCCGTGAGGGCACGCACTTATTGCAACACATGCCGCCGGGCGGCAGCATGGCCACGAAGGCGACGGTGCTGCCGCTCTTGGGCGCCGTGACGGGCGCGCATTGGGCCTTTCAGAATGCCTTTCGGACGCCCACCAGGACGTCGAGGACGCCTTTCCACACGAACGCGGCGCTCACCACGACGCCCCAATCGACTCAGACGACCGCCCTGCACAGGCCGGGTGCTCGTGTTGCGAGGACCGTGCCAAGCGTCATACCGAGCGCGTCGGCATTTGCGCGACGCAGGATTCTGCAACCTTGCGTGTGCGACGAGTGCTTGCGCTCTCTCGCGTGCACTCACCGGCGTTGCACGGGGTGCCCCTGAAGGCGCACCGTGGTGTGAGCGTACCTCTTGCTGAACGTACTGCCATCGTTTTCGTACATGTAGTATACGAATACGTGCCGCGCGAGGGGCCAAGCCCAAGGGTATACGTGCGGTGCGTGTATCTCGTGTGCGAGCTCGGAGCTGCGACGGACGGATCGGGTTTTTTGTCGTTAATGCGCGGATGACGATCGAGGATGACGACGGTGTTCGCCGGACCGCGCTCTGATGCGGCGCTCTCGTCCCCCTGCCCCCTCTCTGCGCTCTCTAGGCGCGCTCCGCTTCTCGTGCGCCCCCTGTCCGCGCTCTGAAGCACCTCCGTCCCCAAGGCCGACTACAGAGGTATACAGACCCACACGATGCAGTGACCTCATCGTCATTCCCGCTCCACCCCCTCCGCCCTCATGTGCACGCCCCGCCTCGTCGCGCCTCCTGCCCCCCTGGCCGCCCTACGCGCTCGCGCTTCGCTCCCGCTCCCTGCGCCCCCACTCTGTCCGCGCTCTCGTGCACCTCCCCCTGACTGCACCCCAGCCACACACAGCGACCCTCATCATCATCCCCCTGCTCACGCCGTCCATCTCATCAGGTGGTGTCCGACATGCAGGGACCTGGCGGCCTCTTCCTCCTGCGAGAGCGCCACCGCGCAGCGGCGCGTCTCAGGGTGCTCCGGCCCGAGGACGGTCCTCATGCGCTCGAGGGCCGCTTGCAGCGGGCTGAGCCCTCCGCCTGCCGCGCACTCGAGCCGGGCGTGGACGGCCTCGAGCAGCAGCGTCGTGTCCACCGTCGGGCCCAGCGCCGCACGCGCCGTGCTGAGCACGCGTGCATCCACGAGCGCGCGGGCGCTCTCGATGCGGCCTTGCGCGCGGCGCACGTCTGCGAGCCAGGCTTGCGACTCCAGCCGGGTGCGCTGGCCCTCTGCGAGCGTCGCGGCACAGCCGTCGTGTGCTTCGAGGATCAAGGTCTCGGCCTCGCCCAGCCGGCCCTGGTCGTGCAGGAGCCGCCCGAGATAGGCGATAGAGAGGAGGGTGTCTGGATGCCGATCGCCGAGCGTCGCACGCATCGCCTCGAGCGCCTCGCGGTACAGCACGCCCGCCTGGTCGAGCTTGCCCTGGTCCTGCAGCAGCGACCCCAGATTAGCAATCGACTTGAGGGTGTCCGGATGCCGATCGCCGAGCGTCGCACGGCTCGCCTCGAGATCCTCGTGTAACAGCACGCCCGCCTCGTCGAGCTTGCCCTGGTCGTGCAGCAGCAACCCCAGATTACAAATCGAGGCGAGGGTGCCCGGATGCCGATCGCCGAGCGTCGCACGGTGCTTCTCGAGCGCCTCGCGCAGCAGCACGCCCGCCTGGTCGAGCTTGCCCTGGTCGTGCAGCAGCAACCCCAGATTACAAATCGAGGCGAGGGTGCCCGGATGCCGATCGCCGAGCGTCGCACGCATCGCCTCGAGCGCCTCGCGGTACAGCCTGCCCGCCTCGTCGAGCTTGCCCTGGTGGTGCAGCAGCTTCCCCATATTACTAATCGAGATGAGGGTGTCCGGATGCCGATCGCCGAGCGTCGCACGGCTCGCCTCGAGCGCCTCGCGGTACAGCACGCCCGCCTCGTCGAGCTTGCCATGGTCCTGCAGCAGCGTCGCCAACCGATCCTGCAGCGCCGACGTCGCCCGCTCTTCGCGCGGCATGCGCGCCAGCGCCGCGCGGCCCTCCGCCGCGAGCCACTCGCGCAGCGACGCGCACACGGTGCAAGTATTCCCCGCATCTCGACTGTATCTTGGCGAATATCTCGCATAAATCTCGCATGATTAACTAATATCGCGCCCGACATTCCTACCAAAAAAGTTTACAAGGCTGTATACCACGTTTCCATTGGGGAGATACGTCGAACCCTAAGGTGCGTGCGTGTATAGGTATGGTCCGGTCACCAAAAGCAAACTTTTCTATACCACAATAACGTCACCACCCTTCCCCACAGGGGGAGAGTGGGACCACCCCCCTCTACGGGGGCGGCCACGACGTCCAACACCGCCACAGGCAAAAAAACGAAACCTCCCAACCCACCCCCCGTCGGGAAAGCGGGGTTCGAGGTGTGGGTTCTCTCTAAGGGGGGTCTAGTAAGTGTGCACCACTGCAGACCATACCGTACCGTAGTACACGTCCACATCCGTTGGGGATGTACGTCAGAACCTAGGGTGCGTGCGTGTATAGGTATGGTCCGGTCACCAAAAGCAAACTTTCCTAGTATGGCGTCCTCGAGCACTGTATCTGCGAAGCCTTCCGTGCATTCCGTGCTTTTACCGCCGGCGCCGCGCACAGCAACCATCATGGACCATGGATCAATCGTCCACAGCGCACGAACAAGCTTCAACGTTCAAGCGCGCCGCTGGCTCTCAGCGACATGTACCGCAACTGCCGCACAGACCACGGCCTTCACCACGGCCTCCGCCATCAGCATCACCTCCGCGATCTCCTCGATCTCCTCGATCTGCGCGATCTGCGCGATCTCCTCGATCTGCGCGATCTCCTTGACCTCCGCGATCTCCGCGATTTGAACAGCCGCCACGGCCTCCGCCATCTCCGGCTCGAGCTCCGCCATCTCCGGCTCGAGCTCCGCCATCTCCGGCTCGAGCTCCGCCATCTCCGGCACGAGCTCCGCCATCTCCGGCTCGAGCTCCGCCATCTCCGGCTCGAGCTCCGCCATCTCCGGCTCGAGCTCCGCCATCTCCGGCTCGAGCTCCGCCATCTCCGGCTCGAGCTCCGCCATCTCCGGCTCCAGCGTCGGGGAATCTCTCGTGCCCTCAACGGCTTGCACCACCACTTCTCCCGGAGCTTGCACCACCGCTTCCCCCGGTACGGCGTGCAGCCCTCCAGTCACGCCTGGCGGCGCGCCTGGTGGCCTGCTGGCAGACCTGCTGGCAGGCCTGCTGGACGGCCTGCTCGGAATATCTCGGGGAATATCTCGGGGTAAATCTCTGCTCGCTTGCTTGCTGGCAGGCCTGCTGGACGGCCTGCTCGGTATATCTCGGGGGAAATCTCGGGGGAAATCTCGGCCAGCCAAGCCGGGCGGCCTGCTGGGCGGCCTGCCGCTGGAAGGTCGGGAGGCGTGACGGGACGCGGTGGCGGGCGACCATGGTGTGAAGAGGCCGCCGCTGCTGTAGGTGGCGAGCGCGTCGTAGTAGGCACGGTTGCTCGGCAGCGGCGAGTGCTTGAGCTGCGCATGCAATCCCAGGAGCTTCATCTCCGATTTGGCCGAGATGAGCGCCGAGCTGAGCGTCGAGTGGTGCGGCAGTCCCGGGATGGGAAGTTGGCTGCTCTCCACCGATGGGTTGGGAGGTGCCGCCTTGAGGCCATCATACGAGATATTCCCCGAGATAGCCCTCGAGATCGTCCTGCTCTCCACCGATGGGTTGGGCAGTGCCGCCTTGAGGCCGTAAGCGTACACCGCCGAGGGTGGTCGGCATCGGACCAATGCGGGCCCATTGGGCGGCACCCAGCGCGGCATTCCAGGGAAGTAATAGCCACGTAGCTCCTCCGAAAGCGACGGCTCCGCTGGCGCTCGATTAGGCAACTCCGCTGGCGCTCGATTAGGCAACTCGTCCGAGTGATTGGGGTTAGTCTCGATTAGGCAAGTCTTGCAGGTCGTCCGTCTTGGGTGTTGGGTGCTGGTGGCGGCGGCGGTGCCAGGGCGCGCCGGCCTTGTCAGAGGACCCGAGGTGCCCATCCACTTGACGAAACTTGAGGGCGATCGGGTGGCGGCAGAGGGGGGGCGGGTAGAGGTGCCGGTAGCAGTCGATGGCGGACGGTTGGGAGTGTACGGCTGGCGGGTTGAGATGCTCGGAGATTGCACGAGATGACGAAGCTCGCCCATCAGCAGTTCTCGACCCTCGTCCTCCCCTCCCCCTTCCCCTCCCGCCTCCCCCCTTTCCGGCTCCCCCCTTTCCGGCTCCCCCCTTTCCACCTCCAATCCCCCCTCCCCCCTCCCCTCGTCCACCTGCACGTACAGCATCCTCGCCAGCTGAGGCCCGAGCACCGCCGCCCTCGCCGCCTCCATCCGAACCTGACGGTTCCCCACAGCGTTCGCGATCGCCGCATCGACCTGCTCCTCCACCTTCTCCTTTGCACGCAAAGCCTTCGCCTTCTGCTCCTTTGCCTTCTCGGCCACTCTCTGCGCTCGCCGAGTGAGATCGCAATCAGGTGCAATCAGGTGCAATCAGGTGCAACCCATCGCAATCAGGCCTTCACGGCCACTCTCTGCGCTCGCGCCGGGTCACCGAGTGAGATCGCAATCAGGTGCAATCAGGCCCCATCAAGTGCGATGAAGGTACAAAAGGTGCAGTCGGGTGCAACTACTCGTGGCAATCTCGTGGCACTGACTCGTGGCAATCTCGTGGCAATCTCGTTGCACTGACTCGTGGCAATCTCGTGGCAATCTCGTGGCAATCTCGTGGCACTCGCCTGCTCGAGCATAACGGCAGATTGAGATCGCTCGAGATGCACGATCTCCTTGAGGGGCGGCGCGTCGTCGTGGGCGTTCCCATCGAGCTCGGAACGCTCGAGCCAGCACTCAAGCTCAAACACGTCCACCTGTGATGAGGAGGGCAATCACTCGGAACGCTCGAGCCAGCACTCAAGCTCAAACACGTCCACCTGTGATGAGGAGGGCAATCAAGAAGTCATCTGATAGTAATCAGAGTGACCAACCAGAAACCCACCATCACTTGAATCAATGACACTCACAGGCCATCATTGATGAGTGAGGCCATCAGCATGCAATCAGCATGCGATCACTTGAATCAATGACACTCACAGGATTACACCGTTCTTGATGAGTGAGGCCATCAGCATGCAATCAGCATGCGATCACCTTTCTTGAGAGCTCGCCACCAATCGAGTCGTGCCGCCCAGCCACGAGCTCGAACACCTCGTCTGCGAGTGATCGCATCTCGTCACGGTGCGCGGCCGAAGTGTTGCGAAACAGCGAGCGTACCTAATGAAGGAAGATGAAGGAAGATGAAGGACTAATGAAGGAAGATGAAGGAAGGTGAAGGACCAATGAAGGACCAATGAAGGACTGATGAAGGACTGATGAAGGAAGATGAAGGACCAATGAAGGACGCACTCAGACATCATGTCAGCGAGGCCACATCCTTCATTGGTCCTTCATTAGTCCTTCATTAGTCCTTCATTAGGCACACTCAGACGTCATGTCAGCGAGGCCACATCAGAGTATGCCATCGGGTATCGCGACACGTGAGGCAGTCAGCATGCAATCAGCATGCAATTACCATGCGCCCAAACTCAGCCCGATCGAGCGCGGGAAGGGTGCCTTCGGTGCTCTTGTCATACGCGCGTACAAGGTCGAGGGTGGACACCTATAAAGAGGCGACCGGGAGCAATCAGGAGGCAATTAGCATTCAATCAGGAGACAGCATGCAATCAGGGTGGACACCTATAAAGAGGCGACAGGGAGAGGGAGAGAGAGTAGTGGGAGGTAGAAGTTAGAAGTGCGAGTCACTCACTCCGTCTGATTCGAAAGTCGTGCTGACACCCGAGGCGTGCACTCAGGGGCGCTGAGTAATCAATGGTAATCAATGGTAATCCGGCCATCACCTTCGCGCCCTCGAGGCTACGCCAGAGCTGCCGCTGAAATAGCGAAGGAGTCCAGTTTAATTGCTCGAGCGGGATACTCCTCATCGGGCTGCCTAGTCGGCCGCTGCCGGGCGGCTGCAGCACAAACGCCTTCGCGCGCATCGCGCGCCGATCCGTGCGTCGGTCGAACGGATGGCGTACCTGCGCATGCATCGCAATCGGAAGCAATCAGCGCCATCAGTGCAATCAGCGCCATCGGTGCAATCAGCGCCATCAGTGCAATCAGCGCCATCGGTGCAATCAGCGCCATCAGTGCAATCAGCGCCATCAGTGCAATCAGCGCGTAAACCGCGGCACCACTCCCACAGCTGATGAGTGAGGTAATCAGCATGCAATCGGTCAAATGGAGAGGGTCGCGTACGCCGCGGCACCACTCCCACAGCTGATGAGTGAGGTAATCAGCATGCAATCGGTCAAATGGAGAGGGTCGCGTACGCCGCGGCACCACTCCCACAGCTGATGAGTGAGGTAATCAGCATGCAATCGGTCAAATGGAGAGGGTCGCGTACGCCGCGGCACCACTCCCACAGCTGATGAGTGAGGTAATCAGCATGCAATCGGTCAAATGGAGAGGGTCGCGTACGCCGCGGCACCACTCCCACAGCTCGTCGCCCTCGATCTCGCCGTCCAGATCGAAATCGATCTCCTTGAACACGTCATCGAGCACCCATGGCGTGCCCAAGAATCGGAAGGACGCGCGCATGCCTGTGATGAGGGAGGCAATCAGATGCCATCAGCATGCAATCACAGAAGGACGCGCGCATGCCTGTGCACGATGGCATTCAGTGGCCATCAGTGGCCATCAGTCGCAACCAGTGGCCATCAGTGGTAATGAATCGCAATGAATCGCAATGAATCGCAATGAATCGCAATCACGGCACTCAGAGAGAAAGGGGGACCAGTGAGATTACAGTGAGATCAGTGAGATTACAGTGAGATCAGTGAGAGAACAGAGTCGTCGTCACTTTCTGAATGAGCGGCAATCGGCATGCAATCGGCATGCAATCGGCATGCAATCGGCATGCAATCGGCATGCAATCGGCATGCAATCAGCATGCCTGCATGGAACTGCATCACGTCCATCGCCGGGCTCGCGCCGTCTTGAGCGTCGATTAGGAGCCCTATCACATCGGACAGCATGAAGCCGCTCTGCCTCACATGCTCCTGCAGCTCCTCGCGCACCTGCACGCATCGGAATCAGACGCAAGCTCACCGCAATCAGACCCAATCAGACCCCATCAAACCCAATCACACACCTTGGCGCAGTTGGCAGTTCGGTGGGAGCGTGCAAGCCGCTCCACCGCTCGCTTGGCCTCGGACTCGGCGCGCTTAGCAGCCTGATGAGGGAGGCAATCAGATGCCATCATAATGGGACTTCAGTGGTCATTAAATGATCATCGATGGTAATGATTCAGGGCACTTAGGGGCAATCAGGATCATCAGCGGCAGAGCTCGCCTGCATCTCCTTGGGCGAGCATGCAACGCTCTGCTCGAGCCGACGGTAAGCGGCTGTCGCCTCTGCACTAGCCGCCTCGGCTTCCTTTAGAGCGAAAGCGCTCGGGGACTGCGTGATGGGCGATGGATGGACGGATGGCAATTAGTGGCAATTAGTGGCAATTAGTGGCAATTAGTGGCAATTAGCGAAAGCGCTCGGGGACTGCGTGATGGGCGATGGGAAGATGGATGGCATCATCAGATGGCCACTCCATATGGATGGAGTGCCTCATTAGACTCACGTCGTGCCCCCGGATGCAATCAGCCTGCCATCAGAATGAAATCTGCATGGCATCGGCATGTCATCAGACTCACGTCGTGCCCCCGGATGCGCCACTGCTGATGAGCGAGGCAATCAGGCTGATGTGCGAGGCAATCAGACTCACGTCGTGCCCCCGGATGCGCCACTGCTGATGAGCGAGGCAATCAGGCTGATGAGCGAGGCAATCAGACTCACGTCGTGGCCCCGGATGCGCCACAGCTTGGCCCGCTCCGCCAGCGAGACTGTGCTCGAGACAGCGCCCTCGCTTGTTGCCCTTGCGGACTTGCACGTCCAGGCGAGCGCAATCAGGAAGCGCTTCGCCTCCATCGAGATGTCCGAGCACCTGATGAGGGAGGCAGTCAGAGGCAGTCAGAGGCCATCACAGAAGGACCCTTCGGCCTCAATGACCTCGGTGATGAGGGAAGCAATCAGATGCCATCAGAGGCAATCACAGATCGGTCGGTGCACCCTTCGGCCTCAATAGCCTCGGTGAGCTCCAGATGAGGGAGGCAATCAGATGCCATCACAGAAGGACGCACCCTTCGGCCTCAATAGCCTCGGTGAGCTCCTGATGAGGGAGGCAATCAGAGGCCATCACAGATCGGTCGCACCCTTCGGCCTCAATGGCCTCGGTGATGAGGAAGGCAATCAGAGGCAATCACATGCCATCACAGAAGGACGCACCCTTCGGCCTCAATAGCCTCGGTGAGCTCCAGATGAGGGAGACAATCAGAGGCCATCACAGAAGGACGCACCCTTCGGCCTCAATGGCCTCGGTAAGCTCCTCGTAGCCGATCTCGCCTGATGAGGGATGCAATCAGATGCAATCAGATGCAATCACAGATCGGTGAGCTCCTCGTAGCCAATCTCGCCTGAGCGGTCTTTATCCAAAGATCGGAAGATGAACTCCGCGCGCGCGCTGAAGCCCATGGCCTTGCACACGACGGCGAACTCGTCGCGATCGAGCAGCCCGCCGCGCCCCAGGTACGCCGGCTGCTGGTCGTACTCGCTGAAGGCCGCCTCGAGCGACGCCGCGCCCATCGCAATGCCTCGCTGCGAGAGCGTGAAGCGCAATCAGCATGCAATCAGGAGCGTGAAGTGCAATCAGCATGCAAACAAGAGCGTGAAGCGCAATCAGCATGCGATCAAGAGCGTGAAGCGCAATCAGCCGCAAATAGGCGCCACCAAGCGCACACAGGTGCTACACAGGTGCACTCAGGCGCAATACCTGCGAGAGTGTGAAGTAGAAGAAGGAGTTGATGGAGACCCGCTGATCGCCGCTCGTGCCTGGTGGCTCGTGGGACGGCGGCATGGATGGAGGAGGGCCCTCGTCCTCGCAGCGGTCGGCCTCTTCGAACCACGTCCGGATCACGCTCGCCGGGAACGTGCGACGCACGCGCAACGGCATCATCGAGAACCACTCTTCAAAGTCGAGAGGCGTCGCGCCGTCCGCATCGTATTCCGAGTAGCGCACCGTGCCCTTGCGCCGCTTCTTGCGCACCTTGACTTTGGCAGACTGCGTCTGCACGAGGACCGCCTTAATGTTGCGTGTCAGAAGAGCCTTCATATTTTGCAACGACAGCGCCAGCAGGCACGAGGCAGCACAGCAGCAGCTCTCCACCCGCCACAGAAGTTGCTTTCGGAAACGGGCCACATAACGGCTAAAGGAAGGTGCGCATGCATTCTGACCTTTCTGGATTCTGCACAGATCTTTTACATCCAGAGCAGTGGTTTCGAATTAAACTTAACTACGTCTCATTTGGGCCTGTAGTATTTCGAGTCCACCCGCCGGTCGCCTCATCCCGCGCGCCTCGAGTGCGTGACAGTTGTCAAGAGCCCACATGCAGAGAGCCCGAGCGCGAGGAGCACAAGCGCCGTGGCGAGCACTTGCATGCAGAGAGCCCGAGCGCGAGCAGCACAAGCGCGGTGCCGCCCGCGTGTGCAAGGGCGTCTGCCCAGCTGTACTGCTTGGGCGCCGTGATGAGCGCCCCGATGAGCGCCGTGAGCGGTGGCTGCGCGGCGTTGTACAAGACGAGCGTTGAGGCCTCAAGTTGTCGCGAGGCCCATGCGCGCAGCGAGTACCCTACGCAATGACAGAGGCAATCAGAGAGGCAATCAGAGAGGCAATCAGAGAGGCAATCAGAGAGGCAATCAGAGAGGCAATCAGAGAGGCAATCAGAGAGGCAATCCGAGGCAATCAGAGGCAATTACCGACGCACGATACAAGGACGACGGCGTACGCGACGGCGCAGAGGGCGAGTGGTGTGAAGAGGTCATTCACACCCTCAGCCGAGATTGGGCTCGGAGATTCGAGATGCAGCGAGATGTCGACGATCACGGCCGCCGAGATCGTCGCGAGAGATACGAGGTATGCATGCGCCGTCACAGTCACTGGCCCATAGAGGGGAATGCCGTTGGGCGCCGTCTCGGGCGCATGTCCATCGGTTGAGCACACGCTCAGGACGGCGCCATGGCTGCTGCTGCTGCTGCCACCACTGCCGCGACCGCCGCCGCTGCCGCAGGTGATGGTGATGGGACTGGGAATGGTAATGGGACTGGTAATGGGCTCAACACCAGGGTGTGAATCGACACCAGGGTGTGTATAAGTCGAAGCGGTGGTGAGCGTGGTGTTGGGCGCTGTCGTGCGCGCTGTGATGGGCGCTGAGGTGCGCACCAGTCGCTTCTGAATGAGACAGAAGCCCACGATACCAATGCCCTGTCCGAATAAAAGAGCGCAGCCCACCGTGTACGCGAGCGTGCCGCCGCCGCCGCCGCCGCCGCCGCCGCCGCTGACGCCGCCACCGCCGACGCCACTCGTGTCGGACGAAGCGGAGGCTGCGAGGTTGAGGTTCGTCACTGTGTGGTTGAGGTTCGTCACTGTGTGGTTGAGGTTCGTCACTGCGTGGTTGAGGCTCGTCAGCTGGATGAGCAGCACGCCGCTGCCAGCGAAGAGCGCACTAAACGATTTGCTGATAGTCAGGCGCTCCTGCTGCAGCAGCGCGGCCATGAGCGCCGCGGTCGTCGGCTCGATGCACTGGAACAGAGCGGCGGTGTCGGCATCCGTGAGGGCGACTCCCCCGGCGAAGCACATCTGAAAGGCTCCAAGCAGCAAACCGAGTGCGAGGAAAGCGGTGCGGTGCTCCCTAGCAGGCCACTGCAGCGGACCCTCCACCGCCACCGCCCAGGCGTAGAGGAGAATGAGCGCCGCCGCATCGCGAACCGCAGCAAACGCCAACGGGCTCACGCCGCCGTGCAGCGTCTGCGAGAGCACGACGTTGAAGCCGCTGGAGATGGCGGCAGCGATGATGAGGGCGGCGTGAGATTTCACCTCGAGAGCTCGATCGGCGGCACTGGCCCTCTTCGGAGCAGGCAGCAGTGCGGAGAGCGCGTCATCCGTCGGCATTTCACGATGAAATCACACACTGTCTCCCATTCACATTCACACACATCATGTTGTGAATGTGCATCTCTCCAGGCACGACCTTTTCAACTGTGAGTTGGTGCCTTCTCGTGGTCGAACTAGGCTGCGCCTTAGCCATACGTCTAGACGAGGGAACGGAAGTCCCCGCGTCGATAGATCACACTACACAAGAACCGAGCTACTGTATAGCCTGTACCGTACACCCGCACCACCACCAGGCTTTATGGTAGATGCTCACGCCATCGGCCTTGTAGACTCTTCGATAGGGATAGCGGCATGCACATCACCCCAGGCCACGCCCGCACCAGGCTTCATTCACAGCTTCATTCACAACACACCCTCACCCACACGATAACAAGTACCATGGTAGTTTCGTATCGACCCCCACCCCAACCTCGCCCCACCGGCTATGGTCTATCATTAGAGCTGTGGGGAGTGCATTGAAGAAGCTGGCTCGTTACAGCTGTGAAGAAGCTGTGAAGAAGCTGTGAAGAAGCTGTGAAGAAGCTGTGAAGAAGCTGTGAGAAGCTGTGAAGAAGCTGGCTCGTTACAGCGTTGTTTCTCCTGCGGCCGCCGGCGCAGCGTACGCGGTCGACAAGCACGACTATCTCTCTTGCTCCAAGAGCCATCTAGCGGCGCGCTCCGTCGCAGAGGCCGCTGGAGCATTCGCTCGTTCGGCGTCGCTGCTTCTGCTACTGCTCGCGACGGCGCCAGGCTTGGCAGTGGCGGCGGAGGTGCTGCTGCTGCTCGTCAGCGCCCCGGAAGGTGCCGGCGGCGGCGGCGGCGGCGCGAGTGCTCACGGCGGCGCGAGTGCTCACGGCGGCGCGAGTGCTCACGGCGGCGCGAGTGCTCACGGCGGCGCGAGTGCTCTTGCCGCTGCCGTTGCTGCTCCTGCCGTTGCTGTTGCTGCTGCTGCTGCTGCTGCTGCTGCTGCTGCTGCTAATCCTGCTGCTGCCGCTGCTGCTGCTGCTAATCCTGCTCCGCTGTTTCCGCCGCCGCGCCACCGGGCATATCAGCTGCGACGGTGATTGCCTCTGATTGCCTCCGATTGCCTCCCTAATCACCAGACAGATCAGCTGCGACGGTGATTGCCTCTGATTGCCTCCGATTGCCTCCCTAATCACCAGGCAGATCAGCTGCGACGGTGATTGCCTCTGATTGCCTCCGATTGCCTCCCTCATCACCAGGCATATCAGCTGCGACGGTGATTGCCTCTGATTGCCTCCGATTGCCTCCCTCATCACCAGGTATATCTGCTTCGACGGTGGTGACGCGAAGCTTGCGGCTGAAGCTACTGCGAAGCAGAAGGGTGATGTCACGCATGCTCCGGTTCTGCATGCTCCGCCTCTTGAAGATGTGTAGCTTGGTAGACCCATGCTTCTCGCTGTGATCTTGCCACTTGGCCTGCGTATCTAACCTTGCCTCTTCTGGGCCGACCGCGCCGACGAGCCTGTCCGTGATCCAAACGGCGCAATCAGAGGCAATCAGAGGCAATCAGAGGCAATCCGAGGCAATCCGAGGCAATCAGACGAGCCTGTCCGTGATCCGAACGGCGGAATCAGAGGCAATCAGAGGCAATCAGAGGCAATCAGAGGCAATCCGAGGCAATCAGACGAGCCTGTCCGTGATCCGAACGGCGCAATCAGAGGCAATCAGAGGCAATCCGAGGCAATCCAAGGCAATCAGACGAGCCTGTCCGTGATCCGAACGGCAGGTCGTCAGAGGTCATTAGAGGTCATTAGAGGTCATTAGAGGTCATTCACACCTGTCCGTGATCCGAACGGCGTAACGGCGGAAGTCGAGGAACCAACGGCCAGCCAGGCCGACGTTGCCCTCAGCATCGGGCTTGGTGTAGCTGCGCAGGTATTCCCACAGCGGCGTTTCGAAGATGAAGGTGAGGACCACGGGCACGGCGAGGAGCGCTGGGAGCAAGACTTGCATCACCGGATCCTCGGGGTAGGCGTTGGTCACCAAGGAGCTGACCAACGAGAAGAAGATGATGACCTGCGCCACCTGTGCGATCAAGTCGTCTTCATCTGAAACGTAGGGAGAGTAGACGCAGTAGGCGCCGTACGAAAGAAAGCAGATAATCAACCCGAAGATGAGCTGCGGCGGCGACCCCGGCGGGAAGAAGATGGGCAGCCCGATGAGAGCGATCTTGCGCACGCATTCAAAGATCTCGAACCAGTACGTGCGGAGCTCGTAGCCAGCGGTCAGCTTGCGCAGCGTCGTCGGAAGCTCGCCGCGTAGATTCTCGAGGGCTTTCATGGTTGCCTCGCGCGCTTCAATGGCCCTGCGCACCATCTCGTCCACCTTCTCGGGAGTGGCCTCCGCCTCAGCCTCGAGCTTCGCGAGCTTAAAGTCTGTCTCTTGGGTGAGCTCGATGAGGCGCATCTCGTGAAGCTGGTGGCGCGCACGGTGGAACATGAGCGCATAGAGGAGGGGCACGCCGATGGGGTAGACGCCGAGCATGACGACGGCGTACGCGGAAAAGGCCTGGTAGAGAGGCTCCTGGCGGTTGATGGAGCGGTCGGCTCGCATCAGGTCCACGAACACCTCCCCATCCCCTTCATACGTCTCGCGCATGAAGAACATGAAGGTCATGTTCGAGCAGCTTGGGTAGACGAGGAAGATGATGAAGAACCACAGATCCGAGCACGCTTCAGCGAGGAACGCCCCAAAGCCGCTACCGCCAGAGAATGTGCTCAGGGCTCTGCTCAGGAAGACTAGCAGCACCACAAGTATGATAGGCGTGGCCGTCTTCAGGACGAGATCGAAGATGAAATTATTTAGCTGCGGAACCATACAGCCAAACGGCAGCAAGTCGATAGGAATGTTGATGTTCTCGATGGCTGCGAGGACTGAAGTGTATAAGGGGGGATACCGGACATTGAAGATCACGCCCAGCTGCGAGACCACCTGGCATAGGGAGATCATAGGGAGATCATAGGGAGATCATAGGGAGATCATAGGGAGATCGCTGCGAGACCACCTGGCATAGCGAGATCAAGATCCGGAGCTTCACCCCGAGCGGTCCCATGATTGACGCGACCCTAGCGCCGGCCGCCTCCAACTTCGTCGGAGTTTTATCCGTTACTATCGATAGGTTCGGAGAGCACACCAAGATCTTCTCATTGCCTGTCGTCTCCATCTCGATATCCCAGAGGGAGGCCTCGGCATTCCACCGGATCACTTTCGCGTGTACGCCGTTCAGGTCCTTGCGTTGCTGCATGCCCTGTACAAGGACGCGACGCCCCACGATCGCCTGGGCCTCGGCCGTCGAGTGTGGGTCAGTCATCTCTTGGGGTGACGCGGTTGCCCCTTTGACCTCGTCTTCATCCCCCACTTCCGCCGGCTTGCCTGTGACAGACGCAAGCACGCCCTTTGCGATCGTGGTCGCTCTGCGCTTGCAAACAGCCATGGCCACCAAAATAGCGATCAGAATCACCGCGCCGCCAATAGCGTAGGCGATGATGGTGGTCTCGGGGTCGCCCGCGTCGGAGCACAATTGGCAGGGTGCTCCGCGACCGCCAAAGTGCAGCGGATCCTGCACGCAAAGGTCGCACACCGGCCCAGTGTGACCGTCCACGCACGACGTGTCGCCCGCGATTTCGCCGCCGAGGCACGCCTCCTCGAGGTCGCACTTTCGAACGTACTGCGCCCTCGGGTTCTGCCGCCAGTGGCCCTCCATGACGGGGATGGTGTCGAGCGTGACGCCTGGCGCGGTGCAGTTGGTCATCTCACCTGATTCTGAATGAATCCCTTCGCAAGGTTTACACTCGAAGGAATCTGCGGCGACGCGGCTGCTGTCGTTGGTAGCCCGCATCATCTCAGCACGTGTCAGGCTGGCGAACGTGCCCACCTCACACACGCATTGAGAGATTGAGTCAGCGCCTTCCTGTACCGTGGTCGTCCCAGGCACAGGGCATTCGAGGCACTTCAGTCCTCGAGTGTCGCCCGTCCAGTCCTTGTACGCGCCAGTCTTGCACGCGTCGCAGCGCACGCCGCCGATGAGCTCGCGGCCGGGCGCACAGACACATCGGGCGTTGCCCGCGGCATCGAGCTGCTGAATGAAGGTCTCTTGGCACAGGCATTGGCTGACGTGGGAGGATGCGGTGCCGTTGGTGGTTGAGAACTCGGGGCAGCGCACGCAGGCTGTTTGGCTGTTGGCGTTTGTGTTTGGGTTGTAGAAACCCAGCTCGCACGCCACCTCAAGCCCGGCAGTGCACCAGAAGCCCCTGGGGCACACGCGCTCTCGAATGACGGTCACGGTCTGCTGGACCACGGTTGCGGTGGGTGCCACGAGGGCGGCCACAGACACACCGAGAGCGGCGCCGAGGACTGCGGGGTCGAGGTTGTTGAGAGCAAAGGATGGGGCCACGACGGGTGGGCCGCTCGTGGTGACGTTGCTCGTGGTGGCGTTGCTGGAATTGGTGCCCGGGCGCGGAGCGGTCGGATTCGTGGTCACCGTCCGAATGATGGTGTACGTGAGGACGGTGGAGCCAATCTGAAGCCGACGCCCAGCAGACGGCGGAGCCGCCGAAAAGTCGAGTTGCAGGTCCTGCCACGGAATGCCGAGCTGCGCGGCGAGGGTCTGACGATACTGGAGCTGCAGGGCCGTGTCGTTCAAGAAGGACGAGAGTGGCGCGTTGAGCGAGATAGAGCCCGTGATCGTCTCGACCGTCTGCGTCTCAACCGCGACCACCGGGGTCAACCCGCCCGATGGGAGAATGAGGGGCTGAGAGCCGGACGTATTGACGTCGTTGAAGTACCCAGGGCACGAGAAGCCCGAGGGGCACGGGATGGGAAACACGCTCCCGGTCGGAGCCCAATAGCCAAAGCCGACTGGCACGCAGCCGTCTGCGGACTCGAGACCCGTCCGGTTGTTGAACTTACCGCCAGGGCACGGCACAGGGGTGGCGGCGCCCTCGGCGCAGTAGTAGCCCGGCGTGCACGGGCTGCACGACGTTTGACCAGCCAGCATTTGGAAGGAGCCCGGTGCACACTTCAGGCACGTCTCCTGCCGCGACCGGTTGTTGTACGTGCCCGGAGCACACGGCACCGCCACGGCCGAGCCCACAGAGCACGATGTGCCGACCGGGCAGGCGACGCACTGATCGACGGACATCATCACACTCAGCGAGGCGTTCTTGTGCGTGCCGCCTGGGCACGGCAGCGCGGCCGCCGCGCCCTCGGCGCAGTAGTAGCCCGGCGTGCACGGGTTGCACGACGTTTGACCAGCCAGCTCTTGGAAGGAGCCCGCTGCACACTTGAGGCACGTCTCCTGCCGCGACCGGTTGTTGTACGTGCCCGGAGCACACGGCACCGCCACGGCCGAGCCCACAGAGCACGACGTGCCGACCGGGCAGGCGACGCACTGATCGACGGACGTCATCACGCTCAGCGAGGCGTTCTTGTGCGTGCCGCCAGGGCACGGCAGCGCGGCCGCCGCGCCCTCGGCGCAGTAGTAGCCCGGCGTGCACGGGCTGCACGACGTTTGACCAGCAAGCTCTTGGAAGGAGCCCGCTGCACACTTGAGGCACGTCTCCTGCCGCGACCGGTTGTTGTACGTGCCCGGAGCACACGGCACCGCCACGGCCGAGCCCACAGAGCACGACGTGCCGATCGGGCAGGCGACGCACTGATCGGGGGATGTCATCAATGTCACATCGCTCAGTGACGGGTTCCTGCGCGTGCCGCCAGGGCACGGAAGTGCCGCCGCCGCGCCCTGGGTGCAGTAGTAGCCGCCGGCCGTGCACGGGATGCACGATGTCTGACCGGTACGGTCTTGGTAGAAGCCCGCTGGACACTTGAGGCACGCTGCTTGCCGTGTCTGGTTCTGGAACGTGCCCGGTGCACACGGCACTTCAACAGTGGAGCCCACAGAGCACGACGTGCCGACTGGGCAATCGACACACTGGTCGACGGACGTCATCACGCTGAGCGAGGGGTGCTTTTTCGTGCCGGCAGGGCATGGCAGCTCGGCTCCCGCGCCCTCGGCGCAGTAGTAGCCCGGTGAGCACGCGTTGCACGATGTCTGTCCTTCAAGGTTCTGGAAGGAGCCCGCAGCGCACTCGACGCACGTCCGCTGTCCTGGTTGGTTGTTGTACGTGCCTGGAGCACACGGCACCGGCACGGCCGAGCCCACAGAGCACGACGTGCCGACCGGGCACGCGACGCACTGACTGACGGATGTTATCACGCTGAGCGAAGCGTTCTTATGAGTGCCGGCTGGGCAGGGCATCGCGGCTTTGGCGCCCTCGGGGCAGTAGTAGCCGCCTTGGGCAGAACTCGGGCAAGCTGAGCACGTGAGCGAGTTCAAGTCCGATGTGAATGTACCGGGCGCGCAGGGCGTGCATGTGCTCGCACCGAATGTCGGGCTGTACGAGCCTGGGAGGCAGGGCAAGCACGACGATGGATCAAAGAGGCCCTGGAAGTTCACGTACTCTCCCGGAGAGCAGGCGATGCAGCCGGTGCCTTTGGCCGCGTGGCGCTTGCCCGCGGGGCAGCGCGTGCACCGGGTTGCACCGAGGAAGCGCTCGCTGCCCTCGGTGCAAGCGACGCACTCGCCGGAGCCATCGACCTGGCTGTGCTCGTCGCACTCGGAGCAAACGTCGAAGGCATCGTCACGGCGCGAGGACGGAGCTGGGCAGCGCACGCATCCGTTGCCATAGCGGCTGCGTGCGGTGCCAAAGGCGGAGCACCGGGTGAAGGGCACCACACGGCTGCGACTGCCTTGGAAACTGCCATCGTTCCCTAGCAGCACATCGAGGTCGCCGTCGCCGTCCACATCCGCTGCCGCGATCGAGCGCGTCCACGCGCTGCCGCCGGGCAGCTCGATGCTCAACTGTTGCGGGAATGTTGAGGCGGTTACGGTTCCACCACCCGAGTTGAGCATCACTCCGCTAAAGCCTTTGTTCCCAAGCAGCACATCGAGGTCGCCGTCGCCGTCCACATCCGCCGCCGCGATCGAGTACGTTTTCGTGCTGCCGCCGGGCAGCTCGATGCTCACGAAGGTGCCGCCGCCGTCGTTGCGCAGCACTTGGTTGGGACTGCCCTCGTTCCCAAGCAGCACGTCCAGGTCGCCGTCTCCGTCCACATCTGCGGCTGCGATCGAGTACGTGAGAAATCGAGGGCCGCAGTCGGCGCAGTCGGTGCCGAGCCCGCAGCCCACTCCTGCCGTGTAAAGTGAATACGAATTGGGTCCGCCGTCGTTGCAAATCCCATTCTCGGCTCCGAAGTTCTCAGGATCGGAGATGGAGAGGGGACCGCCGCAGGTATTTTCGCACACGCCCAAGACGTTCAGCGAGATGTTCGTCGAAAAGTTGGAGCAGCTGGCCGTAAAGGGCGTTAGCGGCGAAGGGGAGGGTGGCATGTAGGAATTGGTTGGCTGATTGTTGGATGGTGTCGCTGTGCAGTTTCCGTTGAGCAGAATTCGGCTGCGATCGCCAGAGATCCCAAGCAGCACGTCAAGGTCGCCGTCACCGTCCATATCCGCCGCCGCAATCGAGTACGTGTTCGTGCTGCCGGGTAGCGTGATGCTCGTCGGGAAGGTGCCGTCGCCCGCGTTGAGCAACACTCGGCTGGGACTGTCAGCATTCCCAAGCAGCACGTCGAGGTCGCCGTCGCCGTCCACGTCCGCCGCCGCGATCGAAGAAGTGACCGCGACGTTGCCGGGCAGCATGGTGCTTAGGTAACTGTTGCCCGTCTTGCGCAGCAATCGGCTGGGACTGTTCTCGTTCCCAAGCAGCACGTCGAGGTCGCCGTCACCGTCCAGATCCGCCACTGCGATCGACCTCGTGTTTGCGCTGCCGCCGGGCAGCGTGACGCTCGTCGGGAAGGTGCCGTCGCCCGCGTTGAGCAGCACTCGGCTGGGACTGCCAAGGTTCCCAAGCAGCACGTCGAGGTCGCCGTCGCCGTCGATGTCCGCCGACACGATCGAGAACGTGTTCGACAGGTTGCCGGGCAACACGGTGCTCGTCGGGAAGGTGCCGTCGCCTGTGGTGAGCAGCAATCGGCTGGGACTGTTATCGTTCCCAAGCAATAGGTCGATGTCGCCGTCGCCGTCCAGATCCGCCGCCGCGATCGAGTTCGTGTCCAAGCTCTCTTTGGTCAGCTCGATGCTCGTCGGGAAGGTGCCGTCGCCCGCGTTGATCAGCACTCGGCTGGGAATGCCATCGCCATAGTTCCCAAGCAGCACGTCGAGATCGCCGTCGCCGTCCACGTCTGCTGCCGCGATCGAGCGCGTGGGCGCGGCGCCACCGGGCAGCTCGGAGCTCGTCGGGAAGCGAAGCGGCTGGCGCGGGCCGCAGTCAAAGCAGTCGGTGCCGTACGGGCAGATTGAGGAATATGATAAGGGGCCACCGTCATCGCAAGCGGCGTTGGATGCGTCCTCGCATGTGTTCGAGCAGCCGCCGCCCTGCCCGCCGCCCGCGTTGAAGAGGACTCGACTGGGAGTGCCAGAGATCCCTAGCAGCACGTCGAGGTCGCCATCGCCGTCCACGTCCGCCGCCGCGATCGACTCCGTCTCCGCGCTGCCACCGGGCAGCGTGATGCTCGTCGGGAAGGTGCCGCCGCCCGCGTTGAGCAGCACTCGACTGGGACTGCCCGCGTTCCCAAGCAGCACGTCCAGGTCGCCGTCGCCGTCCACGTCCGCCGCCGCGATCGAGCTCGTGTCCGCGAGGGGGGCAGGCAGCGCAACGTTCCTTGGAAAGCACGCTGCTGCTTGGCATCCGCTGAGATGAGTCGAGTTGAGTTGAGCCACGTTGAGTACCACTTGGCTGGTCGTGAGCACCACTCCAGAGCTCAGAGTAGGTGAGTTCGAGTTCCCCAGCAGCACATCCAGGTCGCCGTCGCCGTCCACGTCCGCCGCCATGATCGAGTTCGTCTGCGCGTTGCCGCCGGGCAGCAAAAAGCTCAGCGACGAGGTGAAGTTTGTGGCGGTTACGGCTCCGCCGCCCGCGTTGAGCAGCACGCGGCTGGGACGGCCAAAGTTCCCAAGCAGCACGTCGAGGTCGCCGTCGCCGTCCAGATCCGCCGCCGCGATCGAGCGCGTGATTTCACCCGCAACGTATGGCAGCGCGATGCTCGTCGGGAAGGTGCCGCCGCCCGCGTTGAGCAGCACTCGGCAGGGGCCGCCTTCGATTGCAACCAGCACGTCGAGGTCGCCATCGCCGTCCACATCCGCCACCGCGATCGACTTCGTGTTCGCGCTGCCGCCGGGCAGCATGTTGCTTAGGAATCGGGTCACGATTTGGGTGCTGCCCAGTGGCGAGGACGTCAGAGCGATTCGCGCCAACGGCTTCGGCAGGCGCAGGCATCCGGGCTCGGAGGACGACGTGTTCCAGAGCCGTACTCCATTCAAGGAGCACGCCGGCGGCAGGAGCGCAGCTCTGACTCCTGGCGCGGGCTTCGGGCGAGCAGGCCTGGGCATGGCGACGCAGCCCACTCGCCCTGGCGCCGAGCAGTTGGGCGGTGCGAACGCCGTCGGGTGGCCGCCCGGCCGGAGGTCCCGCGCATAGTCCCGCGGCGGAGGGTACTGCCGGCGACCTCGGGGTGGAACGTAGGTCCAGCCAGGCTGCGCTGGTCGGGGAGGCTGTGAAGGCGGGCGCGAGGGTGGCGAAGGCGGGCACGGGGGTGGTGATGGCGGCGGCGGCGAGGGCGGCGGCGAAGGCGGCTCGGGCGGTGGCGATGGGGGTGGCGATGGCGGAGGCGGCGAGGGCGGTGGAAATGGCGGTGCTGGCGGCGCCGCTGCCTGCGTTCGAGGTCCGCAGTCCCCGCAGTCGGTGCCGAGGAGGCAGTCCGAGAACTCTGCACCGGGTCCACCATCGTCGCACAAACCATCCGAGGCGTAAGCTGGGTGTCCGACGCACGTGTTGGCGCAGGAGAGAAATGGCGGGGGCGCCGGTGGGGACGCTGCCACAGCCTCCGGTGAAGGAGGTGCCTGTAAGCTTTGACGATTTCGAGTCCCGCAGTCGGAGCAGTCGGTGCCATACTGGCAACTTGTGTGCGCGGAGCCCGGGCCGCCGTCGTCGCAGATGCCGTCCGAGGCCCACTGAGGGTTTCCGATACACGTCTCGGCGCAGAGCAAGGTCGAAGGTGGAGGCGGGCGAAGCGCGGGTGGAGGCCGATTGTCGCCGCCGGCAGTAGTTCGAGGGCCGCAGTCGGCGCAGTCGGTGCCGAAGGGGCAGTGCGAGAACTCGGATCCGGCGCCACCATCGCTGCAGATCCCATCTGAGGCGTACACGCACGTCTCCTGGCAGCCCGCGTCAAAGGGGGCCGAGGGCGGCGCACGAACCGGCTGCCCTGTCGAGTTGGCCGAGGTGTCTGAGCTGGGCGCGTTGGCCACAGCGCAGATGGTAAAGCCCGACGCTACGACCGAACCATCGGTCAACCAGGTCATGATGGTTCCGGCAGCCACTTGCACATTCATCGGCCCATTGGTCAGAGCACCGCCCTGGTATTTTCCCCCGTTGAGAGTGATGAAATCGTAGCCATACTCGGTGGAAAACTCAGTGGTGGTGATCGTCATCGATTGTTCCACGCGCATCTGGCAATACTCGTTGTTGCCGTAGGGTCCCCAACCATCGGTGACGCACATGCCGTCCCACGAGACCTCACAATACGATGAGCCTTGAAGAATCGTCCACTTGACAGTCGGCGATGGCGGCGGCGGCGGTGACGCCACCACCGGTGCCAGGGGAGGAGATGGTAACGGTGGCGATGGTGGTGGTGGTGGTGGTGATGGTGATGGTGGCGGTGGTGGCGATGGGGATGGTGGCGGTGGTGATGGTGATGGTGGTGGTGGAGATGGTGATGGTGGTGGTGGTGATGGTGGTGGTGGCAACATTCGAGGGCCGCAGTCGGCGCAATCGGTGCCGAAGGCGCAATCAGAATACGCGGATCCGGGTCCGCCATCGTCACAATAACCATCCGAGGCATACTGAGGAGCTCCGATGCACGTTAACAGGCACAGCTGCGCATCGGCGTAGCCCATCATCAGGACGAGGAAGAGCATGCGGGCGAGCCGAGGCGCGGCCCCGAAGCGGCCCACCGATCTGCGCCAAGCAGATTCATGATCTGGCGTGGTGAAGCTCACCATCAGGGTGAGGTAGAGGTCGCGCGCAAGACGGACAAATGCTGGCGAACAAGAGGGCAGCAGCCGGCAGCGCGAGAGAACCCCGCAACCTGCCGATCGATTCCATTCTTGGACGAGCACATTCCGCGTTTTCCCCACAGGGGTGCCTAAAAAGGTTTGGGAATGTGGTTGTGAGCCAGGTCATATCAAAGAGTCCCTACCACAACGAGAGAGTACCGAACTTGGCTCCTTTGGCTAGCCAAATATAAACAAAGGGCGGAGATTCAAGAGTCAAGTCCGCAAAAGAGTAATCCCCTCAAGGTCAGTTGCACAGCGAGAGGCCTCGCAGAGGATTCTCAGATGGTTCTGTCGGGCTATCTTCCTGCTGATGGCTGCGGCGAGTTTGCGTTGCTCCGTTCCCGGCCTCACGCGATGCCCCCCTCATCAACGACCCCGACGCACTCCTTCGAGAATACGCCGGTGTCGACAGTCATCTCAGGTAAGACCCGACATCTGCACCAAGGTTGAGAATCGTACGAGTTCCCGAAGCACTCCATACCCCTTAGAGCCGAAGTTACAGGTTTACTCTTTTCCACTCGACCAATCGAGAGTTCGAAAGTTCCGCGACAAAAACAACATTTAAACCATTGACATCCTCAGACGACCCAGCGTTACAAGCGTGACGAGGACGAAATGCTAAAAGCGACTCGGGGGGCGAACGTCAGGAGCCTTGCGCGATCCGCGCTCCAACCTCTTCTCCCCCCCCTTGAGGCCCCTTTGTGTGACGGAACGAGCACCGCACACTTTTTTTTTGTCGTCTCCCGCGGGCCGACATGGCCGACAGCGACCTGGCCGCACTCGAGCGGTGCGTGGCGGCCTTCTACTCCGGCTCGCAGGAGCACATGGCGCAGGCGGACGCGGCGCTCGCGCCTGCGCGCGAGCACCCGCGGCCGTGGGAGCTACTGCAGGCCATGGCCGCGAGGGGCGCGAGCACTCCCGCCGTGCTCTACTGCACCACGCTCGTCGACACGTGGGTGCAGCGGCGGTGGCGGTGGGCGAGCGCCGAGGAGCACGCAGCGTGCAAGGGCACACTCGCACCGCTCGTGGTCGGCGCGGCCGCTGCCCAGCTCGGCAAGGAGGCCGAGATCCGGGCGGCGAAGCTCGAGGGCGTGCTCGTGCGGCTGCTCCGGCATGACTGGCCCGACGGCTGGCCCGACTTTGTGCCGTCGCTGCTCGGCGCGGCGCTGCCACCGGCCGCCGTGCTGCGCATCTTCCACCACATTGGCGAGGACGCCCTCCGCCACGGCGGCCCGCGCCGCGCCGACGCGGTGCGCGCGGCGCTCGCTGCGCAGTTCGGGCCTGTGCTCGAGTTGTGCGGGCATGCCCTCGGCGGAAGCGAGCCGCCCGCGGCGGCGCTCGCGGCTGGCGTGCTCGCCCGCTTCGCCCCTTGGCTCCCTGAGCACGCCATCCTCCAGCCTGGCCTACTCGCGCCGCTGCCATCGTTGCTCGGCACGTCCCTCACGCGGTCGGCGGCGCTGCAGCTCGTCGCGACCCTCGCAGCAATGGCACCGCCGCCACTGCTGGCGTCTCAAGAGGCGGGTGCGGCGGCGGCGGCGGCGGCGGCGCAGGTGCACTTCGAGGCGCTGCGGAGTGCTGTCGGCATGCTCCACGTACACATCCCGCTCGAGCGTCTCGCAGGTGATGGCATGCTGATTGCATGCTGATTGCATGCTGATTGCATGCTGATTGCATGCTCCACGTACACATCCCGCTCGAGCGTCTCGCAGGTGATGGCATGCTGATGGCCTCCCTAATTGCACCTGATGGCCTCCCTAATTGCGCCTGATGGCCTCCCTAATTGCACCTGATGGCCTCCCTAATTGCACCTGATGGCCTCCCTGATTGCACCTGATGGCGTCCCTAATTGCACCTGATGGCCTCCCTGATTACACCTGATGGCCTCCCGCTCGATCGTGTCGCAGCGACCGGTAGCATCCCGGGGTGGACGGAGGCGCAGCTTTCGCATGCCGCCGCGGCGCTCGCTTTCCTATGGCACCCGGGCCGGCACGCGCTGTGTCGGTCACCATCGGGCGCGGCGGTGCTGGCGCAGGTGCGATGGCCTCTCATGTCACCTGATGGCGCCTGATGACGTTTGATGACGTCTGATGACGTCTGATTACGATGGGATGGATCCTCCGCCTGATTACGTCTGATGACGTCTGATGACGTCTGATTACAGGTGCTCAGCATGATCGCCGCGTTTGCCGACGGAGCGGCGCACTCGGGCGATGACGAATCTCTCAAGCTCGGCTTCGAGATCGCGACCTCATTAGCGGAGGAGGCGCCCTCATTCGCGGCCTCATTAGCGGCGTCATCAGCCTCATTAGCGCCCTCCTCAGCGTCCGCCTCGCTCACCACGGCGCTTCACGAGGCGCGCTCGGCTTCGGTGAGTGCATGCTGATTGCCGCCCTCATTAGTGCCGGCCTCGGTGCGGCTGTTGTGCCAACGCATGCGAATACCCGCCCTCATTAGTGCATGCTGATTACTGCCCTCATTAGTGCCAACGCATGCGAATACCCATCTTGAACCCGCCATGAGCGCCGCCTCGAGCGCCTGAGTGTGGGCTGACGTGATTGCGTGTGATCAGGTGAGGCTGCTCTGCCAGCGCTGATTGCCCCCCTCATCAGGCTGATGACGTGATTGCGTGTGATCAGGCGAGGCTGCTCTGCCAGCGCTGATTGCCCCCCTCATCAGGCTGAGTGCCCCCCTCATCAGGCTGATGACTCCCTCATCAGGTGAGGCTGCTCTGCCAGCGCATGCCGCGTCCACCCTCAGTCTATGTTTGGGCAGATGATGCGCTCGAGGATCACTCAAACTGGTGAGTGGCCAGCTCGCCTGCTTCCAGGCTGAGTGCCCCCCTCATCAGTCTGATTGCCCCCCTCATCAGGCTGATTGCCCCCCTCATCAGGTGGGATGCCGGCTCGCCTGCTTCCGGCGTCCAGCACAGTGCCCGGCACGGCGCGTCGCAACCCAAGGTGGTGCATGAAGACGATGTCGACGAGGAGGTGGTGGAGCTGGAGGTGGAGCTCCCTTCGGAGGCAAGCGATCTCGACGCTGAGCTCACACCGTGCTCACACCCTTACCCCCCTTCCCTACCCCGACTCTGCTCCTCCCCCTCCCTGCCTAATTAGGCAAGTGACGCCGACGAAGAGCTCCATCGCATTGCCGCCACAACGCTCGCCAGATTGCTTCTCCACGCAGGCACGCCCGCCACGACGCTCGCCAGATTGCATCACCACTAACGCCCGCCACGACGCTCGCCAGATTGCATCTCCACGAACAACCCGCCCACCGCACTCCTCCGCGCGCATGCAAGTGCTCACCACGGCGCCATCCCATCCCTCCCTAATTAGGCACGCCCGACGCTCACCACGGCGCCCCCGCGCTCCTCCGCGCCCTCTACGACGAGCTCCAGCGCGCCACCGGCCGCGGTGGCAACGGGTGCGCGCCTGATTACGTCTGATTTCTTCGGATTACGGCTGATTACGTCGGATGACGGCTGATTACGGCCGCGGTGGCAACGGGTGCGCGCGCGCCTGCCGTTACTCATGGGCCCTCGGCATGCAAGTGCTCACCACGGCGCCCTCGCGCCTCTCCCCACAGGTGCGCGCGCGCCTGCCGTTGCTCGTGGGCGCTCTGCGCCGCCGCCGACGGCGCGCCGGCCGAGATTGCGATCTCGACCTTGGGAGGTGCGCTCGCGCTCGTGCTCACGGCGGCGCGCGCGGCGGCACGTGCCCACGGCGGCGCGGGCGACGCGTCGATCTGCTTCGCGAGGTGAGATCACACGAGATCGCATGAGATCACACGAGATCGCACGAGATCGCACGAGATCACATGAGATCACCCCTCCTGAGTGCCCCTGGCCCCCTGAAGCCCCCGCCGAGCCCCCTGTCTACCTCTGCTGATTACCCTATGATGCCCTCCATTACCCTATGATTCCCTCCATTACCGTATGATGCCCTCCATTACCCTTTGATGACCTCCATTACCGTATGATTCCCTCCATTACCGTATGATGACTTCCATTACCGTTGTGGATCACCGCTCACCGAGGTGCTTGTCCGCTGCGTGTGCTCACCACGGCGCTGCGTGTGCTCACCACGGCGCTCGCAGCTGCGTGTGCGTACTCGTCACCCTCCATCCGCGCTGCGGTGTGGTGACGAATGTGGTGACGAGTGCGGGCAGCGCCGAGAGCGTCGGCAGTCTGGTAGAGGCTCTCTATGAGTACGTCCGCTGTCGATTTGCCATGCTGATTGCCATGCTGATTGCCATGCTGATTGCCTACCTCATCAGGTATGTCCGATCTCCCTCCGAGCCACTATGCTGATTGCCTCGCTGATTGCATGCTGATTGCCTCCCTCATCAGGTATGTCCGGTCTCCCTCCGAGCCACTTTGCCGCATGGCGGGGCGTGCGCTGTGTGCCCTCTGCACCGAGCCCGCCGCGGCCACAGCACTGGTGAGTGGCCCGAGTGCCCCCCTCATCAGGCTGAGTGCCTCCCTCATCAGGCTGAGTGCATCCCTCATCAGTCTGATTGCCTCCCTCATTAGTCTGATTGCCTCCCTCATCAGTCTGATGTCAAGCTATGGTGTGCCCATTGCCAAGTCTGATTGCCTCCCTCATCAGCCCGATTGCCCCCCTCAGGTGAGCGGCCCGTCGCCACCGCTTCTGATTGCCTCCCTCATCAGGCCGATTGCCCCCCTCATCAGGTGAGCGGCCCGTCGCCACCGCTTCTGACGATCTTGCACTCGCTACCCGCCGTCCTGGGCACCCCACCTTTCCTCTCCGACGGTGCCCTCGGCGCCTTGCATGCCGCCCTCGCGAGCTCCGTGCGCGAGGCGGCGCGGCATGCGCCCGGGACGGCGCCGGGCGCCGCGCCGGGCGAGGCGACCGAGCAGACCCTCCAAGCGCTCACCACGGCGCTCCTCGCCTACGCGGATGGACGATGGGACGCGCTCACCACGGCGCTCCACGGCGCTCTCATTGCCACCGGCGCTGGTATGGAAAGCGCTCACAACGGCGCTGGCCTGGGCGGCGGCGGCATGGGCGGCGGCGGCGGCGCAGCAGCAGCAGCGAGCGTGCTTCCTAATTTGGCGAAGGAGGCAGCGAGCGTGCTTCGGCTCTACCGGCACGTGGTCGTGCAGCTCGGCGGTCGGAGATTGCAACCTCGCTTGATCTCGATGCTCCCTGCGATTCGAGCGTTGGTCGACGCCGCTGCAGCCGAGCAGGCGAGTCTCGTTAATTGCCTCTCATCTGGTCTCTGATGGCCTCTGATTACCACCGACTGCCACTGATGGCCTCTGATGGCCCTCTGATTGCCACTAATTGCCACTGATGGCCACTGATGGCCCTCTGATGGCCTCTGATGGCCACTGATGGCCACTAATTGCCACTGATGGCCCTCTGAGCAGGCTAGGCTGTACGTCGCGACGGGCGCCGTGTTGGGCTACGCGCATGCTACCGGTACGAAGGAGGCGCGCGCGCTCAGGACGGCGCGCACCGAGGCGCTCCGTTTGCTGATCGCGTGCGCTCATCATTTTGAGGCGCCACCGCCGCCATCAACGGCTTCGTCAACGCCATCAACGGCGGCCCTCGGCGCTCCCGTCGATGCCGCCGCCGACGCTGCCGCCGGTGGCGGCGGCGGTGGCGGAGGCGGAGTTGGTGGTGGTTATGGAGGAGGAGGCGGAGGCGGCGCTCGAGGCGGCGCTCGTGCGTTCACAGCTCGTGCGTTCACAGCTCTGGACAGTGCCGAGACAGAAGCGGCGGCGGCGGCTGTGTTGCATCGACCTCCACGCTCGTCCAGCGAGAGAGAGCTTCATCGCAGCCATGCGGAGGGTGCCCAAGCGCTCCTTCCACTGCTCTCGGGCTGGCTGCAGGTGATTGCATGCTAATGACCCCCCTGATTGCATGCTATAGTGCCCAAGCACTCCTTCCACTGCTCTCGGGCTGGCTGCAGGTGATTGCCTGTGATTGCCTCTCTGAGTGCCACGCTGATGACCAACGATGACTGGTGACCAGATTACGATCATTTCGTCACTGTGAACCATTGAGAGCACGCCCCTGTGGCGAGGCGCACGATGACGAACCCTGTGGCACCACTGACGAACCCTGTGGCACCACTGACGAACCCTGTGGCACCACTGACGAACCCTGTGGCACCACTGACGAACCCTGTGGCACCACTGACGAACCCTGTGGCACCACTGACGAACCCTGTGGCTCCACTGACGAACCCTGTGGCTCCACTGACGAACCCTGTGGCTCCACTGACGAACCCTCACGCCCCTGTGGTCGCACGGTCGCAGGAGCTTGTGCCTTTGTGCGCGCGTGAGCCAGCGGCCGTCCGTTCCCCACAGCTGATCACCCTCGTCGCCGCCCTCTCGCCCGCCCTACCGGCGTCAGCCCTCGCCGCTGCCCTCGCTGCCCTCCTCGCCCCCGCGCTCGAGTCGGCGCGCATCGAGGGCAGCCTCACTGGCGCCGGCGGCGGCGGCGGAGGCGGCGGCGGAGGAGGAGGAGGCGGCGGAGGAGGCGGAGGAGGCGGCGGCGGCGGCGACGGCGGCAGCGGCGGGACGCACGCGGCGGCCGTGCTCTGCCTGTTGGAGAGTGCAGCGATCCGACATGACCATCCGATTGCGAGCGCCGCGCCTCCCGAGCTGCGTGCCGAGATCGGTGTGCAATCAACTGATGGCCTTTGATTGCGATTCCGATTTGCGAGCCTGATCGCGCGCCTCAGTGCGTCCCTCTCCCCTCTCGATTGCATGCATCATCAGACCTCTCCTCTTGATTGCATGCTTCATCAGACCTCCCCTCTTGATTGCATGCTTCATCAGGAGTCGCGCTGCTCCAGCTGCTCGACACGCCCGACACGGCGCGGCGCGCCCTCTTCCTCGCCCACACCCTCGCGAGCACCGGAGCGCTGTCCCAGGCGCCCGAGCACGCCGCCGCACTGCTCGCACCGATGCGACGTGCCCTCGCTGCACTCCCAACGGCAAGGGAGGTGAGTCTCGTTAATGACCTCTGATGACTGCCCTCGCTGCGCTCCCAACGGCAAGGGAGGTGCGTCTCGTTAATGACCTCTGATGACCTCTGATGACCTCTGATGACCTCTGATGACCTCCCAACGGCTCCCTCAGGTGCGCGCGCTGTGCGTCGACGTGGGCGCCCTCCCTGAGACGGGCGACGGCGGCGCCGCGCTATCCCGGGCGGCGTTGCATGCACGGTTCCTCGGCATGAGCGAGATTGCGTTCTCGCAGCTCGGGGAGGAGTTCTCTGTGGAATCGGAGGCGGAGCACGAGTGCTTCTGGCAGGCGGAGGCGGATTGATTGAGGTGGCGGGGAGGACGCACGGCACACGAGTGCTTTGGCTGCAGGAGGTCGCGCCGTACCGAGCTCACAAACTTCTGTGTCTGTGTGGGAAAATAGTAACTTTTGTCCAAATTTCCAATGAGAACTTCATCAGCTCAGTACTTTCCCAATTGTACTTTCCATGCCTACTTTGATTAACGTTGGGCAACAGGCCGACACGCCGACTACCCATCATGCGCCAAATCTCCAAATGGGGTCTGAGAGTATGCGATCATGGCAGACTGGTATGCGAGTTTCGTATTGCCCGCCCGCCGGCGCACCTAGCTCGTGGAGCTGGTGTGCTTCTACCGCCCTGGCCCCTGCACCACTCCCCGCTTGCCCTGGAAGACATCAACTAATCTCGAGTGCGCTCCGGTGGATCGGATTTGTGGATGGTACATGGTTCGCACCGGAGAAGTCTGGGCTCGCGTTACTCGTTTCGGACGTTAAGCACACGGTTGCTCACGACTACACTCACCACCCGAACATTCTTCCATGCCTACTAAGAGGCCCAACACCGTCACCGACGTTGCCGCTCAGCGACATTACTCTGCTGCTGCTGCTGTTCCCCGCACGGCTTCCAGCACCTGCTGCTAGTCCCCCCGTGCTCCCCCCGTGCTTCCCCGGCATACTCCCCCCGTGGTGCCCCCTGGTGCCCCCCGGTGCAATTATAACATGGAATCGAAGGCCTTGGAGGCAGTGGCCTTGGAGTCACGACTTAATCAGTATTTTGATCTGAGACCCCAATCGCAATGTCGAATGCCTCCTGCCACAGACCCTGATGGCCCGGCCGCCCTCAATCCCATGCTCGTTGCTCTTTCACGCTCCATGCGCACGCAGTTGTTCCTCAGAAAAGCAGCTCAAATCCAGCCTTTCCTTGCAGGGCCTCACGGATCAAGGCCTTCCCATTCTCGCCAAAGAAGTTGCTCGACAGCCTGTAAAGGGATGCAGACAGGAAGGTTGTTCACACAGGAGGTATCGTTCTGTGGCCATCAGCTAGGCACGTGGTGCTTACAAATCAAAGTTTGGGAATTGGGCGACAAACTTACTCGATTTTTGTCAGCGCGCCATTGATGCGCAGAGCGTCGGCAATCGCTGTGATCCCCTCTGCAGTGATCTCTCTGTTAGTCGTTCCACCACTCTTGATGCTCCTCCTAGGAGGAGTGGGAAAACTGTCCGTCCTCGTCGGAGCAGGAAAACTGTCCGTCCTCGTCTTCCTCTTCCTCAGCATCTTCGTCCTGGTCCTCGTCCTGGTCCTGGTCCTCGTCCTCGTCCTCGTCCTCGTCCTCGTCCTCGTCCTCGTCCTCCCATTCCAGCTCTTCCTGATATCTGTCCTCGTCCTCTGCCGTCCATCTAATATCAGGAACAGCTGCTCCAAGTGATTGTGCAGCCCTAAATATGTTTGTCTCAACCATTCCTGCTCCAAGTGATTTTGCAGCCCTTGACTCAACCTTTTTTGAAGGCTCTTCTCCCTCCTCGCCGTCCTCCTCGTCCTCGCCATCCTCAAATACAGCCTTACCTTGCAGTGCCTTACGAATCAAGGCCTTCCCTTCCTTGCCAATGAAGTTTCTCGACAGCCTGTACAGGAAGCAGACAGGAAGGTTGTTCACACAGGAGGTATCCTTTCGCACTGGCCGTCACGCGTGAGCAAGGCAAGTGGCGGTTACAAATCAAGTTCGGTTTTGGGGCGACAAACTTACCCGATTTTGATCAGCCCGCCATTAGCAGTGAGTGCTGGAGCTAGAGCTGCTGCCCCCTCTGCACCAAGAAGGTTCTGGCTGAGACTGCGCAACAAACGAGAGCATGCAACGGGCCGTCAGCAGGCAAATGGCGGTTCCGGATCTTGAGCGACAAAGTTACTTGATTTCCGTCAGCGAGCCTGTGACGCTCGTGCGGAGCGCCTCGGCGATCAGCTTGACACCAGCAGGGCCGATGTCCTCGCCGGACACGTCCATGGACATGATCTTGCTGTCCTTGTTGCCACAGATGGCGGCGAAGATGGCACCCCAGCCCTCGCCCCCGAGCATGTTGCTCCTGAGCTTGATGGACGTCAATGCGCCATTGACGCGCAGGGCGTCGGCGATTGCAGTGATGCCCTCTGCGGTGTAGATGCCTTGTTGGTCTCGTCTCCAGTCAGTCCAGATGCCGCACAGCAGGGTTCCGGAGAGGTCGATGCTTGTCAGCCCGCCATTAACACGCAGGGCGTCGGCAATTGCAGTGATGCCCTCGGCGGTGTAGGTGACTAGTTGGTTGCCATTGCCGTCAGTCCAGGTGGTGCCACACAGCAGGTTCGCGGAGAGGTCGATGCTTGTCAGCCCGCCGTTGACGCAAATCATATTGGCAACATGCTTGGCTTCTGCTGTCCCTCTGATGTTGCCGCTGATGTCAAGCTCCTTAAGCGTCTTGTTCTGTTCGAGTGCCTCGCAAATGGCCTTGATGCCCTCCTCCCCAAAATTGTTGTGGGCGAGTGACATTTTGGTCAGCCCGCCATTAACGCGCAGGGCATCAGCGATTGCAGTGATGCCCTCTGCAGTGTAAGTTCCTCTTTCACAATCATCGAGGCCGCACAGCTGGTTGTCGCTGAGGTTGAGGCTCGTCAGCCCGCCTGTGACAACGGCCTGTGACAGGTCCGACGCCAGCAGGATCGCTTCGGGCGGCTTGAGGCCTTTTTTGGAGAAGTCAGCGGTGGTCTGGTCGCGCTGGATGCCGCAGAGCGAGATACCCTTCTGCTTGGCGACGTCAGCGAGCATCTTGGCGGACTCTGCATCAAGCTTATTGCCCAGGAGGTCGGTCACCGTCAGCCCGCCAGTGACGCTCGTGCGGAGCGCCTCGGTGATCAGCTTGACACCAGCAGGGCCGATGTTCTCGTAGTACGTGTTCAAGGACGTGATCTTGCTGTCCTTGTTGCCGCAGATGGCGGCAAAGATGGCGCCCCAGCCCTTGTCCCCGAGCTGGATGTCCCTGAGGTTGACGGACATCAATGCGCCATTGACACGGAGAGCGTTGGCAATCGCTGTGATCCCCTCTGCAGTGTAAGTTCCACTCCCAAAATGTTCGAGGCCGCACAGCTGGTTGCTGGAGAGGTCCAGGCTCGTCAGCGCGCCTGTGACAACAGCCTGTGACAGGTCCGACTCCAGCAGGATAGCATCGGGCGGCTTGAGGTTCTGGTTGGAGAAGTCAGCGGTGGTCTGATCGCGCTGGATGCCGCAGAGCGAGATGCCCTTCTGCTTGGCGACTTCGGCGAGCATCTTGGCGGACTCCGCATCAAGCTGATTGCCCAGGAGGTTGGTCACCGTCAGCGCACCTGTGACAACGGCCTGTGACAGGTCCGACGCCAGCAGGATCGCTTCGGGCGGCTTGAGGTTCTGGTTGGAGAAGTCAGCGGTGGTCTGGTCGCGCTGGATGCCGCAGAGCGAGATACCCTTCTGCTTGGCGACGTCAGCGAGCATCTTGGCGGACTCCGCGTCAAGCTGATTGCCCAGGAGGTTGGTCACCGTCAGCCCGCCAGTGACGCTCGTGCGGAGCGCCTCGGCGATCAGCTTGACACCATCAGGGCCGATGTCCTCGCCGGACACGTCCATAGACATGATCTTGCTGTCCTTGTTGCCGCAGATGGCGGCAAAGATGGCGCCCCAGCCCTTGTCCCCGAGCTCGTTGCCCCCGAGGTTGACGGATGTCAACGCGCCTGTGACGCTCGTGCGGAGCGCCTCGGCGATCAGCTTGACACCAGCAGGGCCAATGTTCTCGGAGGACGCGTCCATAGACATGATCTTGCTGTCCTTGTTGCCGCAGATGGCGGCAAAGATGGCGCCCCAGCCCTCGTCCCCGAGCTCGTTGCCCCCGAGGTCGACGGACGTCAACGCGCCTGTGACGCTCGTGCGGAGCGCCTTGGCGATCAGCTTGACACCAGCAGGGCCGATGTCCTCGCCGGACACGTCCATAGACATGATCTTGCTGTCCTTGTTGCCGCAGATGGCGGCAAAGATGGCGCCCCAGCCCTCGTCCCCGAGCTTGTTGCCCCTGAGGTCGACGGACGTCAACGCGCCAGTGACGCTCGTGCGGAGCGCCTCGGCGATCAGCTTGACACCAGCAGGGCCGATGTTCTCCCAGAACGCGTTCATAGACATGATCTTGCTGTCCTTGTTGCCGCAGATGGCGGCAAAGATGGCGCCCCAGCCCTCGTCCCCGAGCTTGTTGCCCCTGAGCTTGATGGACGTCAATGCGCCATTAACGCGCAGGGCATCGGCGATTGCAATGATGCCCTCTGCGGTGTAGGTGCCGCGGACGCGGCCGCGGTGGTCAATCCGGACGCCGCAAAGCTGGTTGTCGGAGAGGTCGATACTCGTCAGCGCGCCCATGACAGGCACGAGGTACGCAAGAAGCATGCCCCCCTCGACGCCGATATTTCTATCTTGTATGACATCTTGCAGGTCGAGCTCAGAGACGGAGTCGTCGCGCATCATCTGCACCGGTATGCCACGAACCTCGCCAGAGCCGGCACAGGCGACAGCTGCAAGCAGTAGCTCGAGCGGCGGCTCGCCCTCTCCCTCGATGCAGCTGAGGAGAGCGGCTTTGGCACGGCCTCCAAGGAACTCTCGTTCTTGTCTGGGCGTTCTCAGATCCACCTCGCGGACCGCGGCCACATTCACCGTGAAGCCCTCCCAGCGCAGTCGGGCCAGGCTGGGCAGCATCCGCCCCGCCGCCGCCGCCTCCCATGGCCGGCCCGCGTCGACGAGGACCTTGATGTTGAGATCGGTGATCTCAGCCATCTGAGTCGGCGCGGGCAGACCCTCGCAGCGGCCGAGGCGGGAGCAGAGCACGCGCCGCGCGAGCGCCAACCACGATAGGCTCACGCCTTTGAGCTCGGCCAGCGTGCCCACGTCGACCATGCCCAGCGCCACCTCCTTGGCATCGTCGGTGACTGCCATCCCCGACAGCGAGGGCTGCGGCTGCAGCGCGGGTGCTCCCCCTGCATAGCCCAACGTGAGCTGCGGCTGCAGCGCTGGTGGCCCCGCCGCAGAGCCCGCCGCGGCTACTGATAGCTGTCCCTCCGGCGAGAACGCCGGCTCGGCGAGTGCCGCCACACGATTCTCCGCACTGCCAAAGTCATCCGTTGCGCCGAGCAGCTCTCTCAGCTCATCGGCACGTTTGCCGTTGAGGCGCGAGGCGAGGGCGCGCTGCGCGTGATTGAGCGCCCCGGGGGCATCGAGGAAGCTGGCGCCCTCGACGAGCCTGAAGAGCTCCGAGATCGAGCACTGCGCGAGCCTCGCCGGCATGGAGTCGGCCTCGCACATCTCCCGGAGCACTGCCAGCTCAGCCGCTGCAATCGTCGGCACCGGGTAGACGCCACCTTCGGTTGGAGCGTCGTCCATCATATCTTTGAGCGTGCTTGCTCGCTGGGCCACCCGGCGCGTCCACTCGACAGCCTCGCCCTCGCGCGCCCGCAAGCGCACACGTTCCTGGTCGTTCATGATGTTCGGGCGCGCGGCGCGCGCTCGCTTCCTCAGGATTTGCGATCGCTTTCTTTTCGCGTGCTCGCTTGTTGCGACTCTCTTCGCATTCCGTGTGCGAAGTTAATGTTTTTCACAGCAACTCATGAAAGCACTCTTTCCCACTCCTAGGGGGGGTCAGGGAATCTATGTGGTGTCCAAATTTCCAATGCCTTGAGAACTTCATCACAGGTCGCCTGGCGGTCACAGTGTGCGTCCGAGCGCCAGTCCAGGAACGCCGCGGCTGCTGCTGCCTCCGCCTTCACGGACGCCTCCGCCTTCGCAAACGTCCCGCCTCACGAGTGGTCGCATGCACGATTCGGACAGCTCGCCGAGCCTTGCATCAGGCTCGATGAACTTTTACGCCTCGATCGGGGCCGCGTCGGCGCGCAACGCCCGCGCCCGCTATAATGCCCGCGCCAGCTCGCCGACGTCCGCCTCCTCCCCGCCTGCCTCGGCGACCGGCGCCGCGGGCGCCGGCGCAAGCGACGAGCCGCTCGACGCCGCGGCGCGCGGTGCGGACGACACTCTGGCCCAAATTAGGAACGACACGCCGCCGTCGCAAGACCACGCCCATTCGCGGCTGCGCCACGCGGGCAACAAGGTCGCGATCGTGAATGCGGTCATCTCGGCCTCCGAGTGGGAGCGCGTCAAGATGCCCTTTGGCGAGATCAAGATGACGCGCCTGATGAAGGCATGCGCCAAAGGTAACTGGAGGTTGTGATGGACGGCGGAGGCTGATTGTAATCGTTGGAGGCTGATCGCATCTATGGCATCTGATGACCTCTATGACCTCTATGGCATCTATGACATCTGATGACCTCCCTCATCAGGTAACCTGGAGATCGTGACGGACGAGCTGCAGCTCCTCAGCGCCGATCCTGTACGTCGCTGCCTCCCGTTCCCCACAGCGCCTTCCGTCCTCTTCTGCTGCTGACCATATTGGTGCTTGGATGGTCCAAATTTGGATCGGCGCCTCTGGTCCACATTAGGAACGGCTACAGCGCGAGTTGCTCGTCGGTGATGAGTGGGCTGGGTCGACCCCACTGCACTGGGCAGCATACTCTGGCGTCGCTAGTTGCGTCCAGGTCATTGCCATCTAATGGCCTCTGATTGCCATCTGATGACATAGGATTGCAATCTTATTTCTATCGGATATGCAATCGGATTGCAATCAGCTGAGTGAGCGTTGCGTCTTGCGGTCAGGCGGTCCTTGATTGCATCCTGATTGCCTCCATTATCAGGCGGTCCTTGATTGCATCCTGATTGCCTCCATCATCAGGCGGTCCTCGACAACCGTGCCGACGCGCGTGTGCGCAATACACGAGACGAGTCGATGCCCATTCACCTCGCTGCCCGGTACGGCGCTCGAATCGATCGACTGATTGCCGCCCTCGGGATTGCTTCTGATGGCCTCTCCGAATGCCCTCTGATGACGTCCCTCATCAGGTACGGCAAGCCCGACGTACTTGCGGCGCTCATCGCTTTCGATCCGGGCACGCTGCTCGCTCAGGTGATTGCGGTCTAATGGCCTCTGATTGCCATCTGACTGCCATCTGATGGCCTCTCTGATTGCGGCGCTCATTGCCTTCGAGTCGGGCCACCCCGCCGCTAATGAGGGACGCCATCCATTGCTGATGAGGGACGTCATCCACCGCTAATGAGGGACATCATCCACCGCTGATGAGGGACGTCATCCGCCCTGCTCCTCCGCAGAACACGCTCGGCAACACCCCAATTGATTGCATGCATCATCAGACCTCTCCTCTTGATTGCATGCATCATCAGACCTCTGCTCCTCCGCAGAACACGCTCGGCAACACCCCTCTGCACGAGAGCGCGGTCGAGAACCGCGTGGCGGGCGTCCACCTGTTCGTGAGCAAGGTACGTTGATTGCCGCTGATGACCTGCCCTGCATGCAAGCGCTCATCACGGCGCTTGCGTCCACCTGTTCGTGAGTCAGGTGGGCAAACTTGAGGCCCTGCCGGCCACTGATGACCACTGATGGCCGTCTGATTGCGTCCTCCATCAGGTGGGCGAACTTGAGGCCCTGATGGCCACTGATGACCACTGATGACCGTCTGATTGCGTCCTCCATCAGGTGGGCGAACTTGAGGCCCTGATGGCCACTGATGATCACTGATGACCGTCTGATTGCGTCCTCCATCAGGTGGGCGAACTTGAGGCCCTTGGTGTGAAGACGATCCCGCCGGATCTCCCGTCGAATATGGCCGAGATCGGGGGAGATCGATCGAATATGGCCGAGATCGGGGGAGATCGATCGAATCCGGACGAGATCGGGGGAGATCGATCGAATCTGGCCGAGGTCGGGGGAGATCGAGGCGGCGGCGGGAGCGCGGGCGCGGAGGGCGCGCTCGAGACGGCGCCCGAGGTCGCGATCACGCGCACGAGATTGCTCGAGATGCGCACCATGCCGGAGCGCGGTGGTTACACGCCGCTGCTCGCGGCCATCGAGTACGCCCCATTACGATTTCGTCGATTTCGTTAAAGGATCTGTTTGGCCTTCCGAGTGCCCTGTGAGTGCCCTCTGATGGCCCTCTGATTGCCTCCCTCATTAGGTACGGCCAGCTGGATGTTGTCAAGGCGCTGCTGCAGGCGGGCGCCGACACGAGGGCCACCCCGATCAACTTGGCGCATGTGTTCGAAATGGAGGCACTGGCTCGGATGGGCTCGGAGCCGGTGAGAGTGCATGCTGATTGCCTCCTTCATCAGGGCGGATGGGCTCGGAGCCGGTGAGAGAGCATGCTGATTGCCTCCCTCATCAGGGCGGATGGGCTCGGAGCCGGTGAGAGAGCATGCTGATTGCCTCCCTCATCAGGGCGGATGGGCTCGGAGCCGGTGAGAGAGCATGCTGATTGCATGCTGATTGCCTCCCTCATCTCGGATGGGCTCGGAGCCGGTGAGAGTGCATGCTGATTGCCT
>Ga0210241_100334_pt1 | contig 41199 bp, 27 predicted proteins | sample ChrtobMetP5a_8mM_FD_155488 | JGI IMG/M metagenome (GOLD analysis project Ga0210241, IMG submission 155488) | Chrysochromulina tobin associated microbial communities from unialgal haptophyte culture, Seattle, Washington, United States - P5a_8mM | ecosystem: Host-associated > Algae > Haptophytes >...
GCGTGCAGCCTCTGCGGCGACGGCGGCGTGGCCGCGCTCGAGTGGTGACGTGTATCACGATATATCATGTGGTATCATGAATCACGATATCACATGATATATCGTGATATCACAGTTTGTGTTCCGGGGGCGTGGGCTGTGGTCGGGGGACATGATATCATGTGATATCATGTGATATCATGTAGGGTCGGGGACGTGGAGGTCGAGGCTCGAATTGGGCGTTATATCATAATATATCATTATTATATCATGTGTCGGTATCAGGTCCCTATATGCTATATCATCAAGAACGTGAGATGAGATGGCACATGATAGCACATGATATTAAAAGCAGAAGAAAAAAAGATGATATACCGTTATATCATGTGTCGCCGAGGGACATGATATATTATGATATCGACAATGATACATAATGATACACAATGATAGAAACGTGATATGTAATGATATATAATGATATCTTGTATAGAAAAGAGCCTTTTCTTGTATAGAAAAAAACCCCAATCCCTACTCGGCCCGTGTGCCCCTGCGCCGTGCTAGCGCAGACGCACGCCACGCGCGCGCAGCAGCCCTTGAGCGCTCGGTAAACTTCTCGAAAGCGGTTCAGAAAAAGCGACCTATGCACAGATAGACACGGACGGAAGTCATCCCCTGGGCGTCGACGTTTCATTTTCAACTTTTCGCCACTGTCGCGTTCACGGCGGCCCGTGGCTGGCGAGGGGCCTTGACGGGATGGCCACAGCTGCGATTGCGACGCGCCGCGCGACCTCATGGGCGCTCGCGCTCAGTGGCGTGGCAGGCGCGTTCGCCGCGGACGCGCACGCCGCCATCCGCTCCAGCCGCGGCGTGCAGCACCAGACGCCGATGATATCAGACGACTTCATCGTCGGCTGCATCATGGTCATGTTCCTCTGCCTGTTTGCATTCGGTACGCGCCGCAGCGTGGAGACCATGCGCTGCATCGCCCATCGCTGCGCACTGCTGCGCACCGCTGACGTCTGCCCATGCACCGCATGCACCAATCGCAGGCAAGCAATGACGAGGCTCTCGGCCTTCGGCTGCTCAGGATCGCGAGAGGATCCCGCGCTCACACATGAGTTCTTTGAGTCCGTACCGTTTGCATTGCTCCACCACACTACATGCGTATCGTACCGTAGCAACTGTACTACTACTACTACTACTACTGCTCCCAAAATCAGCACGACTCACCAGATCGGTACATGCAGTAGCGCGCGTGCTCCGCCAAGATGTGCAATATTGACCATGCCGCAGCGTGTAGCATGCCACTGCACCAGTAGCACCAACCATGCAGGCAACTTCTCGCGTGTGCATCGGCGGCCGCGTCCCGGCGGCTCTCTCCCCGTACTGTAAGCGTGTACGCCCGCGGTGCTCCGCGGCCTCCGCAGCACTTCCGTCCCTCGTTACGTGTAAGGGAGATCGCGACGAGATCGTCATCTCCCGCGGCCTCCGCAGCACGTCGCCGTCCCTCGCGCTCATGCGCCCTAATGTACGCCCGATGAAGGGCTTAGGAGCGTCAGCTTGCCGCCCCCTGCGCGGTGAGGAGCCGCTCCCGTGTAACCGCCAGCTCCCTCGGGAGATGACGATTTCGTCACGAGGTCCCTGATTAGTCGGTGGCGAGGACCGGCGCCGCGCCCATCACGGCGCCCGCGGTGGAGGGCGCCGCGCCCATCACGGCGCCCGCGGTGGAGGGCGCCGCGCCCGCCGACGACGCCATCCGCCCTCCACCACGAGCGCCGTTACGGGCGCCGCGCGCGCCGCCGCGGCCGCCGCGCGCAGTGTGCCCATCACGGCGCGTGCCCACCGGAGCGCCGCCGACCAAATTAGGAAGCGCCGCGGCGGTTACACAATTATGGCTCCCGCTGAGCGTGATGGCGAGCTGGCAGCGCACTGTGGGGTTTGGGTCGCTGTCCACGAGCAAGAAGCCTACCGGTAAGTCGACCCAGGCACCGTCGAGCCGCCGTTGGGCGCGCGCCGTCTCGGGCGCGTCTCGGAACCGCACGAGGATGTAGCTCGGCTCGGTCACCTGCAATCAGACGCATTCGTACGCAATCAGGCGCAATCAGGAGTAATCAGGCGCACTGGACGCAATCAGACGCAATCAGGTGCATTGGCACGCACTCAGGCGCACTCAGGCGCACTCAGGCGGCTCAGCGTGGGCACCTGATTGTACTTGATGAGATGCGTCGGGTGCAGCCCGCGACTCGCAAAGAGATCTCGCGCCCACGCGTCGCCCGCCGGCAAGTTGGTGTGCGCGTCCGAGCCGTCCGCTGGGACGAGGCGCACGCACAGGCTGTGGGGAGGGCTGTGGGGAGGGCTGTGGGGAGGGCTGTGGGGAGCCTCGAGGGTGGACGAGGCAGCTGCCCGACACGACGCGCCATGGGTGCCCACGAGCACGTCAGCCGTTACGTCAGCCGTTACGTCAGCCGTTACGTCAGCCGTTACGTCAGCCGTTACGGCGGTGGGTGCTACGCCGGCTGCGAGCTCCGCGGCTCTCAACGGCTGTGAATGCGGATCCGCGGCTCTCAACGGCTGTGAATGCGGCTCCGCGGCTCTCAACGGCTGTGAATGCGGATCCGCGGCTCTCAACGGCTGTGAATGCGGATCCGCGCCGCCGCCCACGACGACGCGCGAACCGGGGGCCGTCATGGGCGTCGTGGTGGGCGAGTGAACGGCTCTCGTGCCGCTGGGCGAGGTGGCGGCGGGCGGCGAGGCGCTCGAGACGGCGCGCCCCTCCTCCGCGCACCCGTCCGCGCCCCCCGCCGCGCCGAGCGCCGTCCCGAGCGGCGCCTGCCCGTGCCCGAGCGCCGTCTCGAGCGCCTCGTGGAGCGTGCGCTGCACCTCGCAAAGGCGCCGTGTCGAGCGCTCGCTCGAGGTCGACGCTCGTTCGAGCCGTGCCGAGAGGCTGCGCACGCGCGCCCGCTCGCGCGCCGTCTCGGCGACGGCCTCCGCCAGCTGCGCGGCACTGGCTGCGAGGGCTGCCGCGCACGTCGAGCGCAGCTCGCGTGCCGCGTCGTCGCGAGCGGCCAGGGCAGCCTGGGCCACCTCGAGCTGCGTGCGCGCCGTGTTGAGCGCCGCCTCCGCGTCCGCCTTCCCCTGCCGCGCCGTCGCGAGCGCGTCGGCCAGCTCGGCGGCGAGCCCCGCGACGGTGGCGCTCAATACGGCGCTCTCGCACTCGCGCTCGGCACGGGCGACCTGCAGGTCGGCGAGGAGGGCTTGGCGACCCAGCGCCGCCGCCGCCGCCTCCGCCTCCACCTCGGCGCACGCCGCCTGCAGCAGGGCCAGCGACAGCGCATTCGCGCTCGCGTCGTCGTGGGCGCCCACGTCGTCGTGGGCGTACGCGTCGTCGTGGGCGCTCGCGTCGTCGACGCCGTCCTCGTGCGCGCCGTCGTGAGCGCTCTGGAGGGCGGCGAGCGCGGTGCGCAGCGCCTCAACGCCGCTCCGCGTGGCCGTGGCCGCCACCCACTGGGCGCCCCGGGAGCCTCTCACGACAGCGAGCGTCTCGCGTTCCGCCTCCTCCCTCGCCGCCCTCGCCGCCGCCTCCGCCGCCTCCGCCGCCTCGGCCTGCTCGGTGGCCGCGTGCGCGGTCGCCTCCGCCGCCGCCTGCGCCTCCACCGCCCGCGCCCGGCGCACTTCAGCCTGCCGGGCGAGCTCCTCCACGTGACGCAGGCGCTTCTCGAAGATCCCTGCTCGCCCCTCCGCCTCCTCTCTGAGCGCCTCCGCCCTGGTCGCCCGCGCCTCTGCCTCCGCCGTGCGCTGCTCGAAGCTGCGGCGCTCGTCGACCAGGGAATTGAGGAGGACATCCTCGGCGGCCCGTGTGCGCCGATGCTGCCCGGAGAGGTGCAGAAGCTCCTCGAGCTGCACGCGCTCGGCCTGCTCGACACGGCGCGCACGCAGGGAGGGCAATGAGGGAGGCAATGAGGGAGGCAATTAGGGGAGGCAATTAAGGAGGCAATTAGGGAGGCAATGAGGGAGGGTCATCAGAGGCAATCAGAGGCAATCAGAGGCCATCAGAGGCCATCAGAGGCCATCAGAGGTCATCAGAGGCACTAACCTGCTCGGCACGGCGCGTCGCCTGCAGCTCGAGTAACTGCGCGCGCGTGGCGCTCAGCTCGGCGCTCAGCTCGGACGCCGTCCCGGGCGCCGTCTCGGGCGCCGTCTCGGTGGCCGTCGTGGTCACCGCCACCCCAGCCGATGCCTGCGACCCGTCAGGAGGCGATGCCTGCGACCCGTCGGAGGGCGATGCCGAGCTTGCGGGCGTTGTGGCGGTCCTCGGCGAAGGCGCGTCAGCGGCCAGCGCCGTGTCGAGCACCGAACATTCCTCGGCCGATGGCGCGAGTGCATCGGGAGGAGGCGCCACCTGGTGCTCGACACGGCGCTTGGCGATGGGGGCCGTCACCGCGGCCCAGCTCCGGGTGGCCGTGGGTGCGGCGGTGGCTGTGGGTGCGGCGGTGGCTGTGGGTGCGGCGGTGGCTGTGGGCGCGGCGGTGGTTGTGGGTGCGGCGGTGGCTGTGGGCGCGGCGGTGGTTGTGGGTGCGGCGGTGGTTGTGGGTGCGGCGGTGGTTGTGGGCACAGCCGGTGCCGAGGCCTTCTGCCGCTGAGTGGGCTTGAGCGGCGCGGAGGAGAGCGGCCGCTCGCCTGCGACGGTGGCGCCACTTGCAGTGCCACCTGCAGTGCCTTGTCCGAACACCTGCAGTGGCTCCCGGCCACCTGCAGTGGCGGGTGCCTTGCCCGACGTCCGATTCGGTGCTGCGAGGAGGAGCTGGGTAGGCGACGCCGAGCGCTGGTGCTTGCCTCCTCCGTTGCTCCCTCGGCCTCCCTTGCCTCCCCTGCTGGCGCGCTGAGCTTGGAAGCTCGCGTCGCTGCTACTGCTGCCACCCTGGCCGTCCAGCAGGTGCTCGATCGCTGCAGTACGCGATTCAAGAGCGTGGGCTTGCGTGAGGGAGAGCAATCGCACAGCAGAGATTCAGAGGCTCGAGACGCTTTGGGACTGCGGGCTCGTACCGAGCTCCACGCCACCCTTCTGCTTGAGTGCACTCTCGATTGCGGACCGCTCCGCGCCCGGAAAGCACTCCTCTATCGTCCTCACGGCCGCCTCGAACTTGTCCTCGTGCTCTTCCTCGCGCAGCATCCCGTCGGCGCCGCGCACTTTGGCCTTCGTGAGGGACGATAGGCCGACATCTTCGCGCCCTGCTCGACAAGTTCCGGGCGAAGACGTGCCGGTTCACAGCCCGAGCCGTCCGCCCCTCTTATGCAAATTAGAGTTGGGAGGAGTTGAATGGCGTGAATTGAGTTGAGTGTCGTCAAACCGCGCAATTCATTCACGCCTCTAAAACGAGCAGGTTCCTGATGTTTTTTTTTGGCACCGGTTGCCCTCCTCGTCCACTCTGTCGATGGAGGCGGAGGCGGCGACCAAGGTTCAGGCTGCGCAACGCGGCAAGGCCGCACGCAAGGCTCTGGGGGAGCAAGCCGCGGCAGCGCCTCCAGCTGAGCCTCCAGCAGCGGCGGTCGTCGCAGCAGCTTCCGACGCCGGCATCGAAGCAGCGGCTGCCAGCGACCCAGCTCCAGCTCCAGTCGCTTCGGGGGCACCAGTGGCGTCGGTAGCTGCGCCAAACCCTCCACTGTCACCGGCGGTGGCGAAGGCGATCAACGATGCTGAAGCCGCGGCAGACGCTGCCGTAGCCGCCGGCGAGTCTGCGGCCCAATCAGGCACCGGAGCGGGCGTGGCAGCACCGGTCGCAGGCACCGGAGCGGCAGCAGCACCGGTCGCAGGCGCCGGAGCAGCAGCGGCGGACAGCGCAGAGCCCCCCGGGACAGCAGCGGCTGCCACCAGCAGCAACGTACCGGTAAATCCTCCGTCATCTCGCCGCCGCCCGGCGACCGCCGGCAGCACTGCGAAGCCCCTGAGTAAATCGCTTCCTTCCAAGGCGATGCTCGGCACGGCGCTCCCATCCAAGGCGGCGCTCGGCAACAGCGCTCGGCAACAACAGCAGCTAGCGAAGACGAGCTCTGCCACCAAAGCCGTCCACCTGACCGATGGCGCTGGGCCCGGCTCGTACGACCCCGTCTGGCAGATTGATTCGGTGAAGAGCCCCGCGTACTCCTTCGGACGACCAAAGGACGCCCCGCCGAGTGCGCGGCAGCGCAAGCAGAGCGCCACCACGGCGCCCTTCATCGAGGCGGGCGCCGTGGCGGGCGCCGTGGTTGGCGCCGTGGCGGGCGCGCGGCTCGCCGCATCGCTCAACGAGCTCGATCGCGTCAAGCGCGTGCTCGAGGCCAAGGCTGCGGAGCCAGGCCCCGGTTCGCATGACCCCAAGTTCCTCAAGCAGCAGAACGCGCCCGCCTTTTCGTTTGGCTCGGCGCGCCAGCACGGACCCGTGAGCGTCTCGACGACGCCCGGGCCAGGCCGGTACGACCACTAATGACCACTAATTGCCATTAATTGCCACTGATTGCCACTGATTGCCACTGGCCCTCGCCACGGCAGGTACGACCCGACGGACATCAAGCTGACGCGCCAGCCTGCATTCAAATGGGGCGGCGGCATGGACAACTCGCCGCCAAAGTTCCGTCCAAGCATCAACGTGCCCAGCCCAGGCCCTGGTGAGTCCTGAGATGAGAAGCTCATCAGTGCCCTCTGAGTGCCATCTGATGACCGCTGATTGCTTCGCTCATCAGGTGAGTCCTGGCCCGAGAAGCTCACGATCGTCGTCGGAGCGGAGAGGAAGAAGAAGGGCGGCGGTTGGGAGCCCGTGCCGGTAGACCCGACTCCGCGGCCTCGTCCGGCATCGGCATCGGCATCGGCGGGGGCAAGCACGGCCCTCGCCACGACAGGTACGGGCTGCGAGCGTGGGTGGGGAAGCGCCGAGCGCCACTAATTGCCACTGATGGCCACTAATGGCCACTGAGTGCCCTTAATGGCTCTCTCCCCTTGCGCAGCTGCGAGCCTCGATTGGGAAGGGCTGAGCGCCACTGATTACCACTTATTGCCACTAATTGCCACTAATTGCCACTGCGCAGCTGCGAGCCTCGATTGGGAAGGGCTGAGCGCCACTGATTACCACTAATTGCCACTAATTGCCACTAATTGCCACTAATTGCCACTAATTGCCACTGCGCAGCTGCGAGCCTCGATTGGGAAGGGCTGAGCGCCAAGCTACCGACCGGCAAGGACGCGGCCTCGTCCAAGACGCGCAAGGAGCTTTGGCATCGCTCCGACCCGAATCAAAACGGCTTCCTCTCCCTCGCCGAGATTGACGAGATGATCGGCGCGCATCTACGCGCCGTGGTGGGCACGTACAAGTTCGCCGCCCCGTGGTGGCATCGGCAGCTCGCCCGAAACGGCGCGCCGCCCAAGAAGCCGGACTTGCGCCTGGCCTTGGCTGCGACCCTCCGTTGTGGCGACGCCCAGGCCCAGCCGAGCGTGCCGACTGCAGAGCTTGTGCTCATGAGTCCGTTGGAGCTGCGGGTCGAGCGCAGCCAGTTCCGCACGCTGCTGATCGCGCTGCGTGAGTCCATCAAGAAGGCACTCGACATCAGCGAGGATGCTCTGGTCGACGCCGTCAAGAAGGCTCTCGAGGATGAGGCAAAGCCCCCCGAACCCCCACAGCTCCTCTCGCCACGTACCCAGGTGCCTCTAATGACCTCTGATTGCCTCTGATGACCTCTAATGTCCTCTGATGGCCTCTGATGACCTCTGACGTCTTCTGATGGCCTCTGAGGGCCTCTAATGACCTCTGATGGCCTTTGATGACCTCTGATGGCCTCTGATGGCCTCTAATGACCTCTGATGGCCTCTAATGACCTCTGATGGCCTCGAATGACCTCTGATGGCCTCTCGCCACGTGCTCAGGGAGCTCTCGCCGTGGGCGAATTCCTCATCTCCAAAGGGGGCGCCGCCGAGATAACCGCCGAGACGTCGCCGACCAAGCACGCGCCTAGTTTGGGAGGGCTCTATTTCCCGCCCGACGCTCCGCTGCCGAAACTGTGCTACAGCTACAAGGGGGCCGTCGTGCCCATCCAGACGACTTCCAAATTTGATCCGACTGACGTGACGTGCAAGTCCGTCAACCGGATGCACCGCACACACGAGATGCCGCCGGAGCATGCAGTGGGCGCCCCAGTCCTCGGCGGCGTGCCAGCTCGGAATCTCAAAAACTCCAAGTTCACACCGCACCATCCGATCCCACCGATGGGCGCCCCTTACGGCCTCCCCTTTGCCCTCGGCCAGGTGCTTCTGAGGACCTCTAATGACCTCTGATGGCCTCTGATGACCTACGGCCTCCCCTTTGCCCTCGGCCAGGTGCTTCTGATGACCTCTGATGGACTCTAGTGACCTCTGAAAGCCTCTGATGACCTCTGATTGCCCTCTCGGCCAGATTCTTCTCGAGGCCGCCAAAAAGGACTTCGAGGAGCGCTACGGCAAGGCCGACGTACCCAAACGGAGCGCGGCTGCTGGGCTGCTCACCGGCGCGGCCAAGGGCGCCGTCTCGGGCGCGCCGAAGCCGCCGGACCAAAAGGAGGGCGACTGGCAGGACGTCGATGCTGCTGCTGCTGCTGCTTCTGGCGTGCAGCCCGCCGCCGCCGCCGCCGCGCCCGATGGCGGCGCCGCACCGGCCGCGCCCACGTAAATCTCCCAAATCTCCCGCGGGAGCGCAGAGCAGTCGGCGCAGAGCCTGGCACACTGGGCGCCATGCTGGGCGCGGACGGAGCTCGGAGGCGGGTGACGTGGCGCATGGCGGCCCAAAATCGTCCACGTGTCAGCTCAGCTCTCCGAGGTGTCAGCTCACTGCTCAGCCTGTTGTCACATGTCAGTCTGGCTGTGGGACCGAAACGAATCTCGCCCCCAGGACATGAAGCGCTCGGGCCCGCGCTTGAGTGAGAACAAGTTCAAGTGAGGAACGAGATGAATCTGAGACGCGACGGGGGACTCGTCGGCCCGCGCGAACTTTCGTTTGGTTTTTGTTTCATCTGAAAATAGTACACAGCGGCGCGCGGTACACGTCCTCGGCGGCACGCGGCATGTGGCGCCGAGTTAGTGCCGAGCTCGACCCGCGACCGGACGGGACCTTCGCGACGAACCGCAACCCCCGGCGGGAGCCTCGAGGGGAGCCGCGGGGCCACAACCCGGGTCGTCGCTTCCGAATCCGATCTCCGATGGGATCTCCGAATCCGTGTTTCGTCACACCGGGCAGAGCGCGGGCAGCGGCTCGGGTGGCTCAAAGTGCGCGCACCAGAACTCTTCGCCCCCCTCCTTCCTCCAGCCGCGCCGGATGGTGTCGGCATCGAGCCATCCTTTGAGCTCGCTCAGGCACGGCTGGTAGCACTTGGCGCACCACGACGGCGGCTTGAGCAGCGCGGGGATCAGCTGCGCCAGCCGGCGCGCGCCATCAGCCTCGAACGTCTCCGCGCCACCGAGACCACACAGCAGCGCGCGTGTGTGCTCGAGGCGCAACACGCGCGCGCTCGCGTACGGCGCCAGCGCGCGGCGCACGGCGACCGCCGATTGACCGAGTGGCAGGCGCAGCGCAGCACGGCCGGACGGCTGGCCGCCGCCCTCGGTCGCGGCCGGAGCGTCGTCCTGAGCGCCGCCCTCGGTCGCGCCGCCCTTGGTCGCGCCGCCGCCGTCGGCGCCCACAGCAATCTCGCCAGCAATCTCGGCCACAGCAATCTCGACGATCTCGCCAGTGCCCTCGAGTGGCTTCAGGAAGAGGTGGTCCTTGTATGGGAAGCGCTTCTCGTTCCACTCGAACGGCGAGAGGACGTGGTCCATCGGGCAGACAAAGGGCACGTACTGGCCGTCCTGGGCGCCAGGGTACATGCAGCCAAAGTGGAAGATGTCATCGGAGCCCGACCAGAGACGATCACAGTAGCATGCCCAACGCGGCAGCACGAGCGTCCTATTGAGCACGAGAGCGAGCGCCAGGGCGTCGCGCAGCTCGGCGACGTACGCGCGCAGGGCAAGCACGTGGACGCCGATGTTGGCGGCACTCTGCCCCTTGGCCTCAAAACCAGCCACTGCTGCCCGCACCGCCGGTGGCAGTTGATGATGGGCGCCGCCGCCCTTGCCGCCGCCGCCGCTGCTGCTGCTGCTGCTGCTGCCGGCTGGTAGTCCGACAGCGAGGTACCTTGCATCGGCAGGCTCAGGTGGGTCAGATCTCCACAGGCCCGCCTCGCGAAACCGTTGAGCCTTGGCGAGCTCGTCGTGGTGGTCGAGGCTGTAGGTGGCATGCACGGCAAAGGGCGCGGGCAGCGCCGCCGCACGAGGCGCGAGGGCGGCAGACTGCGCCATCGGGGGAGCCACCGGAGCAAGCATTCACAGTCACAGGCACATTCACAGACTGCGCCATCGGCGGAGCCACCGGCGGCTCTCTCAGTGGCACTCGATGGCACTTGTGGAGGCACTCAGGTACGGGCACTCCCGCCGGCACAGCTGAGGCGCACCTGCACAAAGTATCCATGGCCGTGGAGGAACAATGCAAGTGGGAGAGCTCCTAGCGTCACGTTAGCTTTGGGCGAGTACACCGTGCGCCCGCCGCCATGTGGCACCTTCAGCCCGGGATAGAACTTCTCATCACGCACCATCCGGTTGAACACCTGCTGGTCCGACGTACAGCAACGGCCAGGGTTGCAGTCGCCCGGCCTTCCAGCAGGGCATGCACGCTCCACTACGCTCGCGTGCCACGCACGCGCAAAGCGCTTGCCCGCGGCGGTCGCGCGGATGAGCAGCAGCCCCGTGTTGAAGGTGCCGCCCGCCGTGTATCCCACCCCATTCGCAGCCTCCTCGCGAGGCGACATGTTGTCGGTGGAGACGGCCACGTCGGCGGCTTTGAGGGACGCGCACGAGAAGGCGCCACGGGGCCAGCGAGAGGTGGCGGCGGCGGAGGAGGTGGTGGTCGTCGTGGCGCCCGCGTCCGCGTCCGCGTCCTCGTGCGCGCATGCCAGATACGGCATCGGGCTGCGCAGCCATGCCACATCCACGTCCGTGTGGAGCACGTCGAAGCCCAGAGCCACCACCCGCGCCACCTCACCCGAACGCATCTGCGCAAAGCTCATCCAACTGCCCGAGGCGTGCGCATTCGAGCCGTCGAGCGCGTAGCCAGCCTGCTTGGACAGCGGCGTCTCGTACACCGCCACGCTCTGCCTCGCGAGAAGGGTGAACACGGCGCGATCCACAGCGCCAACCACAAACGGGATGTCGGCAGCACGCGCGTGCGCCACGAAGTTGATCAGCATCTGGCGAACGCCCGAGTTGCCAAACGTCAGCATCACAAGCCCGCGGCCCGCGGGCACTGCGAGCGCCAGCGCGTCGCTCAGTTCCCCTGAGAGGAGAGGTTGTGGCGGCGGCGGCGGCGGCACGAGCACCTCGGGCTCGACTGCGCCTCGTGCCCCTGTGACGGCGATGGGCTGCCGGCGCTGCCCCGCTGGCTGCAGTGCTGAGGACAGCTCCAGCACCGGTGCATGCAGCAGCAGTGCGCGGCGAAGAGCTGTGACCATCAAGACGGCGATGCCGAACATAGCCACGTGCGTGATGCCGCACTTCATACGAACCACGGCCCGCACAAAGTGTGAATTTGCTGTTAACACTCGGATTCCCCCGCCCCGAACCGTGTTAAGAACATATGCGAAATGAACAGTGGGACGCCTGTTGTGTCCCTGGTGGTGGATGAAAGGCCTTCTCGCTTCTCTGTAGGCTCCGGATCGCACCCGACCGGGCACACCGATCACTCATCACTGACCGATCACACGACCGTCGGGGAGGCGCACGCATGCATGTGACAGCATCGATCATGCTCTGTTCCTTTTACTATTCATAAGGGGCTTGCGTGCCAACCGGGACTCGGTCCGTTGAAAGCCGTACACACTGGGGCCGCACATAGGCCGCACATCTACAGTCCACGTACGCCGGGCGGCACGGCCGCGCAACTACAGTCAGTACGGGATGCCGCCGGCACAAAGATAACTATGGTAGAACTATTCGTAGAAACCGGCGCGCCAACCTGTGCTTACCTCGAGCGCATGCCCGGGCGCTGCGACTCGCGTGCAGGCGCGGGCGCGGGCGCGGGCGCGGGCGCGGGCGCGGGCGCGGGGTCGGGCGAGCCCTGTGCCGCCGCCGTCTTTTGCTGCTTGGGCTGCTTCGGGCCGCCGGCGGCCTTGGCCTTGCTGCCCGCATCGGCCTTGCGCTTCATCGGCTTGGACTTGGGCTCGGGCGGTTCGGGCTTGGGCTGGAACTCCTCGACGAAGAACTGCATCGCCTCGGGGCGATGGTGCTGCCGCATCGACGTGACCACGTCTTGGAATTGGAGCGTCTTGCGCCCGGAGCGTGCGGTGACGCGCGCCGACTCCCACACGCAACGCTCGAGGAAGAACTCGACGGCCTTGGTGATGGCGAAGACGGACTCGCGGCTGTACAGATGACTGTTTTTGCTCTCCTGGCCGAGAGAGATGATCCTCTTGATTCTAGACAGGGGCAGCTGCGCCTTGTCCGGCTTGCTCTCGTCGTTGCCCTCCTCGTCCTTGCCCTCGCCGTCCTCATTGTCATCGTCGTTCTCGTCCTCGCCCTCCTCCTCATCGCCGCCCTCGGCCAGCCGTTGCACCTCGCGCTGATTGCACTCCTCCAGGTAGGCCGAGCAGGCTTGCGCAGCCTTCTCCTCGTACGGCTTGCGGTCGGCCTCGGAGAGGTTGCGCCAGTACTCGATGATCTCATTGGTGCTCACGCGCTGCCGGCCCAGCTCGCGCAGCTCGGCAGTCTTGGCGTCGCTGAAGATGTAGAAGGGGGTGAGCCGCCCACTCGGCGGCACGCTGCATGACATTGCCAATCCGCCGCGTACGTCAGACGCTGACGTGAAGAGCGCGGGAGCGGCAAGTTGTAAACACTCATCACGTGAACGAGGGTGCCTCGGCCGCGCGTTAGCTTTTGTGCGTGCGTAGTCTGTTTGCCGAGCGCTGTCGTGGCAGCTCGATCGCAGCGCGCAGCCTGCCTGCCGACTTTTCTTGTGCCTCTTGTATCACCACATGAGTGACACGAAGCGCACCCTGGACAAGGCCGGGGAGGCGGAGCCGGAGTCGAAACGCCCGGCGCTCGAAGGCGAGGCCATGCCCGCCTCCGCCGCAGGCACTTTGGCGCCAGCTGCTACGCCAGCAGCCGCGCCCGCCCCTGCCGCCTGCTCGTGGGGCGGGGCATCAGCTGCTTGCTCAAGCTCGTGCTCGTCGACGGGCGGCTTCGGCAGTGTCAGCGGTGGCAGCTTCGGCAGTGCCAGCAGCGGTGGCTTCGGTAGTGTGACCGGGAGCGGCTTTGGCAGCTTTGGCGCCGGAGGCGCAGGCGGCTTTGGCGCAGTGGCCGCCGCCGCCGCCGCCTCGACGTCCGGCTTTGGCGCCGCATCATCAGCGCCGAGTGCGGCGGCAGGCACGAGCGGCAGCGGCGGCAGCAGCTTCGGCTCCTTCGGCGGCCCGCGCGAGCCGGCGCCGAGGACCACGTTCGCCGCCGCGAGCCCGCATGGCGCACGCAGTGGCGGCGGAGGCGCCTCGTCCGCGTCGAATCGGCTCACCGAGACGCCAACGGAGGCGCCGGTGCTGGTGCCGGAGCCGGTGACGACGGGCGAGGAGGACGAGATCTGCGTCTACCGCGTGCGAGCCAAGCTCTTCAGGCTCGAGCTTCGTCTGGAACCGGCGCCAAAGAACTGTCCGGCGTCCGCCCTTCGAGCTGCCGCTGATCTCGACCCGGCCGACGAGTCCGCTGGCAGTCCGGCCAACGCCCCCTCGCCGGCTGCCGAGGGCGCCGCGCCCGCACCGAGCGCTCAGTACGGCGCGAACGGGAGCGCTGGCACGGCTGCGGACGCGGGTGCGGGTGCGGCGCCCGTGACGGCGCCCTTGGCTCCGGACGGGGCGGCGGTGGGGGCTCCCGTGACGGCGCTGCCGGTGAGCAGCAGCAGCAGCACTCTCAACCCGCACGCGGCGCCCTTTGTGCCCTCCGCCGCCGGAGCAACCTCAGCGGCGATCGTCAAGGGCACGATGAGCGCGGGGGCGGCCGGTAGAGGTGATGACGAGGGCAATCACGACGACGACGACGAAGACGACGACGACGATGATGATGATGATGACGCAGCGGGCGGCGGCGACGACGGCGCGTCGGCGACGACGAAGGCGACCGAGGCCAACGAAGGCCCACTCGTCGAGGTGGCTCGATGGGCCGAGAGAGGAGTGGGCAGCTTGCGGCTGCTCAAGCACAAGCCACTTCCGAGGGGGGATGAACGGCAACTCCCCTACCCGCGCCTGGTGATGCGTGTCGAGCAAACCATGCGACTCATCCTCAACGAGCATCTGCTGCCCTTGATGGCGCCGGCCGAGCGTGTTTCCGACTGCTCCATCCGCCTCGTGCTCCTCTCCGCCGCCACGGGCCCCCAGAGCTATCTGTTGCGAGTCAAGAGCGCCTCCGAGGCGACCGAGCTGCTGACCAAGGTCAACGCGACGATCCCGAAACCGCCCGACGCGACCGCCTGAGCCGCCCGACGCGACGCGGCTACCGCCTGTGGGGCCGCCCGACACGACGCGGCGTCCGCCCTATCCGCCCGACACGACGCGTTCACGCCTGCGGAGCCGGAGGAAGCGGATCGGGTGGCAGGGCGGCAGCAAGGGGGCAGCAAAGGCTGCGCGCCACGAGGCGGCGCGAGGGCGGCGGCGGCGGGCCACGAGCCTCGAAGCGCCGCCGGTAGTGGCGGCGGCGCTGGTGGGGCGACGGCCAGAACGGCGGCAGGTGACTCTCGTCCTTCTCGTCGATGCGAGCATGTTTGGTGGCAGGCGGGGTGTCGGGCGAAGAGTGTGGCGAGTGCGAGATGAGCGCGCCTACGCGGTGCAATCTTGTGAGACCCGGGGATCATGCGCCCCGCAATATGCTGAAGTGTGACCGTGCCCACATCGGGCCGTGCGGGGGCGGGCGCGCTCTCGCCTCCCGTAGCAGTTTGGGATGTGCGCGCTGTAAGACTCGGCGTACGTGCATGTTGGTGCGCATAATGGGGGTTTGAGTACCCGGACCAGCAAGAAACTATTTGAGTCCGACTCGGCGGCGACATGCATGTGAGCCATGTGTCTCAAAAGGTGAGCCACAGTCCGTCTCGCACGCAGCAAACACGAGCGTACACAGATCCCGCGCGCGGGTGGGCATAGAAAACACGAGCTCACGCAGAAACGCCGTCACGCGCGTGTGGGCATAGACCTCCTACCTCCTCGCCTATTAAGCATGCCCCTGGGTTGTGACTAGCCACGCGTTCACTTGGGCATCGCAGTTGTCGGGTTGCTCTTCCTAAAGTTCTCGGCCTGCTGCTCCATGGCCTCGAGCCTCTCGAGGGACACCGACTTGATGGGCATGATCTTGGGCTTGCACAGCACCTCGCTCAGGTTGCCCTTCTCCGAGTACACGAGCCCTGCCTTGGGCAACACCTCCAGCAGCGTCGGCCTGTCGTCGGTCGCGCCGCTCATTGGGAACAACGCTCGCAACGGCGCTTCGGATAAGAAAAGCGCATCATATGGCGCATCTACTTTGTCTGGCCCAGCGTATTCCGTATATCTAACTATGCTCGATCTTGCTCTCGGCCACTCTCGGTTTCGTATTCGATGATTGTTACTTCAAACGGGAAACGCGACAAAACGCGACAAAACGCGATCCGCATACGTTACCGCACCTGGACTAACCTGGACCGGCACCTCCGACGGTCCGACCGCATCCTAGCTTCAAGCTTGGTGCTTGCCGGGGGAGCTTGTGCTCGTGCCCGACCGAACGGTCAACGGACATCGTCGATCGTGGCTCCCGTCCGTCGGGGTCGGCCGCGCGGCGCCCGACTTGCATATAGAAGCCCAACACTGCAATGTGCGCTCACCGCATACAACGCGACCGTGGACGACCGCGCCACCGCCAGCACGTCACGCGCATCGCCCAACATGGCCTCACACACATACACACCTCCGGCTAGACTCTGCTCTCCCCGTCCCCCCGATGCCGTCTTGGCGTCGGTGGAGGATGCCCGAAAAATGCCGACCCGCGCCAACCGCAAAGCGCGATTCTCGCCCACAAGGCCCAATCCGCACTTCCGCCCATGCAGCCTCTCGCCCTCAATCACTCTGCAGACCGGAGATGGTGCCCAGTACTCAGTACAGTTTGCACGGCTCGTTGCGACGCACAGCGGGGTCACCGCTCCCCTGATGCCTTCATGCGTCACGTCGCCGCCATGCGCCCTCCACAGGGCAAATCGATTGCATGCGCCCTCCACAGGGCAAACCGATTGCATGCGCCCTCCACAGGGCAATCCGATTGCATGCGCCCTCCACAGGGCAATCCGATTGCATGCGCCCTCCACAGGGCAAACCGATTGCATGCGCCCTCCACAGGGCAATCCGATTGCATGCGCCCTCCACACGGCAAACCGATTGCATGCGCCCTCCACAGGGCAGACCGATTGCATGCGCCTCTCCACAGGGCAAACACCGATTGTGCACGCCATGCCATGCCACGCCATGCACCACGCCCACCGCGCCGCCCGCGCGCCCGCAGAAAATGCGCCCCGCTCTCTCAAGCCCTTCACGGGCGCGCACGCAGCCTCGCCAGCCTCGACTTGAGCGCCGCCACGTTGAGCGACGGGCTTGTCGTCCCCGCCACCCCTGCGGCCGGTGCCCCCTCGGCGGCAGAAGCGCCCATCCCTGCTTCAGCACCGACCGGGGCGACGGCCGCTGTCGCAACGGCACCGGCGGCAGGGGCGGCGGCGGCCGTGGCGGCGGCGGCGGCGGTGGCGGCGGCGGCGGCCGTGGCGGCGGCGGTAGCCGGGGCGGCGGCGCTGTGCGCAGTGGTGATATTGTATTTGCGTTTCATAGCCTCGAGCTTCGCGCGCGCCGTGGCGGCGACCGACTCGACGCCCGCGGTCGCCGAGGCCGCCGTCGCCGGCCTGGTGGCCAACGGTCTGGGCGACTTGGCGATGGATCGAGGCGACTTGGCGACGGGTGCGGCAGCGGCAGAAGGCGACTTGAGGGGGACGGGTGCACTCGACGAGCGCTGTCGCGGCGAGGGCGCCACCGCTGTCGGCGCCGTCGTGGGCGCGCCCGCCTTCGGTGCGGGCGAGGGAGCCGCTTGGTCGAATGCCGCACCCAGCTGCATCGGCTCGAGTGGCACGGAAGGCAGCGGCGCCGCCAAGGGTGCGGCGGGTGGCGGGGCGGCGGGTGGCGGGGCGGCGGGCGGCGCCACCACGCGTAGCGCCGTCTCGGGCGCCTCCGCCAACCGTTGATTGATCCACAGGGCAATGCCGCCTTCCTCCGCGCCCTTGGGGATCGCAGCCTTGAGCGCGGCGGCACCATGCCCATCCACGAGCACGAGCAGCACCTGTGTGGGGAGAAGGACAGGGCGCCGTGGTGAGCACATAGCCTGCGTGCCGCGGGGGGATCGACGAGCACGCGCAGCACCTCTTCAGTAGCTTTCATCAGGTCCAGAGAGAACGACACATCGCCCGTTGGGGAAGGGGGCGCGAGCAGCGAGAGATCGTGCAGCTGCGCGAGCACGGAGGGCAGGCTGATGGTGCCGAGCTTGTCGACCTCTCGCGGCATGGCGAGCGCCTTGAGCAACTTGTGCATGCACTTGAGCAGCAGCCGCGCGAGCTGCCGATCCGCCGGGCGGCGCGCCTGATGAGGGAGGCAATTGGAGGTCATCCGGCGCAATCACACTGATGAGGGAGGCCATTGGAGGTCATCCGGTGCGATCAGAGGCGATCAGAGGCGATCAGAGGCGATCCGAGGCCTTCCGAGGCCTTCCGAGGCCATCCGAGGCCATCCGAGGCCATCCGAGGCCATCCGAGGCCATCAGAGGCCATCAGTGGCCATCAGTGGCGCGCCTTGTCGAGCAGGCAGCACAGCAGCGCGGTCAGCGTGGCGGCGCGCGGTGTGAACTCAAGGAGCTTGAGCATCATCAGGTTGATCGACTTGAGCAGCAAGTTGGTCTTCATCTCCTCGCCAAAGTCGTTGAGCCGCCGGTCGACGAGCCGATCGAGGAGCTGGAGCACGAGGAATCGGATCTGGGGCTCATGCAGCTCGCGCATGAGGGGCTTGCACACGAAGAGGTGCATGACCATCAGGTTCGCGAGCCGCCGGATGACGGTGTTGTCGCTCGTGTCATTCAGGAGCCAATTCAGCCGCGTGCAGACCGCTGCGAAGAGGGCGGTCGCGTGGTTGTGCGGCTGGAGCAGCACCGTCGGGTCTGCCTCCACCTGCGCCTGCAGCGTCGCGATCGCCCCACGGACGGTTTCGCTCTCCGCGTCCGCATCCTCCAGCGCGCTGATCGCCTCAAGCACAGGCGCATCCGCACGCCCAAGCGCGCGCGCGAGGGCCACCGTCTTCTTGGGCACGGGGCTCGGGGTGAGCGACGCCCCCGCCGCTGCCGCCGCCGCCTGCGCGTCCTCGAGCAAGTCCATCGGGCGCTTGGTTGCGGACGAGCTCGTCGTCGTCGTCGACGCCGACGTCTCCCGTGTAGCAGACCGCTTGGATGCATCGGCTGGCGAGGTGATGATCGCGTCGAGGCGGGCGAGGTGCGCGCGAGGCGACTTGACCGACCCCGCGCTGGAGGCGCTGGCGGCGCGCGCGGCCGCCGCCGCACGCGAGGCGCTGGCGGCGGCGGCCGCCGTGAGTGCCGCGGCGCGTGTGGACGAAGCCATCGCCGACGCATTGGCGCTCGCGAGCGCCACGTCCGCTGCCGCTTTGGCGACGGCGACCGACGCCGCCGGCTTCGTGCCAGCCGCCAGAGGCGCGGCGGTAGCGCCGAAGGCGTCCTCCCCGCGCCGCTCCAAGACGAGCTCAACGGTCGCCTTGGCGCGCGCACCGCCCGACGGCGCCTTCAAGCCGGCAGGCTGCTTGACGGCCGCCGTGGACGCCGTCCCGGGCACTCCCCCCTTGGCCGGCGCGATGGGCAAGGACGCCCCCAGAGCGGGCGGCGCGGCGGGTGGCGGCGGCGCGGCGGCGGCGGGCAGCGGCAGCGACGCCGCGAGGTTGACCGATGCGGAGAAGCTGTGCTGCGAGACGCTATGCTCCCTGTAGAGCTTCTCGAGCGTCGGCTTGAGCTTGAGCTTCGTGGCCTGCTCGAGCGCACTCAGCGGCGCCTCGAGGTCAGCCGCGCCCATGCCGAGGCGGAGGAAGGCGCCGAGGGTCTTGCTCGCTTGCACACGCACCGAGGCGGTCGCATGGTCGAGCGTCTTGAGCAGCATCGGCAGCAGAGCGCGCACGTCGTCCGAGAGCGTCATCGTGGGCGCGTACCGCTCGACCCACGCGAGCAGCGCGGTCTTGCCCGCGGGGGCCTCAATGGCGAGAGCGCGCGGCAGCAGCGGTAGCAGGGGCTCGACGCCGAGCTCCGCCACCCACTTGTCCGCCGCCTCGAGGGCTGTGGTGCGCACCTGCTCCTTGCCATCCGCGAGCATGGCGAGCACGTCCGGCAGCGCCGCGCGCAGGTGCATCTTGACTGGCTTACCCACCGCACACGCGAGCTGCCCAAGCGCCTGCAGCGTGCCCAGCACGAGGGCCACCTGGTTGTCCTTGAGCCGGGGGCGCAGCGCCTCGATGAGCGCGCCCACGCCCGCGTGCACGCGAGGATGGTCGCCCAACGCTTCGTTAATTGCGTCGATCGCCCCCTTGCGCTCCTTCCAATGCTCGTGCTTCAGGTTCGCGAGCGTCGCGCCGGGCAGCACGCCCATCAGGTCGACCCGCGGCAACATCGAATCCAGCGCCGCGCTGGCGGCAGCGGAGGCGGCGGAGGCGGAAGGGAGCGCACCAGCGCCGGCACCGTCCTTCGCGCTCGTGCCCTTGGCGGCGACGGCGGCGCCGGCGCCTCCCTTGGTCGCGCCACGCGCACCGCCACCACTGGCAACGACCGCGTGCTTGAAGCGTTTGGTGGGCGGCAGCGGCGCCTGCGGAGCCGCGTCGAGCTTGGCAGACTCCTCCTCGAACTCCTTGCGCATCCGATCCGGGAGCTCCTTTTTGACCATGGGCGTGCTCAACACCGACGGCCCGAGCGCCACCCGCAGGCACATGAGCAGCTCCTTGCACGCGACGCGCACGCCGCTGTCGCGGCTTGCGTCCGCATTGGCGGCGCCGGCGGCGAAGCGGAGCGGCTCTGTTGCGAGCACGGGCGGCGTGCCAAACGCGTCGACGGCGGCTTTGGCCCATTGCAACGCGTCGAGGAGCGTCTTCGGGTTGGCATGGGCGAGCGAAGCTTCGCGAAGCTTCTCAAGCACCCAGGTGGGGCCACACGCCTCGCTGAGCGCGTGAAGCGCCTCGAAGGTCGCTGGGCGCGCCTGCTTGTTGCCCAGGCAGTGCGCGACCGCGAGCTTGATGGCGCGATGCGCCGAGCGCCGGCCGATGAGCGGGAAGCGCTCGGCGACGGCGCGCATGCATTCCATGATGGCGACGAGCACGCTCACGATCCGCTCGGGCTTCTTCGGGTTCGTCGTGAGCGCCTCAAGGCTGTGGAAGGCGAGCTCGGCGGCCAGGGGCGTCAGTTGCTCGGCTGGCCACCCCTCGAGCGCGCGTGTCAGAGCCTTCACCCCCTCGAGCCTCTCTTGCCAGCTCTCGCTTCCGAGCTGCTTGAGGACCGACGCGGGCGGCGCCGCGTCGCTGCTGCCCACGAGCACAGAATACTCTTCGGTGCTCGGCAGCGGCGGCTCCGTCCACGCCTCCGCGCCGCCGCCACCGCCGCCGCTCGTGCCGCCGCTGCTCGGTGCGCAGGCGCTCTTGGGCGCCGACGCGCCGGTGGGCTTTGGTGCGCCCCCCGACGCTCCGCTAGCCGCTCGCTTTGCCAACGGAGCCGGGGCGGAAGCTGACGCGGGAGCGGGCGCAGCGGGAGCGGGCGCAGTGGAAGCCGCGGCGGCAGTGGGAGCCGCGGCGGTGCCTGCGGCGCCTGCGGTGCGCTCTGTCTTGCCCGCGAGCTCGCGAACACGCTCTGCAGTTTTAGGGGGCAGGCTGTCGAGCCACGTGGCAGCAGCCGGCGGTTCGAGCGCTGCCGCCACGGCAGCGAGCGCCTCGACCGCCGCCGCGCGTGCCTCCGGCGACGACGCGTCCGTCACGGGCAAGAGCAACGCGCTCAGCTCTCCGAGGGCCTTGGTGGCGCTCGGGCCTCCCGCGCATGCGACGCACTCCTTGACGAAACGCACCGCACACGACTGGACGGACGGGTTGGTGCTGGCCGCCGCCTCCTTACCCTTGGTCGCCTCGATCGCGTCCGCGAGCGGCAGGCAGCCGGCGCGCGCGATCGCGTCGAGCGTCGCTTTCACACCGTCGACGACCTGCGTGTTCCGCTCGCCACCCCGTCTGAAGAGCGAGGGCGCGAGAAGCTTGGCGTGGCGTGCAAAGTCCTTGCCGAGCGGCGCCGCGAGCGCGCCGACCGCGCGCACCGCCACGGACACCACGCCCAGGTTCATCTCGAGGTCCAGTACCTTTTTGAGCCCCTGGGCCAACGCGCTGTAGTCTGCTGGCACAAGAGCCTCGCGCCCATCGAGCAGGCTGATCAGCTGCTCGGCGGCGGCCTTGCGCCCCTGCCACCCTTGCGCCTTCGCAGCTCCGATCACGAGGTTGTCGGTGAGCGACTGTAGCCACGTGTCGGGGGCCGTTGAGCCCTTGGAGTGCGGCAGCGCGCGAAGTAGGTCAAACGGGGGAGCCGCCGCCGCCCCTGCCTCTCCTGCGGCCGCGCCGGCCGCCGTCGCCGCCGCGCCGTCGGCCGAGGCGCCTGTGGGCGCCGGTCCCTCGCTGCGCAGCCGGCGGCGTTCGCTCGGCGGCAGCGGCAGTGGCAGAGGCGCCTCCTTGAGCTCCTTGAGCTTTGCGTCAGCCACGCCCTTGATCCCTTTGCACCAGTCCTGCTCCCGGCGGCCGAGGGCGAGGCGCATCTCCCCGACGAGTGCCGCGGCCGCATCACGCACCTCCTTGTCGCGATGCTCGAGGTTGCCGTCGACGCCCTTGGCGGGCGCGAGCACGAGCGCGAGCGCGCCCAGATCGAAGGCGGATCCTCCGAAGAGGCGCACGGCCTGAGCGAGCGCCTTGAGGGCCGCCGCACGCGTCTTCACGATCTTGCTGGCCGCGCCGAGCGCAAGCGCGATCTGGACGTGCGAGGCGCCGCCCACCTCGACGAGGTACAGGAGCGCCTCGAGCGCCTTGGGCCGTGCCAGGTGCTTGTCGACGATCGTCGTCGCCATGGGCCCCGCTTGCGCTTGCGCGAGCTCAGCAGGCGCTCCGCGCAAGAAGGCGGTCGCTGCGTCGAGCGCCGAGCCCTGCGTGGCCGGCATCTTATCGCACAGGATCTCGACGATGCGAGCGGCGTACTCGTCGAAGACCGACGGCTCGTCGGCCAGCGCAAAGAGCTCTGCCAGCTCGCTGTACGCCGCCTTGCGCACCTGCGGGTTGCCGTCCGCCAGCCGCTTCGCGAGCGGCCCCGCAGCGGCGCTCACGTCGCTCTCGGCGTGCTCTGCCACGTTGAAGGTGGACTTGACCTGCGCGAGCGGTATGTCCTCGAGGCTGTTAGCCGGCGCATTCTCGGCCATGGTGGTGAACCTGTGACGGGTCGGAGTGGCGCGAGAAGAGAAATGGAGGTGTGAAACCTCTGTGAAGAATGCGGACGAGAATCACTTTGCGAAAAAGGGATCTATTCTGCTCTGCTCCTTTAATCGCGCCGCGGCCCCCACCCCTTCTTGTCGTGGAAGGCCTTGAGGTTCTCGTACGCGCGCTTGGCCTTCTCCTGCGTCGCCGCGATCGAGGCGGCCGAGGCCTCGTCGTCGCCGGCTCCCGCGGCGGCGGCGGCGGCGGCGGTCGCCGCCGCGATGGCACCCTTGCCCACGCACGAGGCGACGCGCGCGCTGCTGTGGCTCAAGAAGGCGGTCACCTGCACGAGCATCGTCTCGACGTTGCCATACGTCGGCTGCCAATCGATGAGCATCTCCATGCAGAGCGCGCCGTCGAAGACGTACTCGGAGTGCAGCGTGGGCGACGCGCAGAAGACCAGCGGGGGCGTGAACGGGAAGTCGTCCGGGAATCGTATTTGCAGCACGAGCGGCACTAGGTCGTCCTTGGACTCGCTCAGGCTCTGCAGGTCCTTGTGCAGCGGGCTTTCCTCGTCAAAGGCCCAGTCGAAGAGCGAGACCTGCCACACCTGCAGGTCGTCGTTGACCAGCTCGAGCTCGAGCCCGTTGACCGACGAGCACACCTGACGCAGCTCCTTGAGCAGCCGTGTCGCCGCCGGCACGCCCTTGGCCTTGGCAGCGGCAAAGCCGCGCTCCACGCTTTGCATGAGCCGCTCCGCCGCGGCCTCCGCCTGGTCATCGTCGTCCTCGAGCTCCTCCTCCGCCACCGGCGCCGGCGGCGGAGGAGGAGGCACATTGGCGAACGTGGGCTGCACCAGCGGTCTGCTGGAAGAGCCGCCGTCAAATGACAGACCGGCCACGGCAGCGGCAGCGTGGATGCTCACGGTGGTGCTGGCGCCGCCCCCCTCGCAGGATGCGCTGGAGGCGGAGGCGGAGGCGGAGGCGGAGGCGATGCCGGATTGAGGTGGAGAGGCAGAGGCCTCGGCCCTGGCCATGTCCGCCATCGCTCACCGTGATGTTTTTTCGCTCGGGAACGAGATCTTTTTCGCAAAACACATGTGCGGGGTACCCAAAGCGAGCTGAGCTGTGGCTTGGCCAGGCGCCCCTTGATGAGGACCGCAATTCGTCGCGTCGTGTCGGTGATTCTGTTGCAGGACTCTCACCGTGTTGTCAACTCTCTCCCAGCCGTCATGGCGATGGCGGAGAGCAGCAACGCGCTGAGCCTGAGCTGGGTCTTCGGCTTCGCGGATCGGTGCCCGGTGATCAACCTGTGCGACGCCAACCGCGCTGCCATCTTCTACGCCTCCGCGCACACGGGCATCATCTACGACCTGAACTCGAAGAGCCAGCAGCTGCTGCAGGGGCACTGCAACCCGATCACGTGCACGTGCGCGAGCGCGGACCGGCGGCTTGTTGCGACGTCCGACCGCGGCGCCGACTCGATGCTCGTCGTCTGGGACTCGTACAGCACGCAGCCGGTCAAGACGATCGCGACGCCGCACCCACACGGCGTACATGCGATGGACATGTCGCCGGATGGCAAGTACCTGGTGACGCTCTCGGAGCCGGCGCCGGAGGGCGAGGCGGGCGGGCCGCAGGTGATCGCCGTGTGGGACTGCAGCCCGGCCGGCTCGAGCGACACGCCGATCTACTCGGCGATGGTGACGTCGCCGAGCGGCGAGGCGGCCGAGCTGCAGATCAGCGTGCGTCTCGACCCGTCCGACCCGACGCAGATCGTGACCAACGGCGCGTCGGTGGTCATCTTCTGGTCCTTTGCCGAGGGCGGCCTCACCTACTACTCTCCGCCGCTCTCGAGCCACGACTTCAAGCAGTCGATCGGCACACTCACCAAGTCCACTTTCCTCCCGGGCTCGACAAAGGCGGTCACCGCAACGGCCGACGGCGACTGCGTGCTCTGGGACGTTCTCGACTCGGGGCCGGCGGAGTACACGACCGAGCGGCGCGCGGCCAAGATCGTGCGCCTGCACACGGGCGCGGTCACCAACATTCTGACCGTCGGCAAGTACCTTGTCTCTGGAGGCGCCGACGGCCACGTGCGCTTCTACGACTTCGAGTTCCGCATCATCGCGTGGTTCGAGGACCTGGACGCTGGCGCGATCTCGTCGATCTCGTTCGCGGTGCCCACGAGCTCCGGCAAGGCCGCCAAGGCCGCCGCCGACGCCGCTGCATCCGGCGTGCTCAGCTGCCCCGACTTTGTCGTTGGCACGTCCAACTCGCTCATCGTGAGCTGCCGGCCGTCGATGTTCGACGAGCTGATGACCGAGAGGAAGCGAGGCACGCTGCTCGTGCAGGGGCAGGACGCGCCCGTGCACGGGCTCGCCGCGCACCCGTCCCTCACGCGCTTCGCCGTCACCGGCAAGGCCGGCCTGCTGCAGCTATGGGACTATGCGGAAAAGCGGTTACTCCTCATGCGCATGTTCGACCGTCTCTCAGGGCACACGCTCGCCTTCTCGCCTAGTGGCAAGTTCCTCGCGATCGGCTTCACCTCGGGGCTGCTCAAGGTGCTCGTGGGCATGACCCTCGAGGAGGTGGCCACCTTCAAGGCCGCCGCCGGCTGCATCACCGCCGCAGCCTTTTCGCATGACTCGACCTACCTCGCGACGTCGGACACGGACAACTGCGTGGGAGTCTATCGGCTCGGCAACCCTGGCGATGAGCCGACTGCCAAGAAGGAGTGGATCTTTGTGGGCAAGTACCGCGGCCACTACAAGCCGATCACGGGGCTGCAGTTCGGCGAGGGCTCGGACGGCTCAGCGCGCCTCTTCTCCTGCGGCGAGGACCGCGCACTGGTCGAGTACGACCTGGCGCGCTCGTCCGTCCAGGGAGGCATCCAGCTGCGCAACACGTCCAAGATCGAGCAGACGGGCGTGCCGACCGGATGCGTGTACGTGCCCGCAGGCGCGCAGGACGCCGAGCCGCACGTGGTCACTGCCAACGACCAGTACAAGCTGCGCGTCATCGCGCCCGGCCCCAAGTCCATTCAACGCACCGTCGTAGGCCCAACGTACGGCGGGCCGTTGACCCGCATGCTGCTCCTCTCCCCGGGCGAATCGCCGCAGCCGGGCGCGCCGCGCTACCTTGCGTACGCGACGCACGACAAGGTGGTGGGCCTCGTGCAGATGCCTCTCGATGGCAACCCGAACAAGACGATGGGTCTGATCGCGCACCCCGGGGAGGTGGGCGATTGCATGCTGATGACCTCTGATTGCCTCCCTCGTCATCGCGCACCCCGGGGAGGTGGGCGAGCTCGTTTAAGGGCGAGCTCGTTTAAGGGGCTCAATTGCCTCTGAGTGCCTTTGAGTGCCACACATCGCCGCTCATTGCCACCCATGGCCTCCATCATCAGGTGAGCGATCTCGTAGCGAGCTGGGACGGCCAGTGGCTACTCACCGCGGGCGGCCACGATCGCTCCATCCATATGTGGAACGTGCGGCCGGCAGCGCTCGTGGCGACGGCGAAAGCGGGCGGGAGCGGCATCGCGCCCTTTGTGTCGCAGCTCGACGGCGGCGCGCAGGGCACCGTTTACGAGGAGATCGTCGACCACTTTTACTACGCGCAGCTGCGTGCGCAAGGGGAGGACTCGACTGAGCCACGGAAGATCACAGGCAAGGTGCCCATGTCTGAATTGGGCAATATGATGCGCTCGCTCGGATTCTACCCGTCAGGTCGCGAGATCGACGAGATGACATCCGAGGCCAAAGCCGTCGCGCAGGCCGCCGGACGGCCCGCCGACTCATTCACCTTCGACGAGTTCCTCGCCCTGTACGTTAACCACCGTCCCATTCTGGGCGTCTCCAAGGAGCAGATCGCCGATGCCTTCGCGGTGCTCGCTACGGACGGATCGGGTGTCCTCTCACGCGAGGCCCTCGTACGCGTTCTCAACTCATACGATGAGGCCCTGGGCGCCGACGACCTTTCAAAGTGCCTGCAGCTGCTCGTTGGCTCCGAGCGCCCCGAGGTCGCCATCCCCGAGCGCGTGGACGCCAAGGTCTTCGCCGAGACGCTCCTCGGCTTTCAGGACTACGGCGCCGAGGCGGCCGCGTGAGACGAGCACGAGCACGAGGACATGGGCGCCGTCTCGGGCGCCCCGTCGGGAGGGGGAGCATGCGAGAGGGAGCGCGGCGGTCGCGGGAGCAGGCGTGGGCGCGTCGTTGTGTGACTTGTGGGGGCTGCTGCTGAGAGCACAGGGCACATGAGGAAAGCATGCCCATGAATCCGGGGCGTGAATCCTCTCGTTAGGACCACCGGACGGAGCGGATCGGTGCCGCGCGGAGAGGAACGTCTTGCGTGCCGTGCGGACCTCTCTTTTCGATTTTATTGCGAATTCAAAGCCGTCTCGCGACGCACTCACACAATTCCACAAATCGCCGTCCGGCGCGGTGCGCGTGCCGCGCGATCCACCGGCCACGGTCAGCCCGCTCGGCTCTCGGGTCTCGGCTGCACGCTCGACGCTGCCCGAGCCCGTCCGCTGCGGCCCTACACCAGCGTGCTACGCCCCGCGGCAAGTGCAAGGCCCCGCAAGCGCAAGATCCTCGGGTCGGCGACAGCATGCACCTCGGGCCGCAGCGTGGGCGACGCAGACGACGACGTGCGCTCCGTGTCCTGCGTTATGTACCTTGGGCTCGCTCTGGATCGCATAATGTGGAACTCGGCGCCACTCCGACACACGGGGCACAGGACCGCTTGAAGGACGTCATCCGCCCTCGCCTCCCTCCACTGCTGCGCGCACTCGACACAGAGCCTATGAATCTGGCAGCCCTGCACCTCATAGGGCCGGCCGTTGGGCGTGCCGTCCTCAAAGGGCTCGAGGCACACAGGGCACTCGATCTGCGTCGCTATGAGCTGCTCGGCCTTGGCTTGTCCTTCGGAGCCAAAGATGCTCCATTTGGGACGTCGGATGACAAGCGAATACGTCAAGATGGGGGGAGGGCGTGGGTAATGGGCGAAGCTGCCGCCTCTCCCCGGCCGGACGGCCATCAGGCGGATGGAGAAGACGATGAAGACGATGAAGCTGAAGCCGTAGAGGCTGACACGGAGTATCTGGACGGCCTCCTCGGTCTTCGAGGGGCCCACGCCGGGGGGGATGTAAGAGTATTGGTCGCAATAGAGCAATCCGTGCGGGCATATGGGGCGCTGCCCGTGGTAGAGCAAGCGCCCCTCGAGCGTCGTCGAGAGCACTGCGCAGCTCTGTGAATGTGACAGCACGTGGGACGTGGTGGTGGCGGCGCTGAAAGTCGAGGCACTCGCGCTGGCACTCTCATACTCTATTTGGGATCCTTGGGAGGAAGTGGTGGTGGGCTCTAGGCTAGGCAGTGGAGGGCGGGGATGTGGAACCGAGCCGTTGGTGCACAGGGCAGTTGACCAGAACACGTTGGTGTAGCGGCTGCGCATGGTCACATTCATGGCGATGGGGACCGCCAACGAGGCACTCGCTGCTGCCCTCGCCTTGGCTGCCGCCGCCTCGGCCTCGTCGGTGGCGCACTTGAGCCCGGAAGGGCAGATCTCCGAGCTCGCCGGTAGTGGGGGGTAGAGGCAATCCTGTGGCGAGGAGGAACGAGGGCAAGCGGAGATCGTGCAAATCTCCACATAGACGCCGAGGGGCAGCAGGCCCGCGCCGGCGACCAGCGCGTAACTCGAGCCTAGGGTGCGCAGTTGCGGTGCACGGCCAGTGCACACGATGCCACCTGCACTTGCTGTCAGACTGTCGCCACTGCTGTTGCCCATGCCGCCGATGCCACCCGCCGTCGCGTCCCCAAACCAGACCGCCTCAATCGTCCCGGGCTCGCCCAGAGCGGGTACGTTCAGCTTTGCGCCGAGTGTCGTCACGAGGGGCGCCTCCCCCTCGCCAGCAGCACGGCCGAGCTTCGTCACGAGGGGCGCGCGGCCCCGGCCCCCAAGACTGCCACCGCTCACAAGGTCAAGCACGCCCAGCCAGGCGCGGGACTCGCCACCCGCCACACACCCGAGCCGCTCGCCCACCACGCCGCAGATGGTGGTGGTCGCGCTGCCGTTGGAATGGGCGTCGTATTGGGCCACGCGGGAGGAGGCACCCTCATGCAAGGAGCGGTCGTAGTGCTGAATCGGTGCCAAGGTCCGGTCCGCCGGCCAGATGCCTGAGCCGCTCACCCACGCACCCATCCGCCCGTTGGCGGCCAACAGGTTGATGCCGTAGCCGCTTGCCAAGGCCGACTGGAAGGCCAACGCACCAGGGCCGCTCGCGAAACGGCTCGAGCGCGCGCCCGAGACGGCGCCCGAGAAGCTGCTGTAGCCGGGGTTGAGCAGGCACATAGGCGCCACGACGTCGCGCACCCCATGCTCGAGCAAGGACAGCATCGGGTCGCCGAAATTCGCATCGTTGTCGATGATGAAACCGAAGCGGACGACGCCCGTGCTCAGTGGGGCATCGAAAAAGGCTGGTTGCGCGTCGGCCGCTTCCATCCACACGTCGGCATTGCGCCGCCATGTATAGGCGAGGTGCGACTTGGAGTACGAGCCCAGCAGCTCACCTTTGCGCCCAAAGGCCGCTGCCCCATCGAACTGGCCCATGTGGCTCCGCTCGTTGCACGGCAGCAGACGGCCGTCGAAGGCGTTCTGCTTGGGCACGCAGGGAGCGGTGATGCCGAGGCCGACAACGAGGACGAGGTCGTGCTTCTTGGCGATGCACGCGAGAGCGCTCGCCACCGGAGAGTCCTTAAAGTCGGCGCCGCACATCGTGATGCCCGCCTCTGGCAGCGGCTCCGCAAAGTTGGGCGGCGTGATGTACTTTGAGCGCCAGTGCGGTCCCCCGCCACCAAAGGAGCTGATGAAATCTTCGGGAAAGACCACGATCTGCGCGCCCTGCGCAGCGGCCCTGCCTGCCCACTCATCGGCGGTCTTGACGTTCATCATCATGAGAGCGACGGCACCTGCGGCAGTGCCGTCCCAGCTGCTGTACGGCGTTGGGTAAATCTCGACGACCGCGGCCCGATACCTCACACCGGGGCTGGGTGCATCGGCCGCGTCCGAGTGAGATGCCAGAAGCAGCACTGTAAACAGCAGCGTGTGCATATTCCACCGCCACCGCCATCGTCCACACGCTCCTCTTGCAGACACGACCCTGCAACACGACCAACACGGCACCATGGGACTTGGGAAAAGCGAGCGTTTATTTCTGACGAAACAGCTCCGCAATATTGGTTCGTTCGCGCCATGTCTCACAGTCAAGGCTCGCCTCGCTTACAACAACGTCACTTCGGTTAGGAAAGGAATGGATAACGAGAATGCTTGAAGGTCCCAGCTCAGGCGCCCGCCATGGCGCCCGTCGCGACTCACCATGGCGACCGTTGGCAGCAAGGGCTCGACCTTCAGCCCATTCTCACCGGCTGCCTCCTGCCAGTCCTCAAACGCGGAGTCGAAGAACTGGCCCGTCGACTGCAGCCGAGCGTCGTAGTACTGCTCATGGGAGTGTGAATGGGATCTATTTATACAACCTCCGACGTCGGCTGCGATGGGCGCGCCGTGCTCCTCACACATGATGACGCGGGTCGATGTACCTCGTCGACGGGATTCCTTGAGGATCGAGGAGATGGTGTGGCAGAGCGGCCTGTGTGCCTCGTAGTATGGCGTCACTGCGAGCAAATGGGGACACTCAATAATGCGTACCGTGAGCACAGAGAGGAGTTCAGAGAGGAGGAGCAGTGCACTCACGCATCAGGCTCGATCGGCAAGGTGGAGACGCGGGTCGCGCACCATCGCTAGCAAGCACCCAATCAAACGGCTCGCTTGGAGCGTCGTCACGGCCCCAGCGTAGCCGAGCGACGGCAATGCTCCCTTGGGTCGGAAGGAGACTGCGATTGCGCTCCACGTTCGTCTGCATGAGCGTTTGCACTTCATCCGATCCATCTGTCAGAATGACACGCGAGGCGTGACAGCCGGCTGCGTACAACCCGACAGCACCCGTGCCGCTGCCAAGCTCAATCACCCGCGTCCCTTCGAACAGTGAGGCGTGAGCTCTTTGCCACCTGCACAACGCTGCGGCCGACTTCCAGACGCGTCCGCCGAGGGAACCTGAATGCTGCTCGGTCGCAGCCGAGCCACTCGACGCCACGGCCGCAGCGTTGAGCTCCTGCAGCTCCAAGAACGCGCCCGAGGGCAGCGCGGGCATCTGGGTCGCGCGGGAGCGAATGGCTCGCATGAATACTCGTTCGGGGAATTTTGTACGCCACGCGGATCCCAAATTTGTCCTTATTGTCCGCGGCTCCGCGAAAATCCACGTACGCGTCAAGGCACCGCAGCCATGCGGACAAGCTCTCACACGCTCATCTCACGCTAGATTCGCGGGGCGCGTTGGCGCGTGTATGATTGCAATCATCAACATATCCGGATAGAACATACGGATACGTAGCTGTGTATACTCCTTCAATCCGTTTTCGACAGCTTGAGGGCAAAGCTCGTCGACTTGACGTTTCCGAATAGGGGCTTCACCTTCACAGGCTCGAACCCGAGCGATGGGTACAGCCGCCCATGCGCGTCCGCCTGCAACGTCGAGGTCTCCAGCACGACCCGATGATAGCCCGCTTGATCGCAGAACCGTTTGAGCTCGGCAAACAGGGCCTTAGCGACACCCGTGCCTGTGATTGGTGGCGAGCACGAAGAGTGGCACTCAATCGCAATCAGTGGTCATCAGTGGCCATCCGTGGCAATCAATCGCAATCAGTGGTCATCCGTGGTCATCCGTGGCAAGAGCATACCCCTTGCCCAGCTCGCAACGCTCATCCGACGAAGCTCAGCATCGGTGCCATCAGCTGCGCCCCTCCACGGCGCGCTCGCCCGTTGCACGGCCACCGTGCCGCACACCTGATGGCCCGTGGCAATTCGTGGCAATTCGTGGTCATCAGTGGCAATTAGTGGCAATCAGTGGCAATCAGTGGCAATTGGTGGCAATTAGTGGTCATCAGTGGCGCTCGTCAATTCAGTGGCATCAGCCGCACACCTGCCCCGAGGCATCGTCGATCGCCACCCAGAAGCAGGAGCCCGGAGAGCTCAGGTAGTGGGCGTAGGGACTTTTCATGTCGTCCTCCAGACACGAGTTGACGTAGTTGCTCGCGAGCCTTTGAGGGGCCAGCCAATAGACGAGAGCGCTGCACACAAGGGCGAAGCACAGCCCGAGGGCCGCCGGCATCGCAGCAGCTTCAATCTTGAGGTGGGCCGGCGACGGGGTCTTGAAGGCTGTGACGGTAGCGGCCTGCGCCATGCCGAGGCCGAAGAGCTGCATCGCCATCGCCCAAACCCAATTGCGCGCAATCACACCGAGGGCGGCCAGAAGGGCCAGCGAGAGAGCCGCCGCACGTCTACACGGCTGCACAAGCTCGGCACGGAGGCCCGAGATGATCGTCTCGTGCATGCCACTCGCGAATAGGGCAACTGCCGCCGCCTCGTCGTCGGGTCGCAGCACACGCAGGACTAGACCGGGCACGCGCTGTGAAGGCACGAGCTGTGAAGGTACCGGCTTGGGCGGTGGCCTCGCATCACCGTCGTCACGGTCGGCCGCCTCGCCAGCGGACGCCGACGATGCCGCCGCCGACGACGAAGATGACGACACCTCGTCCAGCAGCCGCCGGAGCGTCCTCAAGGGGAGGCCGATGACGGCGTCACGTGCGCCTTCCAACCGAGTCACATATGGAGCAAAGAGCGGATCGTCGATGGCGAACGCACCCGACGAGTTGTAGATGCGTCCTTGCGCGATGGCCTCGTCGATCGTCGACTCGGGGAAGGAGTCGAAGCTCACCGACGCAATCTCGTTTGCAGCGCGCCGCTCGCCCGTCTTCAAATTGTGGACCACGCAGCCGTTTACACACTCAGCCTTGGAGCCAGCCTGGTAGCTTGCGAGGAATCGGCGTGCCTCTGCTTCGGATGTGGGCTTCTCGCGGATGCAACCGTCACACACTACGACTTGGTCCATGCAGATCAGGAGCGCATCAGCCGCCGGATCCTCGCTGAGCATCTGCTCCACCAACGCATCCGCCTTGGCATTGGCTATCAGCCGGGTGAGAGTCTGTGCGTCAGTGTGCCGAATAGCATTCTCATCTATGTCGGGCGATCGGAACGAGCTGCGCTCTAGCGGAAAGTGTTCCTCAAAGAGCGCGCGGCGGAAGGCGGACGAGGAGCCGAGAACAAGTCGTGGCATGTCGCGCCCGGAACAGCGCGTCGGTTGAGCCGGGAAAGAACACTTAACGGTTCAGCATCGTACAAAACACGCACACAACTTCACACACAACTTCACACACCTCTGAATGCGCATGAAAATGGCAAGGGAAGGACAGGCGATGGTGTGTGTCTGGTCGAGTGGGCCCTGAACGAACGAACGAACGGACTGGCGTGAAAATGGAGCCTCAAGAGACGATCTTGTCCGACATGCACGTCCGCGCGACAAGCGGCACGACAAGTTACACGTGGCTCGACCCCGCCTGCGTCGCCGGCGATGACAGTATCTCGAGCTGCGCCGTTGATGCGGATGGCGACGTCGCGGTCAAGCGACGGCGGCGCAGCAGATGCTTGCAACTGGCTCACTCTAAGGACGGTACATCGTTGGCGGATGTTGGCTTGCAGGTATGGCGCGGCGCGCTGCTACTGTGTGATTATCTCATCCACCACGCAGAGCGCTTTCGAGGGCCTCCTTCCGAGCTGGTCGTTCTCGAGATGGGCAGCGGCTGCGGCCTCTGCAGCCTGATGGCGGCCCAGCTCGGTGCGAGGCTGGTGTACGCCACCGACGTGGGCGACGGCGTGCTGCACAACCTGAGTGCCAACGTGGATGCCAACGGACTCCATGACGTACGCGTGCGCGCATTCGATTGGTGCCTACCATGGGTGCCAGGCGACTGGCGGGAGGACGCAGCTGTTGCCTCGTCGTACAACTGGCGAGCGAGCGATCGAGCGGCGCTGAGTCACCCACAGCGCGTTATGATACTCGCTGCAGACGTAGTGTACGATGATGACCTCACGGCCGCCTTCATCGTCCGACTCGCCGACGTGTTCCGATGGATGCAATCGAGGGTGGAGGGAGAGGGTTCGGCTGCGCGCGAGGTAACGGCCGTCGTCGCCATCGAGAGGAGACTGAATTTCGTCCTCGATAGTCTATCTACGTGCGCGCCGGCTGCTGAGCACTTTGAAGCCCTGCTGGCCACGGCGCTCAAAGCGGGCGGTGCGATGGCGGCGCTGCGGCTCGACGAGCCGCCCCTCGGCGCGCTGCCACAGGCAATGGCGTACGAGCGATGCCCGCAGCTGGCACTGTACGAGCTGTCGCTGCTACCCGCGGTCGGTGCGGGCGCGTGTGGCGGAACAGAGCGCGCAACATGCTAGAACATGCTAGGTGCGAACGATGTCTCGCTCATTTCCGGTCGTCACGTCATGCGGTATTGGGTATACGTAACTATCGGGAATTTAATAATAAAAATAATATTCGCGGGTATGTTATCCGACTCACACGAGAACCCGCGGCAAGAAAACGGCGGAAAAGTCAAAAGAAACCCGCAACCGCAATGGGCAATGCCATGGATCACCCGAACACATACGCGCGTGCACGCTCGCGGTCTGGCCAAGGAGCACGGCAAGCTAGGTCGCGACCGTTCCAGTTGACTTCGGCCCAGTTCGATACATGCCCATCCGCCTCGGCCCGCCTCCGCGACGCCGCGACGGCCTCGATCCTCTCTCTCACCTCTCTCTCATGCCATGATTGTGGGAACTCGCCAGCTCCTGCCACGTGCCCCGCGTCTCGCGCTATAGCCTGAGCGGCGGCCCCTGAGCGGCGGCGGCCCGTCATGTTCCCTCCCGTGTCCTGAGTGGCGGCTCGTAGTGCTCCCTTGAGGGCGTTGCATGCAGGCTGATGGGCCTGCATGAACATGCCACGTCATGTTCCCTCCCGTGTCCTGAGTGGCAGCTCGTAGTGCTCCCTCCTCGGCCGCGTGTGCCGCCCATCAGCCTGCATACAACGCCCTCAAGCGCGTCGCTTCGAGCGCGTCGCACGTTCATCTCCATCCTCCTTCCGTTGACGAAACGCGTTCATCGTAACGTCGCTCGTTCATCTCCATCCTCCTTCCGCGCGCACGGTACCGCTAACGTGCACAGTGCACGGAGTGTGGTGGACTTGTCGTCGTCGTCGTCGTCGTCGTCGTCGTCGGGGCGTTCGATGGGGCGCTCGCTGGGGCGGATATGGGGCGGTTATGTGGCAGTTGTAGGGCGGTTATGGGGCGGTCGCTGCATTCCGTCCTCTCGGCCGCTGCGATGCTGGTATGCCCATGACGATGAGCGCCACTGCTCAGGGCTGCTCACGACGCCTTGTCCGCCGCGGGGACTGCCGCGGGGGCCAGATCGAGCGGTTTGAGGACGTGATGGCTGGGCAGCGGCGCGCGTTTGGGCGGCAATCCACCTGCGAGCGCATTGATCGCGCCAGCGCCGTCGCGCGAGAGACGCGTCTCCATGAAGCCACTGAGCTTCTGCCGCTTGGCGCCGCTGCCGCCCGAGGTGCTGCTCCGCTTGGCGCGCGTGGCCGCCTTGCGCTTCGTGTTCGAAAACCACACGTCCTCGGTCTTGTAGACGAAGCGTAGCTTGCACGTCGACGTGGCGATTCGACTCTCGAGGCCGTTGCGCAAGACTGTCGCGTCCCATCGACGCTGCTTGGTGCTCGCGGTGCGACGCAGCAGCATGCGAGATCGCTTCTCGCGCGTGACGAGCACAAAGGACTTGGTCAGCTCCGCGGCCTCAGCCTTGGCCACCTCGTCCTCCTCGTCCTCGTCCTCGTCCTCGCCCTCCTCGACGTCGTCGTCGTCCGACAAATCCTCCTTCTCGGGCAAGAAGGAGAGGACGAGCGCGCCGCCATGCACGCCGCCAGCCGCATAGAGCTGGTCCATGCAGAAGCAGTCGTCACCCTCGAGCACCATGCGCGCGTTCGAGCGGTACGTGCCCTCCGAGAGTGACCCCGGCAGCGCGCGGCATCGCTCGTACGTGTAGAGCTCGAGCAGTGTCTGTGAGGCTTCCTCCACGAGCAACATCTGGAGCTGCTTGAGCGCCTGCGAGATCACCTTGTGCAGCGTGAAGAGCGAGTACGCATTCGTGCCGAGCAGCGTGCGCAGCACGTCCTCGTACGCCGAGGCCTCCATCTTACCATCGATGAGCTGGCGCAGGCACGAGATGAAGGCGAGATACATGTCGCCCTTGCACTCGTCACGAATCCGCTGCAGCTCGCTCGCGCGGTTGAGCGCTTCGGCCGACGCTTCATCGACGCCGTTGGCCGCGCTGCTGCTCGCCGCCGCCGCATCGGCCTTGGAGGCCGCCGCCTCCGCGTCCGTGATCTGGCGCGACGCGTACTCCTTGGCCGCCTTGGCCGCCATGTCCTTGGCTGCGTCCAGCCGCATCAGGATGATATGGTACAGGCGCACGAAGATGTAAAAGTGCGAGTTGCCAATGAACTTCTGGTGGGACGTCTTCGAGTAGCTGAGCGGCATGAGCCAACGACTCTCGGGCGGCCGCGCGTCACGGGTCGCCGCCTCCTCGCCCACATCCGCCGACACGATCAGGAGGGGCTTGTGCCTCCTGGGCGGAGTCGTCTCCTGCGGATCAACGTCCATCGCGTCGGCCGCGGCCGCCGACGAGTCGGAGGCGACGGCGGCCGTGCCGGCGGCCGTGCCGTCGGCGGCGCCGCCCTCGCTCGCCTTGCGCGCAAGCACCTCGGCGTCCGCGTCGGGGCACACAAAGAACTTTCGCACAAAGTTCTTCCAGAAGGCGCGCAGCTTCTCGTCGATGTCGCCCTCGACGACGCTGAAATTGAGCTTGGCGCCGAAGGTCATCAGCGCCAGCGTGTCGTTGTGGAGCTCGGCGAGCGTCGCCGCCTTGACCGTGAACGGCAGCGTGAGCGACGTGGGCGGCGCGAGCGGCGGCAGCGAGCCCTCACCGCTCGCGCCTGCCGCCTTGTTGGCCGCGGCCGCGGCCGCCGCGCTCGTCTCTTCGTCCCCAAGGGTGGCTCGCAACGCGGCGGCGTTCTCGCCGTCGGCATTCTCGCAGAGCGCCTTGAGCTCCATCACCATTTGCTTGCCCGAAAAGTTCTTCTTGTCGCCCTGCTTGAAGTAAAACGAGCGATGGTCGAGCGCCTTCGTGTAGTTCTTCTCGTACACCTCCTTCCACGTCTTGCCGCACTGGCGGCGCAGCTCCCGCCACTCCTCGTCCTTTTGCCTCAGCCGAGTCAGGAGAGGCGCGACCGCGGCCGCCGGGCACTTGTGCATCATCTCGATGACCTGCGCGCCCTGCGCGCCGTAGAGCCGCCGGATAGACTTGCAGTGCATCGCGGAGAGCACCTGCGGCAGTTTGTACCGACGCTTCTCCTGCTCCGAGAAGCGCTCGATCTCGAGCGAGATTGTGGTCAGGTACGTGAGTGTGCACTGGTTGGTCTCGATGGTCGTGTCGAGCTCGAAGCGCTCGTCCTCGGCGCGGAAGATGCACTCCTCGTACTGGTTCTTGCGCAACGTCTTGAAGTTGAGATCCTCGGTGCCCGTCGCGACGCTCACCCAGGTGTCGTTGAGCACCAGCGTCTCGAGAGGTCCGCGGCCCGATGAGGGCGGCACCGGGTGCGTGTCGGGCAGCTGGCGGTACGAGGTGCCGTGCCGGCGCATCGTCGTGAAGTCGAGCTCGCGGAAGTTGCCGCCCTCAGCCATGGGGGCCGAAGAGGTCGCCGGCGGCGACGGCACGTCGCGCGTCTGCTGCTCCACACCGCCCGAGTAGCCGAGGAGTTTGCGGAAGGTGCCGAAGAGCTCAAACTGGGAGCGCTTGAAGAGGTCGTGCACGAGCGTGAGCAGCTCAGACCGGTCGAGCACCTGCTGCGAGTACAAGTTGAGACACTTGAGCAGCTCGAGGTAGAGCGGCTTGGGCATCCGATTGCGACACTTGGAGAAGAACTCGGCCTCGGGCGAACGAGCGGCGGCGTCCACCCGCTTGCTCTCGTCCTTGCGGCCGGGCGGGGGCGGCCCGCCGCCGGGGCCATTGCGACGCTTCTGCCAGAAGCGCTCATCCTCCTCCTCCACCGGGCCGACTGGGCGCGGGCCGCCTGGACCGCTCATCGGCGCTCCGCCCTTGGCGCCAGGCCGCTGCGCCACGGGCTGCTTGAGGCCGCCTCCCATGCCACCCATGGGCGGTCCAAGCAGGCCACCCTTGCCCTTGCCCTTGGGCCCTCCGAGCAGCCCGCCCGCCTCGGGCGAGCCGTCGGGCAGGAACTGTGAAAACTCGCTGAGCAAGTCGGTATGGCTCTTGAAGAGGTGAGAGACCTGCTCGTACACCTCCTTGATGGTCTTCTGCTCCTTTTGGTACGTGTGCAGGATTTCGAGGAAGGCCTTGTACGTCTCGGGCTGCTTGGCGAAGCGCGTCTTAATCTTGGTCACGTAGTTGATCGCCTGGTCGAACTCGATGGGGGCCTTCTTGTTGGCAGGGGCCGCGGGCGGGCCAGGCGGAGCGGTGTCCATCGGCTGGCCACCCATCCGGTCGTACCCGACGGGCCCCACCCCAGCCGCCCCGTGCGGCACCGAGAGCGGCACGGGCTGCTGCACCTGCGCCTGCACCGCCGCCGCCGCGTGCGCCGCGTTCATCTGCGCAAAGCCCTGCGGCTGTGGTCCTGTCATCCCTGGCGGATACTTGAGCTGCACGCGCGGCTTGTTCTCGTCTTCCGAAAACTCGATCTTGTACCCGGGCGGCTGCGAGCGAGACGGCACCAAAGCGCACCACCACACGGTCGGCGGTGCGAGCGTCGCGCGGCGCGCGCCACCGATGCGAAGTGCCTTTGGGGGGGGAGGCTAGCGAGCAGCTGGGTGCAAAGCTGGGCGCTGTGCAGCGGGGCGCCGTGCAGGGCGCCGTGTTGGGCGCACCAGGAAGGTGTTGAAGCCGAGAATGAGCTCGCGGTGGCCAAAGAAGAGGTTGAGCACGCGGTCGATGACGCCCGGCGTGTCAATGCTCTGCGCCTTGAACTCCTTCATGATGTCGAGGAACTGCCACAGGACGCGCGCGCACGCGAGATTTCGTCAATAAGCCGGCGTGTGCGCGTGCGCGACGCGCGCACGAGAGTGTCCATCACAATGGCGCCGGGCGCGACGCGGCTCCGGCGTGCGGCGCACGCGCCATCGAGACAAGGCGCGCGCGCGCAAGCGCATACCTTGTTGTAGATCTGAGGCTGCTTCTCGAACTTCATCTTGACTTGGTCCAGATACGCGAGGGCGTCCTCAACCTTGAGCTGACGGTAAGGCTGCGGTTGAGCCGCCGGGCCGCCGGGTGCCATGGGCACGTTGCCACCAGGGAGCGGGCCCTGCGGCTCGTACTTGATTGGCGCGTCGGGCATCGACACACCGCCGCGATCAGGCTGCTGCCCACCCATCACGCCTGGATTCGGAGCGCCTGGCATGGGGCCAGGCCCGCCCGGGGGACCCTGTCGTCCGGGCTGTTGCATGGGGGGCATTCCCGAGGTGGGTGGGAGCTGGCCCATTGGCATTGGCGGCCGCGAATCGCCCTGCGGCGCCGAGATTCCAGCGTGAGGCGCAGAGGATGACAGAGGCGGGAGGATGGGTGCCGACCCCCCGGCCATCGCGGGGTTTGGTGGCGCGGCGCTTTCGGCAGGCTTGTCTGACATGGTGGCGGGCTCGGTTGTGGGTGCGGTGTCCATGGACTCGTGCTTGATCTCAGACATCAGGGCCCGTCAAGTGCGTCTTCTCCGCGCCAGAAATCTTGCCAAAGGAAATCCGAGGAAAATAGCGAAGCCGAAGAACGGAAAGCCTACGCCGAGACAGCGCGTTTTGCTCAAACGACATTCAGAAACGGAAGTAAGGAAAACGATACTAGCAGAGACGACCAGTACCTACCTAACGGGTGTCGCTCTGATAACTGTCATCTCGTAACCAAACTTTTGCACTGTGAAAACGGTATGAATCGCGGTTCCGCGTTGGCAAAATACAAACCAGGGCGGAGGATCTGGGTGACCACAAGAGAGGCCTTACCCACGGAAACGGCGCGCGTCGGCAAGTATTGCTTGCGATGGCGGAGCGCGACCTCTTCTCGATGCCCTCGGGGCTCGTGCCCAAGCCCTCGCCCTCGGCGCAGGGCCGCAAGCCGCCCTCCACGGTTGGAGAGAAGCGCAAGACGTGCAATTGCCGCAACAGCAGATGCCTCAAGCTCTACTGTGAGTGCTTCGCGTCGGGCCAGTACTGCTACGGGTGCAACTGCCAGAGCTGCTTCAATAATCCCGAGAACGACGAGCTGCGCAAGCAGGCCATCGAGTCCACGCTCGAGCGCAACCAGCAGGCGTTCCGGCCAAAGATCTCGAGCACCGAGCAGGCATCGAGTGCGCATAACCGCGGCTGCAACTGCAAGAAGTCGGGGTGCCTCAAGAAATACTGCGAGTGCTTTCAGGCGGGTATCAAGTGCGCGGACACGTGCAAGTGTGTCAACTGCCTCAACCGGAACGAAGGCCAGAAGGTTGTGCTGCCATCGCCGGCACCAAAGCGCCAGCGCACTGCGACGGGCGCAGCTGCGGGCGCGACGCCGGCATCGCGCCTGGGCAGCGCGAGCGACGGCTTGATCACGCCACGCGCCGCCTCTGAGCACCTCTCGGCCAGCCACCGCCTCGCCATCAGTCGCTCGCTGCTGGCGACGCCCACGGCACCCGCACTCCCGACGCCGCTCCAGCTCGCGCGAGTGGCAGTTGGGGAGTGCCTGTCGGACGAGCTACTCGAGGGGCTGTACGGCGCGCTGCTCGACCCCGAGATCGCCGCGATGCATCCCGAGCAACAGGAGGCCGCCGTCCTCAGCCTCGTCCACAGGGCGCTGCACCAAGCGCTCAGCGCGGCGCGGCGGGCGGCCTCGCACCATCTTCCCACAGCAAGCGCCGCGCCGAGCGCCTCGCACCATCTTCCCACAGCAAGCGCCGCGCCGAGCGCCTCGCACCATCTTCCCACAGCAAGCGCCGCGCCGAGCGTCATCAGCAGCAGCAGCGGCGCCGTCGCCGCAATGCCCACGCCCGCGCAAGTGACGGCGCCCGTGCCCATGACAGCGCCCGCGGCAGCGCCTGTCGCCGGGAGCGCAGGCGCCGTCATGGGTGCCGCCCAGTCAGCGGTTCATTGGCCGCACCCGCGGGCCCCTGCAGCTGAGTTCCGCGCCGCGGTTGCCGCTGCGGCTGCGCCCGTGACGGCGCCCGCGCCCGTGACAGCGCCTGTGTCGGTTGCCGCTGCGGCTGCGGGCAACGACGCGGCGCCGACTACCGGCAACGGGGGCGCGGCGATGAGCAACGGGGGCGCGGCGCCTGGCGCGGCTGGCGGTGCGTGCCCCTCGGGTGGACCTTGGAAAGGAGCGCCCACCGCCGCAGCCGCCACCGCAGCCGCAGCCGCCACCACCACCACCACCACCACCACCGCAGCCGCAGCCGCCAACGCCACCGCCACCACCACCACCACCACCGCCACCACCACCACCACGAGCGTTGGCGGTCGACCTGTGCCTTGGGCGCCGTCTCGGGCGTCGATCGTCCCGCCCGCCACCGTCCCACCCCCGAGCGTCGCACCCGGTGCTACCGCTGCTG
>Ga0210241_100337_pt1 | contig 41014 bp, 25 predicted proteins | sample ChrtobMetP5a_8mM_FD_155488 | JGI IMG/M metagenome (GOLD analysis project Ga0210241, IMG submission 155488) | Chrysochromulina tobin associated microbial communities from unialgal haptophyte culture, Seattle, Washington, United States - P5a_8mM | ecosystem: Host-associated > Algae > Haptophytes >...
GGTGTACCGCGCGGATTTTATTTCGGACTGGCCCGCCTCGCCGCCTCGGCGTGCGCTGTGGCTAGTGCTGCTTGTCGGCTTACTGCTCATGATTCTGCCACACATTCTGCTCACATACACGGCTACATACGGGCACCGTTCGAACGCGGCGCTCGTTCACGTACAGACCAGCGTGGACCTGCCTGTGCCCGCCGAGGTGCTGCCTGCACCCGCCGACACTGGCCTCAAGCAGCCCATGCAGACCCTTAAGCGCAAGCATCTCGCGCCTTATCTCGCGCCTGTGCTCGGCGCGACGGTGCATCTGGCGCGCGAGCTCCTCCACAACTCATACCAGGCGGTCGGCAGGCTCAAGGGCCTCGCGCAGCGGGAGGTCAGGAAGCTCCGGTTCCACGCGGGCCGCCTGCTCAAGACGAACGCCGTCGAGAAGCGCGCGCCGAGCGAGCAGGACACGCCGTTGGCCTCTGCCGTGCTGTCTCCCAAGTTCCTACAGGGGCTGTTCTCTCAAATCTCTTCGGAGTGAAGCCTCGCTCGCGATCGGAGACGAAGCTGTTTCATGCATGAATGAGGAAGGTCCGTCCCGCCACTCGCAGCAGGAGGTGGCGCAGACGCCGCCGCCGAGAACCATGAAGCCATGTGTGGAGTCAGAGATTGAGAATGGGATGTGACCTGAAATGAGCTAAGCGATCGCGTGCGCGTAGCATGTGCATGAGGACGTAATGTGTGTGGGGGGAGTGAACTGAATTCATCGTTTTCTTGTCTTGTCTTCACGTGAAGAGATGATTGCGCGGCAATTCAGGAGGGAATGTTGGCGACCGGCGGCGGGCCTCCGGCACGTCCACTGGGCGGCGCGGTTGCACCGCCCTCGGCGCCCGCCTCGCCGTACCTGCAGTCGACGGCTGGGCCGACGTCGGCGCCGCAGTCGAACAGCCTGCGCACGCTCATCCTCCAAAAGGAGAAGGAGCTACACGACATCAATGAGTACCGGATCCAGACGCTCGACTGCTTGCTCGCTGAAAAGGAGCGCGAGCTGGCCGAGGGCAAGCAGCGGCTGGCCAAGCTCAAAGAGGACTTTACGTACAACCTGAAGCTGCTCGAGGAGCGCGATGCCGAGCTCGAGCGCTACGACGCGTCGTTCAACCATTTGAAGGCGCTCGTACGCGACCGCGACATCGAGATCTCGGAGCTCAAGATCAAGGCAGCGGAGCTGCAGCACACTGTGAAGCAGGAGCGTGACCGCGCGACCGAGAGTGAGGTCTACTACCAGCAGAAGCTCACCCAGATGCGCGAGGAGACCGAGGCGCAGCGCTGGAAGCTCGACGACGAGGTGCGCACGCAGCGCGACGAGTTCGAGGCGTTTCGGCGCGAGGTGGGGCGCAAGGAGCGCGAGGCGCACGAGGCGCTCGAGCGCGAGCGGCGCGAGGCCTCCGCCAACTTCGACGACGCGCTCCAGCGGCGCGAGGCCGAGCATGCGAAGAGGCTCCAGCAGCTCGAGGCGAGCTCCGCCGAGGCGCATGCGGCGCGCGCGAAGGCGGAGCAGGCGGATCGCGAGACCAAAGGGCGGCTGAGCGCGGCCGAGGGGCGCGCGGACGAGCTGAGCGCGAGCGTGCACGCGCTTGAGCGCCAGCTCGACGAGGCACGCCAGGCCGAGGAGCGGCAGCGCGCGCGCGACGCGGCGCGACTCGAGGCGATCGATGCGGAGAGGCTGGCGCGCGAGCGGCAGATCCGAACGGCGGCCGAGGAGCGCGAGACTGAGGTGGAGAGGCTCCGGCGCGAGCTGCAGGCGGCCGAGCGCGCCACAAGCGCCGCGCGCCTGGAGGCCGAGACGCTCGGCCACACGGCCGCTGCGGAGCTGCGAGAGAGCCAGGCGAAGACGGACGAGCGACTCGCCGAGCAGCGGCGTCGCGTCGTCTCGCTCGAGGCGGAGGTGGCGCAGGCGGAGGCGCGCGCGGCGGCGGCGCGTCGGGACGCTGAGGAGGTCGCACGCCTCGCCGAGCACAAGATCGCCCTCGCGCGCACCTCGGCGGCCGAGGCGGCGCAGGAGAAGGAGGCGGAGGTCACGTTGGCGATGGGCGTGCTCGAGCACGAGAAGCACGAGGAAGGAGCGAGGGCCGACGCGGCGGAGGCGGCGGCGGAGGCGGCGAAGCGCGCGCTGCACGCGGCGCGCGCCGAGCTGCAGCAGGTGCAGAGCCAGCTGCTCGAGAGCCGCAGCCAGATCTCCGAGCTGCGGGATGAGCTCGCCGCGGCGAACGCCAAGGTCGAGCTCGGGGCCGCCGAGAAGTTCGAGGCGACGATCGCGACGCTCCAGACGCAGCGTGACGCGTCGGCCTTGAGCTTACGCGACACGCAGGCGGCGCTCGCCGAGGCCGAGGCGCAGTGCGAGGCGTTCAAGGCCGAGCGCGCGCGCCTCGACTCGCGCCGCTCCGCGGCCGAGAAGCAAATCTCCGAGATGAGCGTCGAGCTCGAGGAGAAGACGGACGCGCTACACACGGCCCAGCATCTGCTGCAGGAGCAGGAGCACCGACTCGCCGCGAGCGGAGGGGCCGGGGGAAGCAGCGCCGTGTTGGGCGGTGGGGGCTTCGCCCTCCACCCGGCGGTGCATACGCTCAGCACGGCGCGAGGGCTCAACACGTCCCTCACGCGATCGATCGACGAGGGGCGTGAGGATGACTTTGAGAATGACTCGCTGCCCTCGCCCGTCTCGATCCCGAGCGTGCCCCTCTCCCCCATGGTCAGCCGCACGGGCAGCGGCGTGGCGGCTGGCGGCGTGGGAGGCGGCGGGGGCGCGAGCGCTCGATTCGGCGCGGCGGCGGCCCTCGAGACGGAGAATGCGAAGCTGCGTGCCAAGACGGCGCGCCTCGAGGAGCAATTGGCGACGACGCGCCAGGTCGTCGGCGAGATGCGTGCCGAGATGGAGCGCCTTCGGGCCGCCGGCGCTCAGCACGGCGCTCCACCGAGCACCGACGGCGGCGGCGGCGGCGGCGGCGGCGGCGGCGGCGGCGGCGGCGGCGGCGGCGGCGGCGGCGGCGGCGGCGGCGGCGGCCCCGGGGCGACCATGCTCGAGCTGGCCGCCCTCGAGAGCGAGAGAGGGCACCTGCTCCAGTACAACGAATTGCTACAGAGCCGCTGCGCCGAGCTTGCCCGCCGGCTGAGTCCCGGCGCGGGCGCGGCGGGAAGCGAGGGCGGCGCGCCGGCCGATGCGCCTGCAGGGAACATCGAGGCGGAGGTGGCGATGCTCCAGGCTCGGGTGCGCTCCCTCGATGAGGCAGCTGGCGGGCTGCGTTCGCAGCTGCGCGAGGCCCTCAAAGACAAGGCCCGACTCGAGACACAGGCGAGTTTGCTGCGGCAGGAGCTCGCTGCCACGCGGCTCGCGGCGAGCGAACATGCCGACGCGGCGCTCGGCTTTGACGGGCGCTATGACGGGCGCTATGACGGGCGCGTGCCTGGCACGCCCGGCGGCGGCGGCGGCTCGCAGTCCGAGATGGTGTCGCAGCTGCAGTCGAAGCTGACGAAACTGACCGCCGCCCTTGGGGAGCGCACGGCGGAGTGCGAGGGGCTCAAGCTGCAGCTGAGCGGCGGCGGGCTCGTCCAGACGCTCCAGACGAAGCTTGCGAGCGCGGAGGGGGACATTAAGCGGCTGGTGGCCGAGCGCGAGAAGCTCATGGAGATTAGCAACATGCTGCGCGCGGACCTGAATCGGGCCCTATCCGAATCATACGTCGCGCCCTCGGCGGCCGCCGCGAGCGAGCGAGCGGAGCGCGAGGTGGCGAGCCGTTACGAGCACAAGTTGAGCGAGATCGAGGGAGCTATGCGCGAGCTCGTCGGCCAGAATCGAACGCTCAAGGAGGAGCTACGGCGCTGGACCGCGGACGCGGAGGCCAGCGCGGGCAGTGGGTGGGTGGGCGGATATGACGGCGGATATGGCGACGGATGGGGCGGTGCCGGCGCGTCGCACGAGCAGCCCTATTACCCTCCGCCACCACCGCCGCTCCCGCCCTCGTCCTCGTCCGTCGCAGCCGCGAGCCGCCGCTTCTACTTCGACGGCCACCGAGGGGAGGCTGAGACGCCGGCCGCGAGGGCGGCCGCCGCCGAGGCGCCGCCGTCGGCACACTTGGGCTTGCCCTCCTCGCCGCCCGAGCAAGGGGCGGCATGCGGCGGCGGGGGAGGCGCAGGCGCTGGAGCAGGCGTCGGCACGAACGCCACACCCTCGGCTGGGGCAGCCGGCTACAGCGGCTATAACCGTGGTCCGCCGTCGGCCGACCGGGCGCTCCAGCGTGCCGCCGCACGCCGCGCCACGCCCGACGAGCCCAGCTCGGCGCGAGTGCGCGCGAAGCTTGACGAAGCGCGCTCCTCGCTGCAGTTGAGCGGGAGCAAGGCTCCGCAGCTCGAGCGGCCCGGCCCGGCCGCGAGCGCGAGCGAGCGCGCGACGAGCTCGCAGACGCGTGCGCGCCTGCAGGACATTCAGCGCAAGCGCGCCGAGCTCCTCAAGAAACGCCAGCTCGTGCGCAACTACAACATCCGTGGTGACGCGTCGGGCGGTGGCGAGGACGAGGGCGAGGCGGAGGGCGAGCAGGGCGAGGACAATTGACCGTGGATAGTCACGTTGGTCGTTCGTTCCCTCTCACTCAGCTTTTCCTTGTGTCCCCTAGCTTGTTCTCCCCTTTTAGCCGTGTTTTAAACGTGGTCTCAGTTGTGTATTTTTAACCCAAGGGGCGGGGGTTCGGGTTAGGGGAGGGATTGGTTCACAATCCTCATACCCTGATACGCGGTTTCCGCGCGGTCTGGTGGCCGAGCGTCCTTTTGAGCACTAGGTCTTCACATCGCGCGAAGCCCTGCCGCATAGATCTTGTCTACTGTCTCTCTATTGAGCCGATTCAATGCCGCCTCGGACTGCCTCGCCCGCGCCGGTACGCAAATCGCCGCGCAAGTCAATGAAGTCGCCAGCGCGGCTCGGTATCGACGACAACTGGGGCGCTGGGCCCGCGAGTAAATACACATCGGACCTGACCGAGACCGCCAAGAAGACAAACGCTGACGAGAACAAAAAGGAGGATGCGAAAAAGAAGGGCGCGCCGATCGTCGGCGTGGCCGACGTGTTGACGATGCTCTTCGGCTTCGGTCTGTTTGCCTACGGCCTCAGCACCAAGGACCTGCTGTCGGTGGAAAAACTCAAGCCGAAGATGCCGCTCAGCCCGACGACGATCGCAGGCCTCGCGGGCACGGCGTTCATGATTTCGGGCTCGCATATTCTATACGCCCTCATCTGGTACTACCCGAAGAAGTTTACGGCGCTCGTCAAGAAGGCACCCCTCAAGTTCTTCGGCGTGCACGCGGTGGCCGTCTTTGGAAAGCTCGTGCTGCTGTGGAAGATGCTTCAGCAAGTGGCGCTCTTCGCCTTCGTTTCGAAGGCGAGCTTGCCGACGCTCTGGGCCCTCTTTGTGGCGAATGCGCCTGTGCAATGGGCTATTGCCGCCGCCCTGTTTTTCGCTGGCCAGGTGCTCAACGTCGCCATCTACCTTGCGATCGGCGAGGATGGCGTGTATTACGGATTCAAGCTGGGTCGGAAAGTGCCCTGGTCGACGGCCTTCCCGTTCAATGCGGGGTACCGGCACCCGCAGTACGTTGGCGCTGTGCTCTCGCAGCTCGGCGTCCTCCTGATCGTCACGGACGCCGACACCCTCGCCAGCGGCCTTTGCGTGCTGTTGGCCTGGTGGGTCCTCATGTACTTCGTCACCTCGTACGTGGAGGCCAAAGGCGACAACGACAAGTGAAAGAGCGTCGTGTCGAGCATTCACACTCGTACGTGGAGGCCAAAGGCGACAACGACAAGTGAGGAGCGAGAGCGCCGAGACGGGCGGGGGGACGTCGTAAAAGGCCGCCGTACGTTGAGGCAAGGCCGCCAGCCCTGTGCGCCGCACTCGCGCGCAGCCCGAGGTGGTCGCGGCGGGTACTCACGAAAGAGCGTCGTGTCGAGCATTCACCCCCCCGATAGAGCGTTGGCGACCGGCGGTGTGCGCGGTGTGGCGTGGCGTGAGTGTATTGCATGTGCGCATGCAGAGAGAGCGCCACGGGGCGGCGCGGGCATGCCATCGTATGTCATCGTACTCGCACGTGGATCGTGGTCCGTGCACGGTGTTGTGCTTGTGGGGTCGGGTGCGACCAAGACGCAGCGCGGAGCCTGCGCGGTCCGCGGAGAATTGAGTGAGATGCGCGGTGTCTCTGTCTGGTGTCTGCGCGCTCATGTGTTTGCAGACAGCAAGGGGGCGTGTGGCGTGTATGTGGTGGGTGTCGTTGGGTGTCGGCGTTTCCGACGGCGACGCGCTGACGCGGGCGGCTCGGGGGTGTGTGCTTTTGTGTGGTGTTGATTGCGGGTCTATACGGGTGACATATTGTACGGCATGTTCACCAGGGCCTCACGGACGAACCGCGACGACGCGAAGCATTTGGAGGCCTGCGAATTGCGGACTGAGCTTGAGGACTTCGTTGCAGTGTTGGTCCTGTCGCCGCCGTTCACTTACGCTGTCCAGTCCATGAACTCGAGAGCCTTAGCTCGGCTAGCGCCCATGCCAGCGCCCCGGTTTGGCGACCCGGACGTGGCCGGGTTGCCCTTTTACCTGCCCGGCCAGTCACCGAGGTCGCGGGCTGCGGCGCTACGTGTGATAAGCGAGGTACCACCTGTGAAGGTGGCATCCAGAGCGACGACGCCTCGCTCATCGGACGTCTCCTACCTCGCTGACCACGCATCTCACCACCCGAGTGGTGGTCCGGTGCCGCTGCCGCCGCCCAGACCGTGGGAGGGCCAGCCGGTCGAGTATGCGCGATTCAAGCGCAGCATCGCTATTAGGCGGAACATCTTGCCAGCGCCGCCGGCGCTGCCGCCGACGTGGCCGCCGACGAGCAGGCCAAGTACGCGCGCGACAGCGGGCACGTCCACGGTGGACCCGGCCATCTCGTGCCAGCGGCGCGTCGACGCGATCAGCGACGTGAGCGAGCCACGCGTCGACACGATGTGGCTCGAGCGCGGGTACGCGTCCAACGAGGTGGCGAGGCTCCTCTTCCCCGGGAGCAGCCGCGACCGGCCGCCGCTGTCGCCGCGCGCGCCCGCGCGCCGCGCTCCGCCCACGCCCGCCGCGCCCGCCTCGCCATTCTCGCGCCCGATCACGGCCATCGAGCTCTATGGCCCCACTGCCGAGCCAGTCCCCTCTGGACGTGCTAAGGCTCTAGAGCTCGCGAAAGCCATCGCGCGCGACGCGCCGCCGCCTGCGCCGCCGGCCCATCAGCGATGGGCGCGCACGGGCGAGGCTGAGAGCTCTGGCGCGCCGTCGGCGTCGTCCGTGGTGCCGAGCGCGGCCACCTCCGAGCTGGGCCTCGGGGATCCCACCGCCGCCGGCGCGGGCGACGCAAGCACGTTTGATTGCGACCTAATCCTTGAGAGAAGTACGAGGGCGAACGCTGGGGCCGCGGGCGCCCCGGTACTCTCGGCTCTGTCGGCACGCGGTGCGGCCGCTCTGCGGATGCCCACGAACTACACCGAGCTAGCGTCGGTGCTGCAGTCGCATGAGGCGATCCTGCAGCTCGAAGCGCACGACGTTGCCCCTCAGGTTGAGGCGCTCGACGGGGGTTACAAAGAGCTCATTCGGCAGGTAGGAAGTCACTGCACTGAGCACGCGATGATCCTCGAGTACCTACGCCGCCAGCACCTCGCCACCGCCGCCTGCGCACGCGCGCTCCTCGGACGATTACAGCATGCGGTCGGGCAGTTTGAGGAGTTGCGGGAGGCGATGGATGGCTCGATGCTTCGCCGCTTTGAAGACTCTCTCGTCGATGCACTCGCGGCCGCCTTGCCCCCCGCCAATGCTGCACCCGTGCCTAAGCATGCTCCTGCACCGGAGACCGCACCAATGGCTCCGATCGCGGCGCAGAAGAAGCCGGCACTCAGAGCGGCGCAGTTCGCCGCGCTCGCGCTCGCGCCGTCGCCAACCGTATTGCCCGTAAGGCCGGCCACGCCGACGAGGGTCACGAGGATGGACGAGGATCTCGCTGTGCGAGCTGAAGAACTCGAGGGTCGCCTTCTCGGGGCTCATCCTGGGGAGGCTGTAGATCTCGAGGCGCCTGAGGAGGGTGCGCCCGAGCCCACGGCACCGCCCAGTGCCGCGGTGCCGCCCGAGATTGCGTGAGATCTCGAGTTCCGTCACGACGCGTCGGTCGCTCAGAACGCACGACCACCGTCTCAACAGACAACACTCAACAGACGTGCGTTCAGGTTAAAGTCTCAAGTCAGATGTTTCATGTTATCCCGCCGCGGGCCGCGCGCCAACGCAGGAAAACGCAGGATACTTAGTTCAACGGTGCGTTAACGGGTGTGTGTACCGGAACATCGATCATGATCCGATGATGATCATAACTTCGACGTTTTTAAATCTAAAATCAGAGCATATTTAAACATGCCTTGGCGCGCGTTCGGCGGCGGCCTTGTCGCGGAGAGTTTGATGGATGGTGCGCTCGAGCACTCGGATCTGATGCTGCAGCTCGCTGATCTTCTCCTCGAGCCTCGTGCGCTCGGTCCTATGCCGCTGCTCGGTCAAGGCGAGCTTCTGGCGCAGCATCGCGGACGGTCCGTCCACCAAGTCCTTCCATCCGGGCTTAACAGTCGCGCCGAGGTCCAATTGGCCAGGCGCCATGCCGGGCGCCTCAGGAGGTGCGACGGCGCCCTGCGCACACACAAGGTGGTGTGTGCCGCTCACCTCGTCGAAGACATGGCACAGCTCCGAGTGAATCGCCGAGCCTACCGCCTGCTCGACCTCGGCCCTGAGCTCACTCACTAAAGGCTCTTCACCAAAGTCGTTCAAAAACCGGTGGCGCACGACGGCGAAGACTTGGGCGGCAACGCGGTGGGTGGCGCGCACGGAGTAGAGGTGCGCAGCAGCGCTGCGCCGCGCGGCTTGCTCGCTCAGCGCGGCGAGCGAGGCCGCCGCCGACGCTGCCATGTCGCCCTGTGCGTCGCGAGCCATCCAGAAGCGGTCGTGGAAGTCGGAGACGAGCGTCCTTGGCGCTGGCTGCGCGCGCTCCTTCTCGGAGAGCGCCATGATGATCGCAGGCGGCGAGCCGGCGCGGATCGGAAGTTCGGCAGTTGGCAAGCCCGCGAAGTCCGCGCGTGATGGCGGCACGCGCGCCGCCAGCGGCCTCCTGCGGTCTACGGCCGACGGCGGCGGCTGCAGCACCTGTGCGGCCGTCTGCAGGGGCGCCGATGACGGTGGTGGCGCTGATGGAGGCCTTGTTGGAGGCCATTGGTATGATATCGGAGCCGAGCGTTCGCCAATGGTCCTAACGCCGGCCGAGCTCGGACGAGGTGCGAAGGATTGCGGCGTGCGGCGCGGGCTGAGGGAGCTGCAACACGACGAGACCTGCACCGATGGCATGAAAACTGAGTCGCCGATGGGGGAAACGCGTCGCGTGCGTCGCGTCGCGTTGCGGCCTCGCAGAGACAGACGCCTTCATAGGCAGTTACAAAAAGTGGACTTCCCGATTCGTTTCATGTCGCTGGCCACGGGTGTATCTGATCTATGCTGAGTGCGAGACGGACAGACGGGCTCCCGTTTATTCTAATTCACGGAAAAGGAGACCGGTTTCGCATGCAGGCTCTCGCCTGGGACGGCAATGCGCTCCTGCTGGCGCTGGGTGCGGGCACCTTCTGGGAGGGATGCGTGACGCTCCGCCTCGACGCCTACGACGCGGAGGAGGCGGAGCGTCTCGCCCTCGAGAGGCGGCTCCGCAAGAAGGTCGACTATCGGCCAATCACGCCCGAGTACAAGAAAATCGATCCGGCGTACTCGTTGGGCTCGCTCGAATTGGTGCACGATGCGCGCGAGCGGCTCACACTCGAAATGGTGGAGGACGATGCCGCTGGTCAGAGCGGCACCGAGCTCGACGAGATGCAGAGCCTCTTCGTCTCCGAGTGGCTGACTGAGCACCCGATCTGCCTCGCGGGCAAGTACCCAGGGCACATCTGGCTGCACTGCGACAGCCCACCGATGGCGCCCGGCCTCGAGAACCTGGACGCGCTGAACCGTGTTGGCGTCGTGCGCCTGCGCGAGGGCGCGCTCGACGAGGCGCTCCTCTCATGGCGCTCGATGGAGGACGAGACCAAGGCACGCGTGCAGTCCAAGCGTGAGCAGTCGCCTCTGCTTGCGTGCGCGTACAACAACCTGGCGGGCGTCTACTACGCGATGCACAAGATGGCGCCCGCGCTCCAGTACATTGAGCGCGCCGCTCGCCTCGAGCAGCGCGCGTACGGGGCGGCCGACTTTGCCACGCGCCTACGCCATGGTGCCATCTGCTGCCGCTCGAAGCGCCATCAAGAGGGGTTGCGCCATTGTGGGGCGGCGCTCGAGATGCTTCGTGCGGCGGGCGGCACCGGCGCCGCGGCGCCGAGCGATGGCGTGGCCGCCATCGCGGCCGCCTTCGCGTCCTCGGCCGAGTCCTCGGCTTCGTCCTCGGGCGCACCCGCGTCGGCGCCCGCTGCTGCCGAACTCGCTTCGCTTTCGGTGACGTTCCGAGCGCACCTCGCGGTCGCGTATCACAACTTTGCGGTGCAGCTCGCCTACTGCCAGCAGCTTGGGCCGGCGTCGGCGATGGTCAACGTGGCGGCACAGATCATCGCCGAGTGCCTGTCGCCTAAGCATCGCTGGTGCAAGCAGATAGGCGCGTCAGTTGCCAAGCTCCGCGATCTGCACGTGGCGACGACCTTCGTGACGCATTCGCTACGTCCACGGCTCGCTATTCAGCAGGCCCGCCTCGAGCGATCCGCACGCGCGCTCAGCGGCGGCGGCGGCGGCGGCGGCGGCGGCGGCGGCGGCGGCGGCGGCGGCGGCGGCGGTGGCGGAGGCGGCGGAGGCGTCGGAAGCAGCACGACCAAGCTGACGACCCCCACAGGGCAGTCCCGCGCCCCTCCCTCGCGCGAGAAGCCCAAGGACTTGCTGAGCATGGCCAATGAGGGCTTGGCCGCAGCAGCGGGCGGCCGCGCGGCGGTGGCGCAGCCCATGCCGAGGGAGCTGCCCAAGGACGTCAGCCTGCTGCGCGGCTCGAGCTCCTTGCCCGCCATCGTGGGGCGGCGTGGCTGACACAGGGACATGCATATTCACGCATGACGGATCGAGGGTTCCACCGGAGCGGTCGAACTGGATCTCACGTCGCCTCTCTCGCGCTCTGCACCGAGCCTGGCGGGTTCAACTTCGTATAGGTAGGCAGCGTTCGGCCGTTCCGTTTCAACAGTCGTCTTGATTCAGGCAGTCCGCCTGAGTTGGCACGGCTGAGCCGTTGCGTCGTGTTGGGCGCCGTACCGGCTTGGATGCGCACGAATCCAAGACACCCGCGCAGCAAGAGAGCTTGAGAGCCTTCATTTGCAAACTAATCGTCGGAGGTCGGACGACGTACGTTTAAACGTTATAATCGAGTATCGACCATGCACCGCATCCCGCGACCGGCCGACCGCGCGCACGCCGCACGTCCTTGCGAGTTGCGACTTCGGAATTGCGCGAGTTGGCATTCGATTTCCCTCGCCACCCTGCCCCAGGTCAGCTCGGTCCGAGCAGCGACCGGGCCCTGTATAGAGTTAAGGCTGTAGTAAGGCTGTAGCTTCCCTAGATAGAAGCTTAAAAACGGGTCGGACTGAGGACTTACTTGATACATTCGATCGAACCTGCCCGCCGCTGTCATGATCTATACATGTGTTGGCCACGTGACTCCATTGCGGTCGCAATGTGCGGTCGCCCCGCCCGCCTGGCTTTGGACGGGCTGCTGACTCCACTTGAGCCTTACATAGACTTGCGCGCGCTGAGGGCCGTCAGCTGGGACATGAAGCACGCCCGCTGTTTGCTTCCGCCGGCGTCCAGCCGTACGTTGGGCGACGTCCTCACGGCAGCGCCACTGCTACTGGCGAATGGCACAAATGGTATGGGCTCTTGTTGGCTGCGCTGCTCAAACCAGGGAGAATGGTTCACGGTAGGCGTAGCTCGAACAGTAGGCGCAGCAGATGTATCACTCGAAACGCTCAGAGGTGTCAGTTGATCCTGGACGAGCACACTGGGAGTCGGATTCTCGATGGATGCACGCTTGCCCACAAAACTGTCGCAGCCTGACCCATCGGCTTCGTGTAACAATGAGCGCTCAGGTTGCGATCGCGACGAGATGAAGGGCGACACGAGACCGACGGTGGCCAATCTCTCGGCCGCCTGGTCGACGTCTATCTCCTTCGATGCACAGCCCGGGCGACCACGCTTGCGCTTCACCATCGACTCGGAGACATCCATAGCAAAATGACGAAACAGGTCCGAATTCACAACAATTTCAATCGACCGGAATCTCTAGACTCTGTACAAGCACGATCGAGGGGCCTCAGAAAAATGATCGTCATCTTTCATACCACTTATGAATACACGCCGAGAGAAGCGCTGGTGGTTGTCGCGACTCCGAGCAGCCGCCCGCCCCGCCCGCGGCGCGCGCGCAAGAGGCGCGTGGTTCCCGGTCTCATGGAACGGGCGAAGCGGAGACGCGAGCCACAGGAGGCTGTCGACGACGTGGATGACTTGTTGCGTGACGACGAGGAGGACGCCGAAGTGCAGCGATTGCTTGAGCAGCGCCGCCGCAAGAAAAGCGCGCAGACGGGCGAACTGTATGAGCAGTTCGTCCGCACTGCAACGTCCGAACAGCTGGACCGCTTTGAGCACTGGAAGCGTTCGAAATTTCCGCGTGCCGCAATGCGCCGCCTGCAGGCTGACATCATGGGCAGCTCAACAGAGAACGGCGCTATCCTACTGGCCACGGTCGCCAAGATGTTTGCCGGCGAGCTCATCGAAAGCGCGCGGGAGCAGATGATGGTGGCAGGTGAAAGCGGGCCCGTGCAGCCAGGCCACCTTCGGCAGGCTCATCGGCGTGTATTGCGTTCGGCCGGCGGCGATGCGCCACTCTTTTGGCGATCCGACTGCGGAAGCTGACCCCGGTCCCCGGAGCACATGGACTACAGCTTACGGTGCTGCACGCTGTTGCCAAGCCAAGCCAAGCTTCAGGCCAGCTGTGACAAAGCTGCGTAGGTGCAGGCGCACGGTGGCGTGGGGTGCGCAATTGAGAGAGATGGGCTTCGCGTACGCGTTCGGTCTCCACCTCCTCCCGAGTGTCTCAGACTGCAGACTCAGTTTTCGAAAGGCCAGTAAAGCGCACGCGCGGTCATTCGACGTTCCACGTTTTTATCATTCGTCGCGCGCCGACGCCGCGACCCGAAATATGACGCACATGATTCTTGAATGGATGAGTCACCCGATCGTACCGACATCGTTCCCGGACCCGCACCGCACCCGGCGCTTGCGCCGTTGCGCCCGGGCGCCGGGGCGGGATTGGGGCGGGACGCGCCGCGGGGACCAAGAACGGCCGAACGCGGGGCCGCCCTCCACGCCGCCACACGGCGCCACACCGCGCACGACAAACTGAATGCAGAGTCCCCAGAGAGGAGAGAGAGAGCAAGAGTCGCGAGCACGCCAAGGAGGAAGGAGCACGCCGTGACGACCCCGTGCCGCGTCGCGTCGCCGACGCCGTGCCCGCGGTATCTTGTCAATAAAGATCATCGTACATCGAATCGTTGAGCGGCGGGTCGGACACAATCATGACTCTGAGTTAAGACAGAGTCAGACGAGAGATTTTCCGAATTCCGTTCCCGCAGACGAGCGTAACCCGCACCCAGATTCGTCGGCCGACACTCACAGCAGTGAGCACAGATACGGTATTACACCGGTACTAGTCTAGTACCAGTTGACACAGACCGATATAGGATGCGCTCAACATGTTGCGGCGACAATTGTCAGCCGTTTCCCGCGTCCTGGCTGATCCTGAGGATTTAGAGGTTCCGCCGTATTTATCCATTTTACGACTTAGTTTGCAACTATGTGGCCCGCGCGTTGCGTTAGAGAGTGTTAGGGCGCCCCGATCTGGTAAACAAAGACAAATATGGAACCCCGCCCCCACGAACAGATAATGATGTCTCTAGACGCACTGGACGCAAGCGTACCGGTAGGCGCCTTCAACCCTTTTATGGACACTTGCGAACGAAGTGGATCCCTTCACCTTGCACCCACGTATCGCGCGATCTCTCGAAGGATACCCGCGCGACCGAGGCGTTGGACTCTCACCGATCCGTATCGGAGATGCTTGCCCTCGTGTATCACATGGTGAGCACAACCTTCGCTGCGGCCAGCCCCGAGGATTTCCATGCGTTGGGTAACCTATCGACGGGCGCGTGCATCCCGATGACCAACCAGAACGGCGTCTACACCGCCTCGCTGGGCATCGGCACGCCGCCGCAGATGGTGCGCGCGGTGCCAGACACGGGCTCGTACAACCTGGTAGTCACGTCGACGATGTGCGACACTCATGCTTGCCGGACTCACATGCGCTACAACATCAAGAGCTCGACATCTTTTGAAGCCCAGGGCAACGCCACATACACCCTCTCGTACGGGCAAGGGGACGTGGTGGTCAAGGACGCGTTGGAGACGGTGACCTTCTTCCCCACCCTCACAGGCGAGGGGGCCATCGCGTCGCACCACCACGTCGACGTGCAGCTCATCCAGGAGCAGCAGCTCATGCACTTCGCTGGTGCCGCGTTTGACAGCATCCTCGGCCTGGGCAAGCGCAATGACAACGGGATGCACCACTCGGCGTTCCTGTCGGACATGGGTGTTAACGAGTTCACCGTCTGCCTAGGTGGCCTCAACGTCTTCGGCGATGGCATGGGCGGCCGCCTGGAGGTAATGCGTGAGCTGGATGTGGGATCTCCCTATCTGCAGCTGACCACGTTTGGGCACTACGCGTGGGGCACTCCCGTGACGTACATCGGCGTGTCAGGCGCCGTCGTCCCAATCGTGCCTGTTCCGCTGTCCGATTCTTATACATATCTCGAATCAGCTGAGACGGCCAAGGCGACCGTTTTGGCCGCCGAAGCGGCCTCAGCCCAAGGCGGCCGGCACAAGGCGATGCAAGGCGGCCGGCGCAAGGCGATGATGCACGCTGGCCGAGGCGGCACGCTCCATCCGGTCAAGCTTCGTGAGGATGAGGTGCGACTAGATGATAAGAAGGCGGCGGTGCTGTCGGAAGTCGTGCAGTGCAGCGATGAGGCGCCATGCGCCGCAATCGTGGACAGCGGCACGACGCTCCTCACCTTCCCCACAGATGTGTACAATCGTCTGCTCGCCGAGGTGGAGGCTGGGTGCACCACCCAAACCAACTGCCTCCAACATCTCGAGGAAAGTGATACGTGCGACGGCCCTTACTACGAGGCGCTGCCCGACCTGACGATCACGGTCGGTGGGCAGAGTCTCACGGTGCGCAAAGAGATTTACATGGGTGCGGTCGATGTGGACGTACCTGTTCCATCACCTGCTCCAGATGATCCAGATGAAATACATTCCATGCATCGACATGTACAGGGTGTCGCCTGCCTGCCCCTCTTCGACACCATGGACGACCAAACCCAATACGGGCCCCTGCTTATCCTCGGCATGCCCTTCCTACGTGCATACGCCACGCGCTTCGATCGCACCACGGGCGGCATGGCAGTTGCGCAGGTGCCCGCTGGCACCGATCTGTGCAACCAGTGCGCCAGCACGCGCCGCGTGCATTCGGTTGCCATGCAGGCGCAGCGGCAGCAGAGCCACCAGGGGCATAGCCAGAGACTTGGGCCACTCAAGGTGTCCGAGGTGCGCGGCCCGAACCTGGTCGGGTTGCAGAAGAAAGGCGAGAAGACGGTCTTTTTGTGAGTAAAGTGTGAAAGTAAAGATACAAAGATAAGCTCGGAGCTCGGTAGAGCCAGAGGGAGAGGTCGCGCGGGGACGACGTTTCTTATAGGTGACAGCGTGTTGGCCTACATCAAGACCGATCTCAGACCGATCTATCGATCAATCTATGTAGTATGTTGAATTCATTCTGAATGTCAATGAACAATGTGGCCGAAAGCGAAACCTTGTTGAGGTGTCGGCGTAGTAATAAGGGGGCCAAGACCAAGGGCTGGTGTTCCGTCTGAGGGCACTGCGTCGATGTTTTGTTGAGGATGCCACGTCGCGAAGGTACATAAGAGTGGTACAAGCAGAATCCTAACTTTTGTAACGACAAACGAGCTGCACATCCGACGTCTCAACAATCAAATATGAGCACCAGCGCCGTGCTGCTCCTGCTGGCTGCCCACGCCTTCACCCCGGCGCCATTGGATCTGGCTTCCATGCGCCGCAGCTGTGGACGCGTCTCGCAGCCACCGCGCATGGGCCGCGTGTACGAGCCGGGTGACCGTGTGCTCTTCATCGATGGCGACAACCTCATGAGCCACCGCAAGGTCACAAAGGGCCGTGATGAGCTCGCCGCCAAACTGGCGGGCATTCGTGGATCCCGCACGGTTCTCGTCTTCGACGGGCGCCGTGGTGAGAAGGCGAGCGTGCAGGGTAGCAACCCGCAGGTGGTGGTGACCCACGGTGGCGATGCAGACGGTGTGAGCCGTGAGACTGCTGACGAATACATCGAGAATGCGATGGAGGGGGCGACCGAGTCTGTCATCGAGGTGGTGACCGCCGATCGGCGCCTGCGCCAGGTTGCGCACCTAAACAAGGTCGGGACGATCAACCCGGCCAAATTCTGGCGCCGATACCTGCCCCGCCTCAAGGGTCTCAAGACCGATTACAGCAATGCTCCCAAATCGGATGATGACTAAGAGGTGGCGAGTACGGCACGAGTAGCCAGTAGAGGACGTGGCTCTGCGGTGTACATGTTGAGAGCATGCGCATGCCGAAACAAAACTGATTCACAAAATACTGAGATCCTCCGACCTCCAACTTCGTCTTCGAGGCGAGCCGTCCGAATAGACTCGGACTCGGTAGACGTCCCTCACACGCGATGCGCCATGCACCATCGCCTCTAGTTCCGACCTAGTACCCGCCCGCCGACCGACGCGCGACAGCGCGTCTGCCATCTCGCGCGCTGCTCCTCACGTGTCTGCGGCTCGCGCGCTGGCCCATGTGCCTCGCTTCTTGGAAAGGGCCTGCGGCAGGCTGGCATCGGTGCCGCGCCGGCCACGGCTGAGGCACTCTGCGTCGGGGTGGACGAGGTCGGCCAGATCCATCGCGTCCCCGAGGCGCGCCTGCCCGCACACATTCTTATTGGCGATGCGCGTCCCGAATTGGATCGCACGCTTCTGCAGCGCGGTGCACTGCGTCAGCCCAAGCAGCCGAGCGAGGCGTCGCAGGATGAGCTTGTCTCCCGAGCCGGGCGGCAAGCGAAGGTCGCAGATGAGGAGGAGTGGCGTCGTGGCGAGCACCTCCATCACCGTCTCATCCAAATAAGGATGGCGCGCCTCGCGCCCCCAGTCCGCAATCGTCCGGTCGTCGCGTCCGAGGTTACGTAGCCAGAGCCTCTCCCTTTCCGCCCGAAGCTCTGCCCCAAGTGCCACCCAACCCTCTTTTCGGAAGACGGTTCGGTGGCGGCCGTACCCACCTAATTGCTCATCAGCACCTGAGCCGAGCAGCAGCACGCGCGCGCCGCTGCGATAGGGCGGGCCGCCGCCGCCTTGACGGGCGATGCTGCCGCCCCCGCCGCCAACAGCATCAGCGGCATTCCTGCTGCCGCCGCGCCGGCTCCTTCCGACGCCTCTGCTGCTGCCGCCAGCTTTGTCGCCGCCCGATGCGCCCCCACCCCCCAGTCCCCAGCCCCCAGCCAGTCCGCCCGATGCGCCTTCACCCGCCATCCGCACATGAATGCGGAGCTCCACCGAAGGCACGCGCGCGCCGCCCTCGCCGCCGCCCTCGCCGCTGCCCTCGCCCCCACCTTCGATGGATAGTTCGAGGCTTGTGTGCACTTGGCAAGGGCTGCACGGCGCACGCGCGCGCGCAGCCTCCACCACGCCCATCGCCTCCCAAGCGCCGTACCGACACTGGCCACTCCAAGCGTCACGTGCAGACCCGTCGGCATCGGCGTCGGCGTCGGCGCACTCCTCCTCCTCCTCCTCCTCGCCGCCGCCGTCAGCCTGGCCGTTCGACGCGCACCGCAGCACGCCGCACGCACGCGCCCCAAAGTAGAAGGCGGCGCCAATGTTCATGTCCATCACCGTGTCAGAGGGCGCCAACAGCTCCTCGAGGGAGGTGCGGTGCTCGCGCAGCTCGGCGAGCGAGATATCGATCTCGATGAGCTGGAAGCGCCGAGAGGGCGAGAGGCGACGGAGCTCACGCACGCCGCGACGGCCCGTGAGCCGATCGGGTGCGGCGGCGGCGCGGTCGCCGAAGGCAACGTTCAGAAGATCTAATGGCTCATCGGGCGGCAGGTGGAGATCCGCGAGCCTCGCTAGCACCATACAGTCGATGCCGCCCGAGAAGAGGACCGCGACGCGCGCCGAGGAGCTGGGTGGCGCGCGCGCCGTGCTGGGCGCGGACGCCGAGGGAGGCGGAGGCGTCGGCACGTCGCTCACGCGCCGTCGGACGGCATCTGAGAGAGCGGACAGCAGCCGGGCTGCCGCGGCGTGGCCGTCCGCCGTACTCGCTGCCTCCCAGTTGGCCATGGGCGGGCGCAGGGGCGGCGTCGCGTGCCAGCGCGTCTCCACGGAGCCGTCCGCTGCCACTCGCACGCTGCCCATGCCTTCCGCTGGAAGCTCGTTCCACACCCAAGAGGCACCGGCCTCCGTCTTGGGCGGCGCCACGGAGCTCAGTAGCAGCCGGTGGCATCCGGGCCGGCCGGTGGCGAGCACCGGCTCGGCGCGCAACAGGCTGCGCCGGCCCAGCCGGTCGCGCCCGTACCACAATGTGCGCGACGCCGCGTGCCAATACGCGAGCGCCCAAGGGCCATGCACTCGGTGGAGCAGCGCCGGGATGTTGGCGGCGGTGCCGAGCGCGGCGAGGAGCCGAGCCGTGTCCGACGCGCCGGGCGGCACGTGAACGCCGTCGCCGCCAAAAATCTCGCCGTTGAAGAGCAGTACGTTTCCCGCTGTATCGGCCAGCGGCTGCGCCACCACCTCAGGCCCACGCAGGCTGAGCACCGCGCCCACGAGCCGCAGGCTGAAGCGAGGAGTCTGGCTGGCGAGGACGCGCTCCACCAACGAGTCCGGTCCACGCCGATGCAACGCGGCCACCGGCAGCTCGTTGCCGTGCGCCAGTGGGGCGTCGGCGTCGATGCCAACGAGCAAATCCAACCCAATGCCACACATCGGCCCGGGCCTCTCTCCAGGGACTTTTTAGGCAGCCGAGCCGTGGATGAGATTCGTGAGAACGACAATCGGCAGTACCAAAATAGGTTTCTTAACATCAGCGTTTTGTACATCGAGTGCTGCCGCAGCTCCGCACTCGTGATCGGCGCGGCTGCTCTCCTCACCGCGCTCATGCATAGCCGGGGATTTCGACCACCCTCGTCCCGTTCTTGTCGACGACCTTGCAGATCCAGTGGGGCACTGCGCACGCGAGAGAGGAGAGGCGCGTCAGCGGCTGTTGCAGCGCGCAGTGGCCTCGTGCACAACACAGGCAAGCGCGTCCATGCGCGGGCATCGGCGCGACGTGGCGGGACGTGGCGGGAACGCACTCGAGATGGAGAAGCGGCGCTGCATCTCGGCGGTGCATAGGACCATGAGCTGGAGGCCCTCCTCGAGCGTCATGCCCGGCTTCCAGTGCGCGTCCAGCAGCGAGTTGACAAAGAAGCCGCAGTAGCCGTGCGCGCCCTTGTCGAGCTTCTGCATCGAGGCGAGGTAGTCAATGAAATAGAGCGACGGGCCTGCGTCTGTGTCGTAGCCCGCGAGCAGCATGTCGACGACGGCCATGCCCTTGCGCAACTTGGCCGACTTCTCGCCGCGTATGTAGTTTGCCACAGCGTGCGTCGACATCGGCACGTTGTGACGGTAGTAGTTGAGCGCAATGTTCTTCTGAAAGTGCTCGGGCTCCTGCACACAGTCGGCCGGGTCGCCGCCCACGCCGAGCAGCTTGTGCGAGTCGAGCTCCATGATCTTGTCCGCCTCCTGGTGGAAGACCATGATCGAGCGCCCAGCGTTCCGGTCCGTCGCGATGATCGCGTAGTCCGCGCCCGTGAATCCAATGATTGCGTCCTGGCCTGCCATCCGTACAGCGGCGGCGGCGGCTGCAGCGGTGACGCTGCGCGGAAGTTGGGCCTGCGGTAGCGCGAGCGAGGCGACGAGGGTGGGGTGGAGCGGCGCGCGTCAGATGGCGCGTGCGAGACGGGGCACGCCGCCAAGCAGGGTGCACTATGCGCTCTGCATCCGGAGCGGTGCTTGCCGCAGCGCCACGACAGCTCGGCTGGCAGTTTTCTCTGAGCTTTCGGCCGCGCAGCGGATGCCTGAAGGTCTGCAGCCGGCTGCAGCCAGCTGGGCCGAGCGCGCGGCAGCAGCGGCGCGCTGGACAGCGCAGGCACACGGCGTTCGAGAGCAGCGCAGTCGGTCGCACTCGCGCGGCGAAGGCGCAGCTTTTCACAGCTCGTATGTGATGTGTGAAGAGACTTTTTTCTCACAGGTCGTCGCAAATGCTAGCTCCAACAGAGCGGCGCCGCTTGAAACCGAATGTTGTCACATGATGTTATCATGTGTGAACAACAGTTTCGAGCAAAGACGACCATGGGGCGCTACACAGCCCCGTCCGCGGTCGACATGGAGTCTCAGTTTCGAGCAAAGACGACCATGGGGCGCTACACAGCCCCGTCCGCGGTCGACATGGAGTCTCAATACGTGCACTGGGTTCCGTCACATTCCGTGCGCGCTCCGGCAGCCTCCGCCCCAGCCTCACCCGCAGGCTTCAGCCTCGAGGCACGCGGCGGCAAGGTCAGCGACATGAAGAGGGCGCAGCTCGGCCTGGAGCTGCCGCTCTCGTCATCCATGAAGAGGCCCGCCGTTATCACGAGAACCCCGCTGTCACCCGCAGCGTTCGGGAGGCGTGGGGGCGCCAGCCCGCGCTACATGCCCGCGTCCGTGCCTCCGAGCGTCGACTGGACCACCATGATCGCCTCCTCAAAGCTTGCCGGTGCCTCGACCGCCGTTGCCCCGGAGGCCGCCGCGAAAGGCGAAGGGCCGCTGCCCTCGCCAGCCGCGGCGAGCCCGAGGAGTCCGGCCTCGCCGACCTCGCCGGCCGCGGAGGCGGGGCTGCCGCGTGCGCAGAGTTCGCCGAGCTTGCAACTTCGACGGCAGCAGATCGATGCGCTCACCGCGCCGTTTGCAGCCGAGCTTGCCCTCCTCACCTCGGGCCGCACGCTCGGCCTCGGGGAGCACCTAAAACGCATTGAGAGCGGGCTGGCGCCGCACCCCAGGGCGCTCGCGCAGGGCGTACCGCCCAAGCCGGTGCCCAACCTCAAGCAGAAGCGGATGCAGTACGGCCGTGTCTACGTGCACCGGTGGAAGGAGCTCCAGGAGAGCCGTCAGAGCTCTGCGCCCAAGACGGCGGATCCGCTCGTGCTCGGCTCGCCCCTCGACATTGAGCGCTTCTTGAATGCGGAGCAAGGGCTCGCCCCGAGCTCGCAATCTCGCGCCCAGATGGACAGCGGCTGCTGCTCACACGGCCTGTCGCTGGTGCTCCCGAACCACTTTGGCGGCGCCGCGCGCAGCGGGCTCACCTCGACGTCCTCGAGCCGCCCAGGCACGCCTGGCAACGCCTTCCCCGATTGGCTCCCAGGCGGTGGCGGCAGTGGGTACCATGCTGCCGTTGGGGCGCTCGGCATGGCGCTCGGCATGCCAGAGAGCCGCGATGGGCTCGTCGAGCGTGCCCTGTGCTCGGGTTCTGCCATCGAGCGGCCCGCGTGGGTGCAGAGGCAGCTCGAGGCGGCACGAGAGAACGCGGCGATCTGGGGGCTCAGCAGAGCCAACACGCCCGTCGCGGCGGCTGTGCGCAGTCGTGCGAGTACGCCCGCTCTTCTTGACCAGCCAGCCAGCGCCAACCCTCCCCGGGGCGGCCTTGCGGGCGGCGCTGGGGGTGGCGCTGCCGCCGCCGCCGCCGCTGCTCGTGGCGGCGCCCGACGTGGCTCGCACGCACTTCGCACCTCCTCGTCCATGGGCGACTTGCAACCGTCCGCACAGTCGATGCTGTCGGTGCAGTCGGTGCAATCGGTGCAGTCCCAGCCCGACACTGACCGGCTGCCCCCGGCGAGGCCGAACACGCCGGGATCGCCAAAGAGGGTACCTGATGAGAGAGGCAATCAGCAGGCAATCATTAGTGATCAGGCTGGATCGCCACTGAGTGGCGTCGCCACCGCCGGCCTCGCGCCGCCGTGGGATGCACCGCGAGAGGGGAATGCGTTAGGGAATGCGCCGCGGCCAAGCACTGTGCCGGCCGCTATTGGCACTGGGCTTCCACAGCCGCTGCCGCCAGGGTACGAGACGACTTTGCCGGCCACGCAGGTCGAGCGGATGGTCGCGCTGCGCCAGACGCAGCGACAGCGCGCCACGTCGCACGATGTCGTGATGCCGCGCGCCCCTTCGTTGGCCGATATGGCCGCGAGCATGGACCATGCGATGATGGCGGCGGCGCCCGGCGCGGCCGGCTTGACTCCGCTCGACCTCCTACGGGCCGGCAGCGGCGGGTGGATTTAGCAGCATAGGAGCGTTCGGTTCATGTTGTTACCGATTGAATTGTTTCATGTGTGTGTCCGGATCCGCATCGACATCTCGGACGTCCGACGGGACCGGTACGGGACCGGGAGCGGACGTGCCCCCGGACGCCGGAGTCGCGTTCCGTCGAGGTTCCCGCGAGCCCCGCGCGTCCGCCGCGCGCCGGCGTGGCGTCTGGCAGACCGGTCGTCCTGGCTCTGGGTACTGGGTCTGCGCGTCTCTCGCGGGCTCTGCGTCCAACGTCGCTCGCGGCCCGGGCGGGTCATGCGGCGGGTATAGGGTATCTAAGACCCCCGTATATAGCTACCGGCTTGCATCACCGCGTATCGACGTATCACCCTTTGTTGGCCCTGCGGCTTGACCCAAGGGCGGAAGGGGGAGTGGTCTACTATTTTTCATGTTTATCAGGCCCCACCCCTACACCTGTTTGGGAATTGAATGCTGCTTACTCGTACTTACATACGTCCTTTATACGTCCTTACGTACTTACCCTTGGGTGGCCGTGACTGTGGCGGACGCCTCGGTATCAGCGAGTGGCGCCCCCGCCCACCCTTTGGTGGCCGTGCGGCGGACGCCTCGGTATCAGCGCGTTCGGACCTCCGTCGCTATGAGCACCGGCTGCGTTGCGATGGTCGGGTGGCGTTAGCTCCTCGCGACTGATGCGCTCCTCGAGATCGCGAACGAGCTCCGCGAACTCGTGCAGATCCAGCTGGCCGTCGGGATCAGTCACCTCGACCTTCGCCTCGAGCCCGTAGTGAAGCAGCGCGCTCCGCAGATACTTGTACTCGAGGTAGCCGCTCCTGGTGCTGTCAAAGTACGCAAAGGTCTCATGCACGCGATCGGGCACCGGGCTGCCTGCGCGTGGGTGTTGGCTGAACGCGCGCGGGCCACTCTTCCCCACAGCAACGCTACCCTTGGCCTTCGAGCCGCCCCTGGCCTTCCCGCCCTCGCGCAACGGCTTCCCTCTCACACTCGTCGGGCCGCGTGCGCTCGGGCGGCCGGTAGCTCGGCCGGTAGCTCTCCTCGAGCCTTGCACGCGTTGCACGCCACCGACGGCCTCGTCGGATCCATGCGCACACCGAGCGCCCTCGCCGTAGTAGCCACCTGCTTCGGCGCCAGTGTACTCGCCGCCCTCAGGATGGCCGCCCCAATACGAGGCGTTCTCCGCGTACCAGGTAGCGTAGGCGGCATCCGCAGGTACGCCGCGCGCGTAGCCGGCCGTGTCGCCCTGCGCGGCTCCGCCCCAAGTGGGCGCTGTTCTGGGCGCATACGAGGGCGCGAATGGCGGCTCGGACTGGAAACGCACGAGGTTCTGCGTCTCTCTTCCAAATCGGGACATCAGCATCTGGTATTGCATCTGCAGCTTGCCGTACTTGGTCCCGGCGCCGTCGTGGGCGCCGTCCTCCCACAGCACCTCGTCGACGAGCTGCTGGAGCGCGGCCTGCTCGTCCGTAATCTCGGCCTCGAGCTCATCGACGACCTGGCGCGTGAGCTCCTCCTCGAGCTCGATCGAGGTACGCTCCTCCTCGACGATCTGGCGCGTGAGCTCCTCCTCGAGCTCGAGCGAGGTACGCTCCTCCTCGACGAGCTGCGAGAGCTCAGCACGCCAGGGCAGCATGAGTCATGAGACCATCAGCTGTCAATCAGCTGTCAATCAGCTGTCAATCAGCTGTCCAGAAGCACAATCAGAGGCCATCAGCTGTCAATCAGTGCCCGTCAGCTGTCAATCAGGGGCGGACTCGCCTGCTCGCTCAGCAGCTGCTCGGCGAGCGCCTCGTCGCGTAAGGATCGGTCGAGGGTGCGAAGCTGCGCGGCCTCCTCCTCACGCCTCTGCGCGCTCCAGCGTAGGATGGAGCTCTGATCGAGCGTGGATGGCAAGCGCGCGCCGCTGCCCTGTTGATGCTGCTGAGGATCGAGTGAGGATTGCCTCCTGATGGCATCGTCGCTCAGCGCCTGCTTGCGGATGATGCCTCCATCGAGGTCGCGAATGAGCACTGAGAACTCACTCAGTTGCAGCTTGCCATCGCGCGTCTGGTCGTCATACGCGCGAAGCACCTGTGCCATCTCGGCGCCAATCGAGCTCATTAGGAGGCAATCAGAGCTCATCAAGAGGTCATCAGAGCTCATCAGGAGGCGCAGTGACAATCAGGAGGCCCATTCAGTCGCAGTCACCAGGTGCTCAATCTGGCAATCACCTGCTCGACCTCCGGGCGGTCGAGGCGTATCCCGTAGAGACGCAGCGCATTCCGTAACTTCTTCGAGTCTAAGAACCCGCTCTGATTCTCATCGAAGGCTGCGAAAGCGTCGCGGATCTTCTTCTCCATTGCCATCGCCGCCGCCGCCGCCGCCGCCGCCGGTCCATCCTTGGCTACGCCGCCCTTGGGTGCTACGCCGCCCTTGGGTGCTACGCCGCCCTTGGGTGCTACGCCGCCCTTGGGTGCTACGCCCCCGATCGTGCGGGTACGCGCATAGAGATTGGCGGCCGCCGCCGCGGAGGGGGCAGCGGCGGCTCCATACCTCAGAGGCTGATCATCATAGTCGCTGGCAGGCTCGAGGATGATGACGCCCTCCTCGTCTCCCAACTGCCGACGGAGTGCGCGATTCTCTTTGCGCAGCCTCCTCGCCTCTTGAAAGACCCTATCGTAGATCATATCGGCCGCTTCGCGTATGGCGAGAGTGCTCTCGAGGCCGCTCGCGCTCCTGCCAGCGCCGCCCACCGGCCCGCCCACCGGCCCCAGCTTCTCTTCGAGTGACTTGACGAGCTCCGCCCACTCGCCCCTCGATAACTGCGACTCGGGTGTCGCGTCGTACCGGGCGAGGAGCTCCAGCGCGCCCTCAGCACTCGGGTCGAGGCCGTACGCCTGCACCGCATTCCGCACCTCCTTGTACTCGATCGAGCCTCGTTTGTAACGGTCGAAGCTGTCGAAGGCGCTCCGCGCGAGCTCCGCTGCAACGAGCTTCTGCCGCAGCACCGCCCCCGGTATGCTGACGAGTTCTTTCCATCCCAACTTGCGAGGCGCGCCGGCGCTACGCGCGCGGCTTGGCTTCTCCAGGTAAGGGTCCTTGACCCCGGCCGGGTAACGGCTCTTGGGCTCGGTGGGCTTCGGCTGGGTTGGACTTGCATGCAACACGAGCTCGTCGCCCGCACGGAGGCCATTCTCGGCGATCGTACGATCCTTGCTGATGAGCTGGCCGCGCAGGTGCAGCGCGAGGGCCGCGTGCGGCGCGGCACCGAGGGACTCGCGCAGCTTCGAGCCGGCCTCCGCGATGAGGCTCGTGGCCGCCTCGTCTGGGAAGACTTTGGGTCGAAAGAGCAGCTTCCCGTCCGGCGTGAGGACGCTCACAAAGAAGCCGTAACCGTCGCTGCCGAAGCTGTGGGTGGCGGGCCCCGTGCGCTGCGCATCGCTCTGTGGCTCGTATCCGACCTTGATGTGCAGTGTGAGCGAGTCGGCCTCGGTGAGATTATAAGACTCGACGGACCGTTCGGACATGAGGAGCACTCCTCGCCGCGAGAGCCGAATCGCAGCGCGCGGCAGTCGCGCATGCTTGGCTGCCTGCGCCAGAAGCGCGTCGACCTTGTCGGTGCTCTTCGTGGTCAGCTTGAAGGCCTTGTACCCAGCGGGCGGCTGGACGGCGAGCAGCATTATGGCCGCCGGTCGTTGGCGGTTCGCGATTACGACAATACATGTTTCACTTTGTTTCATTGTTTGTACACAAACCACTCACGATGAGTTCAGTTCAGTTCAGTTATGTAGTAATGTAAACTCACGATGACACTCAGTTAATCCCGGTCCGCGCCCATTTCAGGCCACAGGCGCCCGGCAGGTCAATCGCAGACTCTGGACCCTCGAACACGGAACGAAGTGGTACCACACGTTCACCCCACACCCAGCCACGTTCTCGTGCCGCGAAGAAGTCGTGACCATCCTCGCTTCCTCGCTCTCATCACCCAGGAGTCCTGGACCCTTCCAGGACCCAAGAAGCGAACTGCCTTGCGCTTCGATCGCTGAGCGTTCAAGGAGACAGGCCATACTTCGGGCCAGCACCCCACACCCAGCCACGTTCTCGTGCCGCGTAGCAGTCGTGACCGTCCTCGCTTCCTCGCTCTTATCACCGAGGAGCCCTGGACCCTTCCAGGACCCTCCATGCGAACTGTTTTGGAGCATAGCATTCGAGGAGACCGGCCATACTCACTTGGGGCCAGCAGCCTAGAAAACGTCCTTGGCGGATTGGGCGCCGCAGCAGCTGTTGCGGTTCCAGATGGCCTTCACCTCGCCGCAGGTGCTCGCCGCCGGCCGCTTCTCACGCAAGTGGTCGACGCACGAGGCGTAGAAGGTGGTGGTTGCCGGCCAGTCGGAGAAGACGCCAACGACGCCCATCTTGTGCAGCGCGTCAATCAGCACGAGTTCGTTGAACGTCTGGCACGGCGCAGTAGCGCGGGTCGATGCCTCCGCGGGCGTGCATTTGTAGTTGCGCTCGACGGTCCAGGTGATGATTTTGAGGCCGGCAGCGGTAGCGTTACGCGCATACGCCGACGGCCCAAGACCGGTGCCGTTGGCGGTGGATACGATGAGATGGCCGAGAGTCGGGGCGATGTAGCGCACGCCCGCTGAGTACAGGAAGCCTGCGCGCGCGCCGAAGCCGCCGAACGCGGCGCTGCCGTCGAGCATGACAGCCTGCGCGCCGAAGGCCGGCTCATTGTTGACCCAGTACATGACGTCGGGCTCGTTGAACGACTGCAGCCAGACACGCGACGGCTCAATCTTTGCTTCCTTGTACTCGTTGACAACCTACGGCACTCGGGCGCACGCACGCGAGGTCAAAGGTGCAGCTGTCAGAAGCAGCTGCTCAGGCACGGGCGTGGTTCGCGCGCCCCTGCTGCTCGCACCTTCTGGCGAACCTGGTCGTACGTCAGGCTCCCCGGCCACGGGTAGTACGTCTTGAGCTCGGGCGTAAACTTGCGCCCCGCAGCGTTGATCATGGCGATCGATTCCTTGTGCGTCACGAGCGTCGGGCACACGGTAGGACCATCGTGCGCATCCGAGAACAGGTCGGTGCGGAACGGAGCGGTGTTCGCCATGCTGATATAATCAGCAGCAGACGTGGCCCTCGCTTTCGCCGAGTCCATCCTGCCGCAGAGCGTCTTGAACTCGGCAAGGGTGAGGTCGGAGGTGCAGCAACTGACCCTGGCGTCGTGCGTTGCGTTGGCGGCTTGGAAAGGAATCGAGCACTTTGCAGCGAGTGGGGTGGCGAGGATGTTGGTGGAGGTGTGGAGGTCACATTGGTCGTGGCGGCACACGATCTCGCCGTCTTTCGTGACGGCCATGTCACACTCGACAATGCCCGCGCCCTGCTCAATGGCGGCCTGGTAGCTCTCGGCCGTGTGCTCTGGGTACTGGAGGCACGCGCCGCGGTGGCCAATCGAGAAGTCGTGGGGTTTGGGCACGAAGCTCGCATCGGCGAGGCAGCTCGAGAGCGTGGTCTTCAGCGGCGACGGCGCCAAATTGTTGACCAACCACGCAGGGCGTGGGCCGAGGGCTGCAGTTTCTGGCTGTGCGTATTCACGCTTTGCGATCATGCACGAGGCGTAGAAGGTGGTGGTTGCCGGCCAGTCGGAGAAGACGCCAACGACGCCCATCTTGTACAGCGCGTCAATCAGCTCGAGCTCGTTCATTCCCTTGCACGGCGGGGTAGCGCGGGTCGATGCCTCCGCGGGCCAGCATTCGTAGTTGCGCTCGACGGTCCAGGTGATCACTTTCATGCCGACAGCGATGGCGGCAGCCGCATACCCCGACGGCACAAGACCGGTGCCGTTGGGGTTGGATGCGATGAGCTGGCCGATAGGCGGGGCGACGTATTTCACGCCGGCCGCGGCGAGGCGCGTCAGCTGAGGGCGGAGGCCGCCGAACGTGTAGTTGCCGTCGAGCATGACAGCCTGCGCGCCGAATAGCGGCTCATTCTGGAGCCAGTACATGACGTCGGGCTCGTTGAACGACTGCAGCCAGACACGCGAAACGCTCACGCCCGCTTGCTTGTACTCGTCGACAACCTACGGCACTCGGGCGCACGCACGCGAGGTCAAAGGTGCAGCTGTCAGAAGCAGCTGCTCAGGCACGGGCGTGGTTCGCGCGCCCCTGCTGCTCGCACCTTCTGGCGAACCTGGTTGTACGTCAGGCTCAGCGAACCCTGCGTGTAATCCTTGAGCTCGGGCGTAAACTTGCGCCCCGCAGCGTTGATGATGGCGATCGATTCTTTGTGCGTCACGAGCGTCGGGCACACGGTGCCATCGTACGCATCCGAGTACAGGTCGGTGCGGAACCTTTCGGTGGCATCCATGCCCATATATGCAGCAGCAGTCGTGGCCGCCGAGTTACCCGCGTCCATCTTGCCGCAGAGCGTTTTGAACTCGGCAAGGGTGAGGTCGGAGGTGCAGCATTTGACGGTCGCCGTGGGGATGGGTGGGTTCGCGGTCGGGTTGGCGGCTTGGAAAGGAATCGAGCACTTTGCAGCGAGTGGGGTGGCGAGGATGTTGGTGGAGGTGTGGAGGTCACATTGGTCGTGGCGGCACACGAGCTCGCCGTCTTTCGTGACGGCCACATCACACTCGACAATGCCCGCGCCCAACTCAATGGCGGCCTGGTAGCTCTCGGCCGTGTGCTCTGGGAACTGGAGGCACGCGCCGCGGTGGCCAATCGAGAAGTCGTGAACCTGGTTGCGGAAGGTCGTGGTGAGGCACTGCTCCAAGCTGGTCTTCAGAGACCCGTCGCGCATGGTCTTGACAAGCCCTGTCGTCACAGACGGGTGAGGTGCAGTCAGCAGATGATTGTCGGCCGCGAAGCGGCATCAGGCAAGCGGGCGAAGCGAGTTCACGCTTGCTTACACTCATTGCGTGCGTCCGTGTTCACGATGCTGAGAGTCATCGACGCAAGCATCATCGCCATGACGGCGGCAGGGATGCGTCGGTGAAGGGAAAACGCGACGTCGGCGAATGATCCGTCGGCGCCGACGGCGTGCGGCGAGACGCCGACGGCCGCCGGAAATGTACTTATTCGGTACAACATTCGCCGTTTTTAACGAATTCCTCGGTAAAGAACAATGAGTTGTTCCAAAAATACGCCAAAAGAATCCAATCCGTCGCATCGCGGCGATCGCCGCCGCGCTTCGGCCGACGGACATGTACGAATATGGCGAAAGACAAGCGTTTTTCATTTCCTCACGCAATGCACTCTCTTTCATACATTGTATCCATATGCGTCAGGGATGCTCTGCTTTTCCCGACGCGACGTTTTTCCGAGCGATCGCACTCACGGTCACGCCGTCCGCTTCGCGCTTGTGTCCCTGGTCATCTCCCCACGGACTCCCCGTCCGCTGATTTCACGTGATTTCGAACTGAAGGGATCAGTGACATTCAAACGACGAAATCCGGGGCCGCGGGGGTCCACCGCGACGTCCGTCGGAGTTACGTTACACGACCGTCACGAGTAACGGTCACGAGGCCGCGCCTGGGGCTGCCTGCGGTGGCAGCTTCTTCCTTCTCCTTCTCGCGCATCTTTCGCTTCTTCCGCTGCCGCGACGTCTCCTTGGTGCGTCGCTTGCGCTTGGCATCACTCCCGCTGCCGCCGCCAACCTGATTCTCGTCCGCGTGCGCGTCCTCCGTGCCTGTCAGTGGCAGCTGCGGCGCCAGCCCCGGCATCGTCGCCGTCCCGGGCGCGCGCGGCCGACGCGCTGTGAAGACGCACTGGAAGCGCTTCGTGAACCCCCGGGCCGCCCAGAGCTCATCGAAGGCCGAGCGGTGGGCGCGCAGGCTCTGGTGCTCGTGGGTCTTGTAGTGGGGCGGCGCGAAGGACGGCTGCCAGAGACGTGTGAGTGTTGGGTCGGTCGTGAGGCGGAGAGCGACGCTCTTGCAATAGGGCTCGTCATCGGAGGTGAGTGTGAACGTTCCGCCCGGCTGCAGGATGCGATGCGCCTCGATTAGGAAGGTGCGATTCACCAGATGGCGCTCACTGTGCTCGCCTTGGGGCGGCTGTGGGAAGTTGACGAGCACGGCCGCCGCCGAGCGCGAAGGGATGCCGTCGCGCAGCACGCCGTGAGCGTCGCCCGCGAGCACCGCAAGGTTCGTCAACCCGCGCATCGCCGCCTTGGCGTGGATCAGGTTGGACCGATCGGACCGCAGCTCGACCGCGGCCCAATTGATCTCCAGCTGGCTCGCGGCCTGGAGCACGACCCAATCCCCCGTGCCTGCGCCCACCTCTAAATGGATCGGGCGCGCCGCGTCCGCAAACACCTCTTCCCACACGAGCGCACGCGTCGTCTCGTGCGCATCAGCCACCGGCGGGAATCGGCGCACGTCCGCCGTCGTGAAGCCCGCTACGATCCGATCGCGCTCGGCTGGTGAGCGTGCGAGGAATGCACGCACGCTCGCAAGACTGTCCCGGAGCATGGCGTGTGCATGCAACGCAGCCGACGCAGCCGATGTGCCCGTCGCTCGGCCGCCGCCGCCACGTCGTTCACCGCCGCCACGCCCGCCTTTGCCACCCCGTTTGTCGGCGCCTTTGCCACCCCGTTTGCCACCGCCGCTGTTGCTTCCTACGCCGCCGCCGCTGCTGCTCAGATCGCCGCCGCCGCTATGGCCGCCGCCGCCGCCGTCGACTGCTGGCGCTGCCTCGAGCAGCTTCAGTACCTTGGCGGCGCGCCGGTACTTGCCCGTCAGGGCGTGCGCGATGGCGACATCGACGAGCGTGGCGGGCGAGAGCATGCCGAGCATGCCGTCCGGAGCATGCGTGGCGAGCGCACGCTTGATCCGCTTCGGACGGAAGGACTGGCACGCCGCGCGCACAGCGCCGTCACGCGTCGCCTGGTCGGGCTCCAGCCCGTAGCGCTTCGCCACCTTGACGAGCTTGCGCGCGCCGCGCATGTCGCCGCAGTAGAGGCAGCCGCGCAGCATCGTGTTCACGGTGCGAATCGTCGGCCCATCGGCAGCGCGGCGAAGCTCATCAAAGTGAATCCAGGCGGTGCCCAGATCAAGCGCGTTGACGCAGCCCTTGATGACTGTCGTGAGCGCGATCGCAGTCACTGGCAAGCCGTCACGACGCATCTCAGCCAGGCATTCGACGCAACGCTCGATCTCACCGCATCGCGTGTAGGCGTTCAGTAAAATGCCGAATGTGAATTCGTTGGGAGTGAGCCGGAGCGCCTTCAGCGTGGCGAAGGCTCTCAAAACGTTTTCGAGCTCGCCAAAACGAGCGGACCGGCTCATGAGTGCGTTGAAGAGCTTGATGTTACGGCGGCTGCGGGCTTCGGCGAGCGCTAGGGCGAAGGGGTCGGACGACGTCTCCATTTAACAAAATAGTTCACACCGATTTTTTCGCCCTCGTCTCAGGGGAGCTTTGCGCCAGCGCCGCCACGCAGCAGCATAGTTGTGGAGTGGTGGTTGTGCGTGCATGTCGTGGATACCGTGACCATACCGTTTAGGAACTTACAACTTTCCCCCGCGCGCCGCGGCCCGGCCCCGCCGGTGTACATATCTGTCGTATCTCACGTCATATGCCCGGTCGTACCGCTCGCCGGGCCGGTTTATTCGGTGTGAACCCTCTACGCTACTCGTTTATTGTTACACTGACGGTATAGTGTAACATTTTCGTTCCAGATTTAAGTGCTTTGCATTCCGGTCTTGGACAAGTCATGTTGCCGCGTCAGCCGCGGCGTTTGGTGCGTCTGCGTGGATCCGCTTGTAAATCTTGGCAATCTTGGCATTGGACGCGTCCTCAACCTTCTGGCGCGCCTGTAGAGCCGCGGGTTTGACCTGGCCGAGCCCGATGAGGATTCGATTCTGCGGCGTAATCGACGCATCCACGGTGCGCCAGCGGCAGTCATAGCCGCGCGCGAGTATCCCGCCCATTCGGGCGACGTCGATCGCGGCTTGCTCGCCGATGCCAAGGCTCTTGGCGACGATGGCCATCTGCCCCTGTGTGTGCAGGTCGCGCTGACAGCACGGCATCATCGCAAAGTCGACGCTTCGTTCGATGCACGTCGCAATGAGGCTATCGGTGAGGTGGGTGCATGCATGGCACGCGAGCACGGCCACCTCGCGCGCCGGCATGCTGTCGAGCAGCGTTGGGAGTAACGTATGGAAGTCGCCCACCTGCATGTAATGAGGGAGCCCATCAGAGGCTATCAGAGCCCATCAGAGCCCATCAGAGGCCATCAGAGGCCATCAGAGCCCATCAGAGCCCATCAGAGGCCCTCAGAGGCCATCAGAGGCCATCAGAGGCCATCAGAGGCCATCAGAGGCCATCAGAGAATACTCAGAGGCTCGAATCAAATCCACTGATGCAAGTCGCCCACAGAGAAGGAGACGCCGAGCGCACGCGCGGATGCGCCGGACGCCGCCGGAGGCGCAGCAGCAGCAGTAGCAGCAGCACCACCATCAGCAGCACCACTGTCAGCAGCAGCAGCAGCAGAACCACCACCACCACCACCACCACCGCCGCCGCCGCCGCCGCCAGCAGCAGCAGCGGTAGCAGCGACAGCGCCGGACGCCGTCGAGCCGTCCGCCGTCGAGCCGCCGTCGCCGTCGCCATCATCCACAGCAGAGCAGAGCTCCTCGGGCACCTCCAGCCACGGCCGCCACGCGTCGCACCTGTGGGGAAGAGGTGGGCGCCGTGGTGAGCATTGCATGCCGATCGGGCACCGCCAGCCACGGCCGGCACGCGTCGCACAGGTTGCCAAAGCTCGCAGGCTGGAAGAGGTCGAGGACTACAGCTCGCTCGGCGCGTCCGAAGGCGACGAAGAGGGACCCCAGCAGCCCGTGGGAGCCGCACACGTCGAGCACGAGGCGCCTCCGACCAAGAAGCTTCTCGGTCTTCTTGAAAAAGGCGAGCGCCTCGTGCACCTCCTTCTCGTTGGGCTTCGGGTGCTGCCCGTGCTGTCGCAGGGCCCAGTAGAGCTTCTCCTCCAACGGCACGCGCTTGGCGCTCTGCCAGTGCACAGAGGCCACGAGGGCGGCCACGTCGAGGGACGGTGGAATGGGCAGGAGAGAAGAGGCGAGCGCCTCGGCCGTCCCGACGCCCTCGTATCCAAAGTTTCGTCTGAGCTCCACCAGCGCCGTACCGAGCGGCAACGGCGAGAGCGCCTCGCCGGTCGCCGCGAGTGCCCGATCACGCAGTGTCGCAAATGCGTACGTGCCCCCTGCATAGATCTGCACGCGTGTGCACGCGTCGCCAGAGGGAGAGGGGGTCGTGTACAACGCTCTCGCCATGGCACTCGCTGAGACTGGTCCGTACGCCGGCAGTGCGACAAAGAGCGCATTGAGCAGCCGCATCAGCCCCGCCTCATCCACGCGCCCCGGCGGCAGCCCTCGCACTAGCACCTGCCGCTCGAGCAACGCAGCGCGCTCCGCAGCCTCCGCGGGCAGCGCGGCGTCGCGACGCGCGGCGCGCTCCGTCTCGGACGCTCGACCACCCGGCGCCGCTGTGGCCGCAGCCGCCACCTTCTTTGTCCTCTTGGATGGCTTCGTGGCTGTCGAGGGCGCGCCACGCAGGGTTGCCTCGGGTGGCGTGGGTGGCTGTGGCGGCGGCGGCGGCGGCGGCGGCGGCGGTGGCGGCGGCGGCGGTGGCGGCGGCGGGGTTGCTTCCAAGCGCTCAATGAGAGCGAGCGCCTTGTCGTCATCCATCCACGCATAGATCTCGTCAAGCATCGACTCACGCGACTGCTCGAGCTGCTGACGGCAGCACGATACGTCTTCGAGCGCGTCCGACACCGTCGCTAGCTCGAGAAGCAGCGTGGTCTTGCGCTCGTCGAGCTCCTTGGTCTTCTCGACGCAGTCCGCGATGGCCCTTGCGATGCTGCGCCACACGCTGCCCACGTGGTGCTCGCACAAGCTCGCAAGGGCAGGCGGCGCGATTCCAGGAAACTCCATGCGAGAGGATCGGACGGCTCACGTCGCCGCCGAGCGCGACGATGAGAAAATTGCCGATCCGCAAGGCCGCTCGGTCGTCGGAGCGTTCCGGTCCGGATGTGTGAACGACGAATTAAGATGTCAAAAGATGGAAGGCTAAATCTTTGTGCGCCACAGACCGAGTCGCATCCATACAACATGAGCGTACGCGGGGACGGTCCTCTGCGGCCGCCCCTCTCGGGAAATGGAGCGTCCCCGGGGCCACAGTGCTCTCTCTAATAGAAGAAGCCCAGGATCTTGCCACCGGTGTGCTTCCGTTTGGCCTCCTCGTGGTCCATGATGCCGTAGGATGTCGTCAAGATGATGTGCCCGAACTGGCGCGCAGGCAGGAGGTTGTTGACCCACTGCTCCATCTCGCCGGCGCCTACGTCAAAGCGCGGCGAGATGACACCGCACTTGTTGACGCGCCCGATAAGATCGATCACGATCTTGCCGCTGCGGTGGTCATCGACGACCTCGAACTCACCAATGTAGCCTGCGCGCGACGTCGGAGGCCAAAGGGGGCTGTCAGTCCAAGACGGACGGGTCGATTGGTCAGCTGGTCAGCAACTGGCAGCCATCGGCATCACTGGAAGCATCCCACGGAGCAGCGCCTTTGCTGCCCATGCCGACTCTGAAGGTCGTCGTCAGCAATCCCACCGGCGCCGCACACACTTGCCACCGTCAGGGCGTGATAAGCCTCTAGCCGCTCCGCGGCTCTGACGCCGCCCTGAGGTTCTCCACACGTGCCCGCACCGGCGGTGGCGCAGAGGCCGCTTGCTGCTGTCTGGCTCGCGCGGAGGTCCAATGGCGGGGCTATGCGCACCGTGCTTCATCATCTGCTGCAGGAACTTAATGATCACCTTGGAGGCGGGGCGCACCAGCACCTGGCGCTTGCCGCGCTTCTCAGCATTGAAGATGCTGCGCAGGCAGTCGTTGAGCACAGAGACACGAACCATGGCTCCTGCGCGTGGAGGGCGGGCAAAGAGAGCTCAGCATGTGGCGTGGAAGACGCACAGCCGCTCAGGCCAGCAGGCAATCCCACGCGCTGACGCGCCGCAGCGCGCGGCTGCGGAGGGAGCTGGACACCTTGCCTCGTGCACGTGCAAGAGTTGGTTCACAGAAACGTGTGAAAACCTGGTTTCCACAGAACGGTGTAACTGTAATTGTATTGCGGTGCATCGCGTTCTGGCGACGGGTAAATTGTATCGTCAGGTTAGGAGGGAGAGGGTGGAGGGAGAGGAGGGGGAGGTGGTTGTGGTGACTTTACTTGGGAGTTTTCAAAGTTCGAACTTGACTCGACCGACGCGAAAAAACTTCGTCGCTCCAGCGCCAGTTCGCCAGGTGGGGATGCAAGGGGTGCGTCCATTGCTGATGGAGGTGCGCTCGCCGCGAGCGGAAAAGATGCTGGTCGCGGAAAATATGCGGCTGCTGCAGAAGATCGACGAACTCGAGAAACAGCTCATCATACAGCAGCAGGAGACGCGGAGGGTGCGGGCAGACGTTGACCGACAGGGCTCCGCGTCAGATCACTGGGAGCTCTCAATCGGACACGCGCAGCAGGCGCTGGCACGATGCTTCCAGCCTCACCACAGCCCACTTCCAACCTCGCCACAACGGCCCGGCTCACCCACCAGGCGCCAACAAGAGAGCTTGCACGGGCGCAAGTCGGTGCTGCCAAATTGGTCATCGAAGACAGAAAAAGACCTTCTGAAACGCGAATCTTTAGGTATCGTCGGGGACCCCTTCGTCGAAAAGGCGGCAAAGAAGCTCTCCGACATGCCGCTTGAGGAGCACGAATATGTGCTCGAGGACGAGTGGGATTTCGCAAACACGAATGGCGTGATCAACCCTAACTCAGAGTGGAAGACACGGTGGGATTTTCTCATCATGTTCCTCATCATCTACTCTGCCATCGTCGTGCCGTTCCGCATCTGTTTCTCAGCAGAGGCGGAGGGAATCATGTGGACGCTTGAGGTCGTCGCCTCATTCATTTTCATCGTCGATGTTATCTTCAACTTCAACACCGCCTACTTCAAGGAGGAAAAATTGGTCATCAGCCGCCAGCGCATCGTGTCGCGGTACTTTTCAGGTGTGCAGCGCCATCCGCTCCGGCAGCCTCTCTCCCTTCCGTTGCGCCTTCGGCCTTCGGCCCTCGCGCGCCAAGCCGCCGTCACTGCCATCACCCACTCGCTCGCCCGTGCCCTAATCACGCTTGTAATCACGCTTGTTGCTGATGCTACCGCCGCGCTCTCTGCTCATAGGATGGTTCTGGATCGACGGGCCGTCGTCCACGCCGGTCGAGTTGATTTCTCTGTACTTCGAAAATACAAGCCACCTTAGCCTGCTGCGCTTCTTGCGCCTGCTGCGCCTGCTGCGCCTGCTGCGCCTGTTCAAGCTCGATAAGTTCATCGCCGCGATCGAGGACCGATTCGAAATTAGCCTCAACGTCTTCCGCATTCTGGGCATGGTTTTGCGACTGATGTTCATGGTGCACACACTCGGCTGCTTCTGGTGGTACGTTGGCATGGCCTCTGCCGCGAGTGGCTCGGAGGAGACCTGGATCACCAGATACAACGGTGGCTCTGCCATCGATGGGCCCGTTCATGAGCAGTACACCTTCTCCGTCTATTGGGCGCTCACAACGGTCACGACCATCGGCTATGGCGACATCACGCCAGTCACCATGTTGGAGCGCTACTATACCGTGTTTGCGATGCTCATCGCGACGATGATGTTCGGCTACATGATGTCGACGATCGGCTCCATGATGATGCAGATGGATCGGGAGTCGGCCCTCAAGCAGGACCGCATGGACGCCGTCAAGGAGTGGATGACGTCGCGCAACATGCCGCGCAAGCTCTTCGCGCGCGTGCGCACCTACTACGAGTACTACTACTCCAAGAAGAGCCTCTTCGACGAGGAGCAGATCCTCGCTGGGCTCACGCCCGCGCTGCAGCAGGAGGTGACTACCATCCTGCTGCGCGACAGCCTGGGCCACCTCCCGCTGTTCGCGCTCCTCGGCGTCGAGTTCCAGCGCTGGGTCTACCCGCGGCTGAAGCCGCTCACGTACGTCAACCTCGACGTGATCTACAAGCGCGGCGACATCTCGAAGGACATTTATTTCCTGCGCAAGGGCACTGTCGACGTGCTCGCCGCTGGCCTCGACACCAAGACGCTTTACCGCCTGAACCAGGGGCAGTACTTTGGGGAGGAAGCGCTCACGCACCAGCGGCGGGGCTGCAGTGTCCTTTCCAACGGCTGGACGGAGATCTGGTCGCTCTCGAGCGACGTGCTCGACGAGACCATGGCGAAGTTTCCCGACCTAACCTCCAAACTCGATACGTTCGTGGTGGGCGAGCTCGATCGCAAGGCGCGCCTCTACACCCTTGCGTATCGGATCCTTATCAGTGTGTCTCATGACCCCGAGAAGCGTGCGGCGCTCATCATGCAAAAGTTTTGGGTAGCTTACGCGGCCAACAAGGCGAGGAGGGACTCGCAGTTCGCTGCGACGAGCGGCACCGTGCAGCGTCTGAAGCAGCGAACGGCTCAGGCCGGCATCAGCAGCTTCAGAAACAAAGAGGCCGAGAGTCTCTTCGATCGCCATACCGCCCAGCAGAGAGAGGCGAGCAGAGCAAACTCCCATCGGGTGGGGGGTAGCGACGGGGCCGTCGCCGAGGCTCTCAAAGACATCCAGCTGCAGCTCAACAACCTCAAGAGTTCACAGACCGCAATCATGACCAAGCTGGCGGCAACAGACAGCAACAGGTCGTCCAAGAACCCCAAGTCGCCCAAGCACTATGAGGTATGAGACAGGCTCAGGCACGAGCGGCACATGTGTGAGCTCGCATGGTGGGTGCGTGCACGTGCGTGTGGCCATCGGCCCCGGGCGTGGGGCCAGGCACAGCACGTTGCTCGCTCTTGCGTGTGCGGTGGCATCGAGTGTTTGGCGCGGACGGCTCGCAGCGTGATTGTAACCTTAGGCAGCCGATCGAGGGAGGTCGAGGGAGATCGAGGGAGCCGATAGGGATGCGCTTCGGCTCGGTGTCCCAAGAACGGGGCCTTCACAAGTCATCTCGTCCTGTACGGCCACGGGTCCTCTCATGACGTCGACAACGACGTGCCGTGCGTGGGATGCATGCTAGACATGTACATGCTACGTCGGGGCGCGTCGCCCCCCGGCGATTCGGTTGGGCTTTGGGCAGTGCCAGAGGCGAGAGGGCAAACCCGCGAGACGGTACGCGGACCACTCGAGCAGACCACTTTGGCCTTTGCGAGTCCCGGGGGACGTTAGACATCTTCAGTGCATCTGTCAATGTTCCGCGCCGCGTGACTCGGTTCCCCGCGTGTCGGTCGTCGGCGCGTCCCGCGAGACCCGAGCACCCGATGCGGCACTCAGTTTGAAATCCCTGGGTCGTACATGAGGACGCGGTGTGCACGATCCAGATTATAAATAGCCCTTTTGATGGTCGCCCCATGGTGCACGCGCGTAACTCATGTTCTCATCGCGATTCGCGTCGAAGGTCGATCGCGCGGGGGTCGCGCGGTCGCGCGGGGGTCGCGCGGTAGCGTGCGGCTGCGGGGGGTATTGGGTATCGTATACGTGGACGATCGCGGAGACCGGAGTTGCGAACTCTCTTAGAACTACTCCTCGTTACGCCGGTTGACCCCTACGCATACAACGCACCAGGCCTCTTTGTTCGCACGGCCACAGGCCTGCCCGAGCGTAAGAAGAGCGTAAGCAGGCCACAAGCACAGTGCACAGAGAGTGCCGTTATTATGCGATGCGCTGTGCGGCCCGCAATGCCCGATGCCCCCCCCGGTGCTTCCAGCTTCGTCGCCAGTCGTGGCGAGCCGCCGCGGCCGCCGGCGCCCTTATCGTGGGCCACCGAGGTAGTCGAGCCCGACTATGCGTGGTAGTCGTGCGTGGTTGTCGAGCCCTTATCGTGAGCCACCGAGGTGGCTGGCGGGAAGGAGGCCGGCGGGCACGTACTGCGTGACCCACTTCCACGGAGCCAGCTGCACCAGCTGCTGCCGGAAGGTGATCAGCACAGGGAGCAGCACTGCAAACCAGAAAAGGAAAGGGAGAAAAGGCTTGAGGCGCCTGTAGAGGCGCTTCGCGACCCGCTGGGCCATGAGGGCGCGCGCGAGCAGCCCCATCATGCGTGAGGTGCCCTTGCCGCCCAGCCCCGAGGCTGAGAGCAACGGCGAGCGTAGCAGCGCCTCGAGAGGGGATGGGCCATCCTCGGAGGCGGCACCGCCCGCTGCGGCGCCGCTGAGGCCGCTGCCGAGCAGCGACATCAAGCCGCCCGCGCCCGCCGCGCCGCCCGCGCCCGAGACGGCGCCGAGTCCGCCGAGGAGCGCACCCAGACCGCCTGCGCCCAGGCCGCCCGCACCGCCCGGGACGGCGCCTCCGCTTCCGCCGAGCGAGGACATCATCTGCTGCATCATCTCGTCGATCGAGGAGCCGCCCGCGCCGGACGCCGCGCCCGCGCCGTGATGAGCGCCAAGGCTGCCGCGGCGCATCAGCGGGCGCGCGGCGGCGGCGGCGGCCTCGGCGCGCGCGGCGGCGGCCTTGTGCTTCGCATTGTTCGGCTGAAGGCGCGCGGCCTGCTGCAGGTCCCATGCCGCAGCCTCCACCTGACCGTCAGCCTGCAGAGCTAGACCGCGCCGATACAGCGCGGCGGCACACGAGGGGTTGACTCGGAGCGCCGCGCTGCACAGCCGGATCACCTCGGTCCACTGCTCAAGCTGGTACGCACAGAGCGCGCCACTCAGCCGACAGGCTTGCAGCTCGGCGGCGATGCGGCGCGACACAGGAGAGCCCTCCTTGGCTGCCGCCGCGCTCGGCGCCGCCATGCTCGCGCTCGTCGCCTCGGCCTGCGCGCCGTCGACGGTGGCGACGGTGCCCACGACGGCGCCTCCTTCGAGAAGCGAGCACGCCTCTGCATAGCCCGCGAGCGCGTCCGCCCAGCGCTCGACACGGCGCGCGCCCTTGGCGGCGACGCGCAGCTCAGCGACGCGCGCGAGCAGCGCACCGTGCGCCGCGTGCGCCGCGTGGCCCTCAGCAGAGGAGCTATCGTCGTCATCGGAGCCACCGCCGCTGCCGTCATCGCTGCCGCTGCCGCCGCTGCCGCCGCCACCGCCGCCGCGGCTGGCATCGTCGCCGCGGCCTCCGTCGGCCTCCGCCTCGGAGGCGGCCGCCACGCTGATCGCCGCATCGGCCGCCTCCTCTGCCTCGGCCGTCGCCTCCACGGCCGCCGACGCCTCCTCCGCCTCCACGGCCGCCGCCTCCGCCACCGTCGCCTCAGCCGCCGTCGCCTCCTCCTCTGCCGCCGCCGTCGCCTCCGCCGCCTCCGCCGCCGCCTCCGCCGCCGCCTCCGCCGCCGCCTCCGCCGCCGTCGCCTCCGCCGCCGTCGCCTCCGCCGCCGCCGCCGTCCTCGACTCCTCCGCCGCCGTCGCCTCCGCCGCCG
>Ga0210241_100340_pt1 | contig 40972 bp, 27 predicted proteins | sample ChrtobMetP5a_8mM_FD_155488 | JGI IMG/M metagenome (GOLD analysis project Ga0210241, IMG submission 155488) | Chrysochromulina tobin associated microbial communities from unialgal haptophyte culture, Seattle, Washington, United States - P5a_8mM | ecosystem: Host-associated > Algae > Haptophytes >...
CATCCAGGCCGAATCCATTGTCGTATTCGCCTGCGCCGTACATTTCAGACCCGGGTCTGAAATGTACTGGCCGCAGGCAAATCGGAGCGCGAACCGCTGCCTGTGAGGCCTAGGCAAAAAGGCCCCAGGTCTCAAATGGGAGTCCGATTTGGGAGAAAAGACGCGAAGTGTTTCTGGTTTTTACTGGCAGTTAGGAATTCCTACGAGAAAAAAAGGGATCGCGTCGTGCTGTCGAGCGGCGAGTGCAATGCCGCCCTTTGATTGGTTCCGCGCGTCCTTGCCGTTCACGCGCTTCCACCGCCACCTCTACCGATCGCCACCCACACTTGCTCGTGCGCTCTTCGACTGCTTCCTGCTCGTCTGCGCGCTCGAAGCGATGCGCCTATATTTCTTTTACACGGTGCACGAAAAGGTCTTCGTTTCGGAGCTCGCACCCGACACGATGGCCGCGCAGACACTCGCTGCGTGGCCCGACGGTCTCGTCGCCACGCTTTCTCGCCCGCATGCATTCAACATGCCGGCGCGGCTCTCGGTCAACCGCCCACTTCCGATCTTGTTGATCTTGCCGCGGTGGACCTCCTCTGCCGCCAACGTCGTGCTCTCATTCATGCTGCGCTCGGCGGTGATGCTGCATTTCGTGTCGCCCAGGGGCCTTGCCATCGTCGTCACATCGGAGGCCGATATCGAAGCCAACAGAGGAGCTCGAGAGTGGAAACCACCAATGGGGGACGTCGATCGCGCCGCGCTCGCAATCACAGAGACGAGCGTGTACCTCATCTCTGTGGACGACGATGGCCAGTGGACGACGATCACAGATTTTCTAGGCGATCATCGTCCGAGGCGGCAGGTGAGGACAAAGCACCTCTGCCGCATCTCGATGCTCGTGCCGCTCGCGACGCTCGTGGGCTGCGACAGCGAGCGCGATGGCTCCGTGTCATGCACCAGCCAGCATATCTTCATGCTGGCGCGCGGGATGGCGAGCGGAGCGCACGCCTCGGCGCCGGCGCGTTCGCTGTTCGTGGGCTGCTTCCTCGCGTCACTGCACGCAAGCGCCACGGTGCTCGCCTTCATTGAGGCCCTCCAGTCCGCCATCTCCGTCGGTCTGCCCCTGTATCTCATCTTCCTCTTCACCCACATGCTCGATCTCAAGCGGGCGCTGGTGCTCGCTATGTATGCGCAGACGATGCCGCTCGTGCTCAACGGTCTGTTCGAGGGGCCGCTGCGGCCAATCGATGACTGGCTCGAGTCACTCGCCGCCGGCGCGGAGGGGTGGGAGGTCGACGCGGACGACGACGACCCGCTCACTGAAGCGATGCGATGGGCACACTCTGGGCTGGGTCCCGGGCAAGCGTCTGTTCTCTTCTGGCTGCTGCACTTCGTGCTCGCGCTGTGCGCGGCGCGCGAGACGCTCAGAGCCAGGCATGGTGGAGTCGCTGCCGAGGCTGCTGCTTGGGCCCACCGCCGCGCCGAGGCCCGGGCCATCCTGCACGCTGAGGCAGCGGCGACCGAGGCAGCTGCGACTGCGACGGCGACCACGGCGACAACGGCTGCAGCGGTGGCGACGACGGCGGCGGCGGCAGCTGTAGCGGCGGCTGCGCAGATTGGAGCGCAGATTACTCTGACGGAGGCGGAGGCGGCGGCAGCGGAGGCGGCGTCAGCGGAGGCGGCAGCGCAGGCGGCAGCGCAGGCGGCAGCGCAGGCGGCGGCGCAAGCGGCAGATGCGGCGGCGGAGGCAGGTACGGGGGTGTCCGCCGAGGCCGCCGCGAGCGTGGCGTCGGCCTATGATCCCATGCTTGAGCGACTGGAGGAGGCGCGTCGTATTGAGCGACTGGGGGAAACGCAGAGGTATCTGCAGGAGCGTGAGATCGCCATGCGCACGGCGACACCTCCATCAACACCTCCACCAGATTTCATAACGGCGCCGTCCGCCGCGCCACCGCCCACGCCCAATGTGCCCGTGACGGCGCCCCTACGCCCAGGCGATGGCGCCACTGTCACCATCACCTCGCCCCAGCCGCGCAGCGTCGTCCAGGTCAACGCCAGCCAGTACTGGCAGTTCGTCGAGGCGCCTTGGTACGTACGTTTCGGCCAGCCCTGGCAGCAGCGGTGCTGGCAGATGCAGCACCAGGCGATGCGGCTCGCTTGGGCGCAGGCCGCGGCGCTGCAGCAGGCGCACGCGCAGGCCTTCTCGTACCATGTGGTAGACGCGCGGCAGGGGACGTGGACCACCACTGACTCGGCACCTCAGTCATAGACTAAGACTTGTAATCGAGAGACAACGAGTCAACGACTGTGTATGGGATCCCCAGTGGACGTACTGATCAACAGCCGATAACGTGGCGTGGGTCAGCGGTGTAAGTTAGGAGTAACCGGTAACGTAAGGTAAAGAGGCGTTCGTAATGTGTCCTTATACCTCATCCTATATTGTGCTGTGGAACGCAACGAGCCGAACGAGGCCGGCGCGGACATGGGCGCGGACTCGAGGCGCGGACCGGGAGTGCGGAGTGGCGGGAGACCGGAGGGACGCGTGACGGGCTGACGGCGGGGCCGGGCGTGCTGGCCGGTGTGTGGCGCCGTGCCCGTCGGGCCGCAAGTGTCGTGGGGCGTGCCGGGCAGCCCTGGATACTCCTGAACGCGGATCGAGCCGGTTACACAAAACGCGCGGGTCGGGTAAGCCTGATGCTCGTACCGGTACTGTAATTGATTGCGAACATTGCGGGAAAATTCGGGGTTTCGCCGTTTTAAAACCTTGTCGCCGTCGTTCAAGGCAAGCAAGCAGACAGCGCTCGAGCAGCGGACGGGCATGTCAGATGCCGCCAATGCAACCACCCGCAACGTAGTCAGGCGCCCGGTGACAGTTGGCGCGATGGATTATCGCAACGGCAGCGGGATGACGTATGCTGAGCAGCTTCGCAAGGCCTCCTGGCCGACCGTGTATGACGTTCCAAAGATTGGCCAGAAATCGTCTTCGATGCAGCTCCCAGAGCTGCGTGAGTTCAAGGGGTTCAAGGACGGCGAGCACTATCTGCACCCAACCAAATTCACTGCTATCGCCCGCGCCGACCACCTCAGCTATGCTAAGTGCAATCCCGAGCTCGACGTACTCTGGAATGGCAACCCGAACCTCAAGAACGTGCACGAGCGCCTCTACCTCGCGTCGAAGGTGCAGATGCGCACGCCGGCTCGCTCTCCGCAGAATCTGTATGAGATGGCTGGGGACGTCGCATTCCAGTGCGTGGAGCCCGAGGACGCGGTGCCGCTGTACACACTCGCCATCGATCGCTCGAAAGGAGTCTCGACCAAAGTCTCGCAGGATAGCTTGTACGCATACGAGAAGCGATGCGCCGCCTTCGCCGAGCTCGGTCGGATCCGTGAGGCGCTCGCTGACGCCGAGTTTATCCTGAAATGGACCACTGACAAGGGCTCAGCGCTTGCGCGGGTCAAGGCCATCAAGGACTACATGCGTAGGATGGACAACTTCGAGCCTGGGTATCACCAGGCCACCACTACGCTCATCTGCCTGCTGCGGCCGCGCGAGCATCGGCAGCTTACGCAGTCGCGCCCCTCGACCTACGGGGGCCCAATGGAGAAGGCCTCTCGCTTCGGGCTTGGGGTGACGAGCTCGACGGCGATGGGCCAGGCCCTGGGCTGGGACTCGAATAACGACGGCCGCATCGACATGGATGAGTTCCGCCAACGCGTCGTCACCCTTGGCTATAAACCCCACCGCAAGGAAAAGTCCGCCTTCGGCTTCCAATAATCTGTCGAGATTTGGACTCGGCGACAGCGGACAGGGCTGATAACTCAAGAACACTCGCAACGGGAGGCAGCGGCCGACGCAGCCGCTCAATAAATCGGCCCGACGACTCGAGAGACGAGACTCGAGAGACTCGGACGCCGTAACGCCGAGCGGGCGCCGTCATTTTTCATGTGCATGTGAGCGCGACGGTCGGAGCCCCCAGCACTGGGTTTACAAAATCTCCTCAGTGTATCTTTGTGCTGTGTGTAATATCGGTGGACTGTGCACACGTGTGTTGTGTTGCCCGGTCCGCGTGTCCGGGCGCGCACGGACGCGACATGTGCACAATCCGGTTGCCCTTGATGCATGATCGGTAACTTCAGATGCGTGACGACGCGAGTTGTGAGATTCGTGAACGCGAAAGGCCTTAACGCGGACTGAACTCGACGCCGTTCCGTCCCAGATCCCCAGCACATCTTACGGTCGGTCCGACGTCCGAGCTCACAGCTCAGCTCTCGCGCCGACAGTGTGCAACGACCCACTCCGGATCACATGTTGATCACATGTGACCCGTTTCGGTGTGATGGCTACTGTAGCCGTACTCGAGACGGAGGCTCTCGTGCTTGCTGTGGGGAAACTGCAGGATCTTCCCGCCAGCGGCCCCACGAGAGCGGTTGGGGTACACATCAATCAATTCAATCATCATGCTACGCGATGCGTTGCCATCTACGATGCTTGACCGCGAGGAACCGCGAGTGTCGTAATCTCGTAAACGTTATACGATCGTTCGTTAATGGTAAGCCTGGGGCAGTGACACGGTAGGACGCACGACACTGTTGGACGCAATACGGGCTAAATACGGGCTGAATACGGGCTGCGAGCGCGGCCGCTCCCGCTGACTGGGGGCGCGACGACGCGCTCCGACCACGTGTACCGTGAAAGCGGCGTTAGCCGAGGACCCACGTCTACGTCTCTCTTTTTACAAAAGTCGCGCTCTCGAGCTTGATGCCTTGGCCCTGCGCTCGGTAATGCTCCGCAATCGCCCGCCCGAGAGGCGAGAGCGCCGCCTCGTCTACCTCTGGGGGGGGATCTACATGCCGGTGGAACCAGCCGACGATGGCGAGCCGTTGAGCGGTCGTAGGGCGCACCTCGTGCGGAACCACGTCGCTCTTGAAGACTACGAGCGTGCCGGCCGAAGGCGCAATGTCAAGGTGCCCGGGCTCGCCACCCAGGTCGAAGACTCGCAGGTGGCCGCCGTCGCTGGGGCTCCATCCAATGTTTAGGTACAACAAGAAAGAGTATTCGCGTGCCACGCTGCCCATGTTCATGCCGTCGATGTGGCGTTGGTAGTGGCCACCGCACGGGTAGTGCGCATACTTGAGCTCCACGGGCGCGTCAAGCTCAATTCCAGCCGTCCTCTCGATTTGCCGCCGCAATTCCTCCATGAATGCCAGCAACCATGCGCGTCCTGCTAATCCATGAGCATCGTCATGATGTGGCGGAGAGTGTGGTGCCAGCTGCAGCCACTCCACCGAGCCGTGCGCTGGGGCCGCGATCTGTGGCTCGAGCATTGCTCGCAAACTACGCGCATCCGACACGAGAGATTCGACCAAGTCCCTGCCCAGGAAATTGGGAACGGCGACTAGCTGCTGGGCCCCAAAGAGCGGTGCCAACATTTGATCGTGCAACCGCGTCAGTTGCATCGTGATGGTAGCGAGCACGAGCGAGCAGATCAACATCGTCACGTTAGGGCTTCTTGGACCCGAGAGCACTGTGTTCGCGTGTCACCAGCGCATTCTTCTAGGCCAGTTGCCGGGACAAAATCCAGAAGGGCCGCAGATAACTCAAAAAAACTCCGATCGGACTACCGTAACGGTCCCGAAGCCGTATCATGCCGTATCGGGCGCGTCGCGGACGACGCTCAAGGGGCGCGACAGGAAGGGGGCGCAGGGGTGGCTTTGGGGCGCGAGCGCGCGCGCGCGCGTCGTGGGAGTCTGGGCGAGTACGCGGCGAATAAGGAGGTGCCCGGGGGCGCTCGCGAACGCACGCTGAACGCAAGCCCAGCACGCGGACGTTGCCGTCGACAGGCCGTTAACGAGGCGTCCACGCGGCCCTCGTGTTGGGGTTCGTTACCTGTATGAGTAGTTATTTGTGGGTAACGCGGCGTCGAACGCGGCGCGCGAGCGCGGACATGAGCGAGCGCGCGCCGCGCGGGCAGGCCAGCAGTGGGCAGACATAGGTGATCGAGACACACAAAAGAGGCTCAGTGTAGGGTGGCTCAGTGAGACTCACAGTGTACCTGACTACCTGAACTGCTCACAGTCGACAGTGAATCAGTGTTTGAGTTTTGTCCCTTGAGTTTTGTGGATCACCGTAGAATTGCTGTAGGCATTGGCTGTTCTAGGTTCCTACGCGCGCAAAATAGGACGTGGGTGGTGCCCTTGGGGTGGTGGTTGGGCGAACTTTATAAACAAAACTCAAATAAACGCAAAAAGCTAGTGTCGGGTGCGAATGTATAACATTCATGCGTTTCCTAACGGCGTTTGAAGAAACCCTAACCCTAACCTCGTTGCGTTGACTATTGCGGTTTTAACTGGTGACGAATTATTCCAATGATAGAGCCGGCACGAACTTGGTGGTGCACGGCAGACCATGGAACCCCAAAGAGTTACCTAACAAAGTAACTGCTAAACAGAGTTCAGAACACTCTGCCACCCCACGCAGGCCGTGCCCGTCTCGTGTACGAACTAAATTACCTAGGGACCCACTGTACCTTTGTAGGTGCTTCACCAGCCCGGCCTCGACGTGATCGTCCCCTCACCAGCCTCGCCTCAATCTCAAAGAGATGCTTACTCTTGGCGGATGGCGTGAGCGGGTTGCTTACATCTGTGTCTCCAGCGTCGGCGCCCGATATGCGTAGCTCATACCCATCGGCTTGTAGCGCGTCGACAAGTTGCTCCTTGCTGCAGTTTTGTGCGGCAAGTCCCTCGGCCCATACCTCAAAGTGAATCTTGCGCACCTGCTGGCTCGCTAGCAATTCACGCATCCCTCTAAAAACTTCGCACTCATATCCCTGCACGTCCACCTTCATGAGCTCAACATGAAGGCCATGCGGAAATATCGCATCCAGGGGGCGCACATGAATCCTGCGCCTGATGAAATTACGACTTTTGCTCCCGACCATGGCGCCCACTATCGAATTGCCAGTGTTGCCAGCCTGCTCATACATGGTCGTCTCCAGCGCCCGCGAGCCTGCACCAAGGGGGAAAGCTACCACCCGAGCGGCGCTGAGCCGGCCAGCCTCGTACGCCCACTTGAGCGAAGACGTGAGGTGGAAAAAGTTGATTGGGTTGGGCTCGAACAGCAGCATGCTGGCATTCGCAACAGAGAGGGCCACCTCGAGCGAGCATGCACCAATGTTGGCTCCAACTTCGAGGAATACACCACCGCGCACCTGTTGCCCGCTGCCTTCGTTCCAAAATCGTACCAGGTCGGCACACTCGTACCAGCGGTGATGGCGACGCATTTGATTAGAGATCAATTGGTCGTGACCCATGATGCACATGCGTAGTGGCTCTTTACCTGGCAGGCGGAGCGTTGTTGTGGAGCATTTTGCGCTGGCTGCTGGCGTGACGTCGTCGCGTTCTGGCATCCACGATCGCCACACCCCCACCTCCTCGCCGATGTAGTAGGCAGCGTTGGAAAAAGCGACGTCTGCCGTGAGCAACATACGGCTAAGGTACTTGATCATCCTATCCAGCCCAACAACGTCAACACCGGACAACACAGGAAGCAATTCCGCAGGAAGCCGAGAGACTAAGACGTCGCCCCTACTTCCCCATTTCACACAACTTTTGCTCACTCCGTCACTGTTCAGGCGCGGGCGACACAGAACGGCTCTCACTGTTCCCCCCGGCCGAGATCACGTTCTCTCGTTCATCCGGTCGGCCTCTTCGGTCTCTCTCCGAATCGTCGCACTCCCTGCATAACTCCCTGCGGCCGATGCTTAATTCACGAGCTTGCATGCAATGCCACAATGGGTCACGCACGAATCTCTAACTGAGTTTCGTGAATCTCCAGTGTTTCCATGGCTTTCTTGACTCCACTGGAGATCTTTGGCTTGTTGTTCTTCACATCGGGCCCAGGATGGCGTGTATGGCGCCCTGATGACGAGCCGCTCTCGCTGAACAAAGACGACCCGGGCTGCCGCCCTGGTACGCTTCCAGGAGCGCTCTCGGGTCTGAATCTAAGCTATCCTGGCGAGTCGCCTTTGACTGTGCCAATGTGCCTGTTCCACTCGCGAAACATGATCTCGGACAGCATCCACGCCACTGGCAGATGGCACGATTGCGGAGCACTGGTCGCCGCATGGCGGAGCCTCCGCCCATCGCCTCGCTTTCTGATGCTTGAGGTCGGTGGCAACATCGGCGCGTGCAGCATGGAGGTACTCTTGCGCACCGACGCGAGACTGATCATCTTTGAGCCGAGCTTCACCAATCTCTATTACCTCACGCGCACCCTACAGGCGGCGCACCGCCACAGCCCGCACCTCGACCTTGCTCATCGAGTGGTCGTCTTCCCCATCGGCCTCGGCAATGAGAGCAGCTCGACCGAGCTCTTCGCAGACACTGCTAACTCAGGTGATTCCATCGTGGTCGGCCGAGGAGAGCCTAGCGCCACGTCGACCGCCAGCAGGAGGCACACGTACCGGTCACAAGGCTTCGTCACCATCCACCCTCTTGATGAGCTGATGCCGCCAGAGGCAGACCCGCACGCGTCTACAACCCCACCTGGCTCCTCGACAGCTTACTCGACAGCAGTCCATGGCCGCGTGCCAGTCCACGTGCCTCTCATGAAGATAGATGTACAGGGGTACGAGTGCCGGGCGCTACAGGGCATGCACCGGCTGCTCACCTCCCGCGCGCTCGGTGCCATCTTCACGGAGGTCTCCCTGCCTCACCTCGCAAGGGCGGGCTGCTCCCAACAAGGCCTCCTCGATCTCCTCAACCTCCATGATTATCAGGTGAAGAACCCGAACGGCCCTCGTGGCCACTGGAGCTGGGACATCCTTGCTCGATTGATATCGGACAACACGCAAGGGGGCTCACGTGTACCGTCCGCTGGAGTTTGATGTTCACATGAATATGCGAATGGTCCCTCGGAGAAGTTCAGAAGACGGACTTCGATCATCGATCGGTCCAGGTACCAGGAGAATGACATAGACGGATGTGAGTCGTTGGAATTCCAATGTGCGTCGTGCTGCTGTTGGGGGTCGTCAGTGTGTCTAGTATTAGTACGCGCCGGGGCCGTAACGCGGCGCGATAAACCGCGTGCAAACAGTCTATATACAGTGACGACGGGGCCCCAGCGGGCCAGTCTCTCGCACACAGTGGCTGCGCGCGATAGCGGGGACCAGTGCGCCGGGAGGGGAGACACGGGAGACATATCAAGTCCATGCAAGCAGCCTCGTCTGACAGGGCGCTGCGGCAGGGCGAGGGACGTGTGCGCCACCCTTCACCACAGTACCGTAAAACCCGTGGCTCACATTCAACTGGCTGTGGATCCACCGAAAGGTGGCCATATTGGCAGCCTGATCGTGCCATTCCACAAAGACGTCGGTCACGCGGCGGCACAGCACGCCGGACTCGATCAGACGCCGCAGGACGGCGTACTCGCTCCCTTCCACATCCACCCTGCGCAGCGATGGTCACAGGCATACACAGGCAGGGCATTCCAAGGCAACTCATAAGGCAAGGCAGTCCAAGGCAACTCATAAGGCAGGGCAGTCCAAGGCAACTCATAAGGCAAGGCGGGAGAGAGGGCTTTCTCTCTCAGCAATGTGCAGCGGTGCCACACGTACTTGAGTACAATGTTGCGAGATGTCGCGTCGCCTAGGCCGTCGAGGAAGGCCGCGGCGTCGACAGTGCGCACGCGGATGAGGGAGTTCTGGTCCTTGAGTGTGGGCCCTTGGCCCTTCTTACCGTGCACGTCCGTCGTGTGCCGTTGTAGCTCGAGCGAGCTCCCAACGCTACCGCCGTGGATGGTGTCGATCCCGAAGCTCGCAACCGCACTCTGGTTGGAGAAGGCGCTGTTGCTCAGCGTCACGTTGCTGCCGAAGCCACTTAGCATCTTCGAGGCGGTGCGCTGTAACGAGTCCCAGTGACGTGGGTTGGGCTCGAATGCCACCGCACAGTACTGTCGCCGGCTCTCGATCTGCAGCCACGGAGGCCACAAGTAATAGCACGGCGGTGCCTGCCGCATGTAGATGGGGAAGCGGACGCCCGCATGAAAACAGCTCGGCTGCTCGTACCAACTAACCAAGCTGTCGCCAGTATTTGCGCCAGTGTCGACGTAGAAATGAGTGCAGCGTGGGGGCGAAGACACCTTGCCGCACGTTCTACGTGTGCTCTCGTGATGCTGCTCCCACTTGAGCTGCGCAGAGGACGAATTGCATGCGCCGCACATCCGCGCGCATCGCTCATGAATGGATGCAGTGTAGTTGCTGCCACCTGTACGGCACAAGCTCCGTCTCGCGGAGCACCAGTCGAAAGATTTGACGTCTACGCAAGAAGCTGCCGGTAGCGGCCCCATTCGTGCACTGGCGTGGCGCAGCAGCTCGCAGCGCCGCTGCAGGCTGCCATCATCCATAGCAAATTTCTGAGGCCACGTCGGGCACCCTGTCCTTGCAACTTCCGATTCAAAACGGGACAGGATGCAAAGCACCGGACGCTTCGATCGGATGCATGCGCTTTAGTTGAAGCCCAGCCAAGCCAAACCAAACGTTCCATGTCAAAAACGCGCGTCCGTTTGTCCTCGGGGCCTGTGCTAGGCCTGTGCGGGTGTGTGGCTGTTGCGTAACTGCCCCGGCCTGTGCGCCTCTGACGCGGACACTTGGGCGAAGACGGTGAAATACGCCTGTTCCCTTGTTAAATACTTATTGTGAACTAGGCAGAGCCTCCGTATCCACCCGTTCCTCTCCCACGAGAAAGCGAGCTCGCTCTCCACCGTGTACTAGATGCTTCTAAACTCCACTGTGTGCTGCCACGAACCTCCCGTCCCGTGTGCGTGTTAAGTGTGCTGTTTGCGCCGTGGCTCCAGTACTAGGTGCGGAGACGCGTCTATAGAGACTAATAGAGACGCGTCTAGATGTATGTCGGGACTCGGGTGGGATCGATCTTGCATCTTGATCGGTGTTCACAGCAAAGGACTACTCCACTACGCTAGATGTGTACCGAAACAGTCTCGTGTGGATGCATGCAACCAGAGAGGGTTATTCGCGCACTCCCCACATTTTGCAGGCATGCCACATGACCGCCGCGGCGTCGAGCGCATCGCCCATCTACTTGGGCGTCACGCCGTTCTCCTCCATGTAACAACTCAACATGCGCCTGCGAGATGTGTCCACTGAGGAGTACACTCTTTCTGGGTTGCCATCCGTTGGCGTCCGCGTCCCTCAACGGACGCCCACACCGTTCCACACTCACCCCCTCTCATTTTGTTTTGGCCGCTGCCGTGTTGCCCTCGATCGAGGGCCCTCTGACCCCTAAAACTGCTGTACTGCTCTCGGCTCCGCCCCCACTGCTGATCAAGGCTCTGCCATCTGTGATCGCTCACTCAGCTCGCGAGGAGATGGCGACGGAGCTCGCGCTGTGGATACGCTGTGGGCCGTCAGTAGGCGTCCCTTCGACTCTAGCCATTGACGTTGACACCGAGGCCCTGGGGCGGTTTTTCACCGAAGACCTTGGCGCGTGCTTCCTCGACGCCGATGCCCCAAAGCTCTGCAAAATTGGACAGGTACGAATGGCCTTGCACAATGTCAAACGTCTTGATCACGGTCGGACCGAGGAGCTCGCACATCTTGGCCTTGCGGCGCTTCTCGAGCTGTGCATCGGCTGGGTCGACCCAATAGCGGCGACACGAGAATGGCGGCACGCCTCGTGCCCATCGGACGAGCAGCTCATCGTTCCCGAAGACCTTCGGCGTCTCAACGAACGAGCCGCCCATGAATGTATTGATGTAGTAATCGCGTCCGCTTGATCCGCCTGGCCAACCTGGGCCCTGGTCGCACAGGACAGAGTCCTCCGTGTCGTAGGCGAGCTGCCCACCACGCACCTCGTCCTCAAACGCATACAGCGTGGAGAGCTCGGTTGCCAACTTGAAGCGACATGCGTTAGCTCTGAGGGCCTTGAGTTTCTTCTGATCCTTGAGATCATAGAACCGATAGCCATCCCACCAGTAGTCGGCAACGTCGAGCGCTGCACGTCGGATTCTATTCGTCATGGCCTGTCCTAGCTGGATCAGTTTGGCGACGCGCTCGCGTGGCGAGAGCAGACCCCACGCGTTTGCGTCAGCCCGAGGATCGTTTCGCAGGCGCCATGGGGTAAGCGGCTGGTCTTCCTCTTCGTTCGTGTACGACTCGGGGAGCGGGAACTCTTCCTCCAGTGCCGCTGTTGCGCCGACCCAGTTCCACCACGTGTCGATGCGGGTGTTTGCCAGAGTGTGCGTGCGCTTGCAGGTGACCATGAAGTTGGAGGCGTCGTTTAGAGGCAGCGCAGACGCGATGTGTACGATGATATCGTCTTCCAGTCTCGCGAAAAGCGACTCAGGCACTTCCATTTTGCTGTGCTTGGAGCCGAGGGACGGAGAGGGAAGCAAATTCTATGGTTCGACGGCTCAAGAATCGTCAAGTATGCGCCCCGCGTCAAGTGCACATCTTTGCAAATGCATGCACCCTCCTTCACGCCGTCTCACCAGCCAACTCCGCCCATATCTTGTTTTCGCCGCATGGCCAATAATCAACGTTCAGGTACATGTAATCGCAACACACGACCTCGGACTCTGCTCTACCCTCGAGGTATCCGATAGAGGCTCGAGGACGAGAACCCCGTGGTTTTCGAGGTTGAAGCCGTATGCCGCAGCGGCTCAGCCGTGCGCGTGCGTGCGCGATAATCGGCGACGAGCTCCGCATGCTTGACCCGCACCTCGGTTTCTGCTCGTGCCGCGGCGTCTTGGAGCACTTGGACCATGTTCTCTACAGTCCGCGGTGCGCCAGCGCGCAGCGCACGAGGTGGAAGTAGGCGAGGATCGTCTGCCAGGCCGCCAGTTGGTTCAACGTGCTGCCCGCGCGCGATCTGCTGGGTCGAGGGAGACGGACCTGACAGATCGCTTGCAGAGAGCGAGGGAGATCGATCGGAGATCGAGGGAGATCGAGCGGAGGCGAGCGCTGCAGGCGTCTCCACGCAGAGCGAAAGAGAGGATGCGGCGAAGATGTACTGCGAAAGCCCGTTCGCATCGAGCACCTTTGGGGATATGATGCCGTCACTAGCCAGGCTGATCACATCACCAGGGAAGACCTTGCCCTCAAAGGGTGAGGTTGACTCCACATGGTGGACGATGACGGACCTGCCGTGCATCACGAGGCTGACACCAACGCGGCTCTTGGCCAGTTTCGTCACCTCCACCAGTCGCACATTGGTGGGTTTCGTCACCTCCACCAGTCGCACATTGGTGAGTTTGGCCGTAGGCTGCTTGGCGGCGAAGAAGCGAGCCTGGTCGCTCTCATCCTTGATCGAGAGGCCGAGGGTAAGCACCGATTTGATGCCCACGCGCAGCTTCGTCACCTCCATGCGCAGCTTCGCCACCTCCGACGCAAACTGTTGCCTCGCGCGCCGCAACTCGTCCTGCGCCATCATCGACTGCTTTGACGTGACCGCCTCGAAATCCGCCGTGTCCGCCCCGCTAGTCCGCGACATCCGCTCATGTCGATGCTCGTGCGAGGCAACGAGGCCAAGTGCCGTGTCGATGTGTGGCACTTGACTTGAGCCTTGAACGCCACCTCGATGCTCGTGAATGGCAACGAGGCCAAGCGCCACACTTGCCTTGAGCGCCGCACGTAGCCTTGAACGATCGCGCTCGAGCGCCACCTCGAGCGCGCCCTTGTCGGCCTCGTGTGCCATGCGCTCCTCGAGCCTCTCGGCCGTCAAGCGCGCACACGCCTGCTCGAGCTGCGAGGCGCTCGCCGTCCGCTCGGCGAGTTCAGCTTCTAGTTGTGCACGCACGCGCGCCGCTTCGTCTAATACTTGCGCTTGCAAGGCCGCAGCTGCATCGGCGGCGTCCTTCTCCTCTGTGTCCTTGAGTAGCCTTGCGCGCTCATGTTCCAGTGCCGACGCCTCGATGGCTGCCGCCACCCTCTGCGCGGCGGCGGCCTCGACGGCCTCAACAGCCGCCTCTAGCTCACGCGCGCACTCCTCTCGTGTCGAAGCGATCGCCTGCTTGATCGCCCCCTCCTGCGCCCGCACCGCCTCCTCCGCCGCCTGGGCCGCCTCCTCGGCACTCAACGCCTGCGCGTTAGTCGCCTCCTGCGCCCGCTTCGCCTCCTCCGCCTCCTCCGCCGTCTCCTCGGCATGCTTCGTTGCCTTGGCCGCGCCCCTGAGCGCATACGAAAGGGCCAACTTCTTCTGCATGGCCGCGATCGCCGTGCTCACGGCCGCCTTCTTGTCCGCTGCGTGGCTCAACGCCTTGACGATCGAGCTCATCCTTGCGCGCGTCCGCTCCTTTGCCATTGTCGATGCGATCGCCGCGTCGACGGCCTGCACCAGGCGCTTGGCAGCCTCTGCCTCGAGCGCGCCCTTGTCGGCCTCGTGTGCCATGCGCTCCTCGAGCCTCTCGGCCGTCAAGCGCGCACACGCCTGCTCGAGCTGCGAGGCGTTCGCCGTCCGCTCGGCGAGTTCGGCTTCGAGTTGTGCACGCAAGCGCGCACCCTCGTCGACTTGCGCTTTCAGCGCTGCAGCTTGCGCTTCAGAATGCGCTTCAGCGTGCGCTTTCAAGGCCGCTGCCTCAGCTTGCGCTTCATCCGCTTGCGATCGCAAGGACTCCAGCATGGGACTCAACGACAGCCTTGCGCGCTCGTGCTCGAGCGCCACCTCGAGCGCGCCCTTGTCGGCCTCGTGTGCCATGCGCTCCTCGAGCCTCTCGGCCGTCAAGCGCGCACACGCCTGCTCGAGCTGCGAAGCACTCGCCGTCCGCTCGGCGAGTTCAGCTTCTAGTTGTGCACGCACGCGCGCCGCTTCGTCTACTTGCGCTTGCAAGGCCGCGGTTGTGCTTCGAAGCAATTCCCAAACAGGAGCGACACGGCTTCGAAGTTGTGCATCGAAGCCACTTCTAGACGGCTTCGTCTTGGGTGCGTAGATCTCGATAGCAGAATCAAACGTTGTCGTCGCCGGTCTCTGTGGGGCGTACGGCGGCGCGTCCCCCGCAGACCAAGGTCTGCTTAGCTTCGGGGTTTTGCGAAAGGAGAGGTCCAGAAGCTCTTGAGCAGATTGCGAGGCCGTCAGCTTGGGTGTGACGTGCGGGGACGGTTTACAAGAAGGTGTCGAGGGTGTAGGCTTGGGCGTCAAGACGTGCGAGCGAGTGTCAGGGGTAGGTGGCGGCCGCCAAGTGACGCGTGATGTTTCCCCAAGATCCTTCTGCTCAGAGCGAACCTGCTGTGCTCTGCGCAGCGCCACGACTCGCTCTTCTGCGCACGCCAGCATCCTGTCCACTCCAGGAGCCATGGGCTTCGGGGCATGCATGGGGACGATGGGTGCAACCCGCTGGTCGGCGAAGTGCTGTGGGTATACTGACGAGCGTCCGGAGGCCATCATTGAACCGGCCATCGCCAAAACAGCACGAATCGCGACATCGATCGTGACGTGAGAGGGTAACGGTCGACCTGGACGCGAAACGACTGTCGCTTCTCGCATGCAAAACGAGAGTCGGCGCAAGACCAGAAGCACCGACGTTTCTTTAGCAAACTGCAACCGTCACATCTCAAGTGTGAATGTGAAAATGTCCGAAAGGGGGCCCCGTCGCGAGGTCGATGCCGTCTGTGCGTGGTGGCGCGCTGTCGCCGCTTCCGACGTCGCACGGTCAGCCGAACAGCGACGGCAGCGGCTCGCCGTTCTCGCCCTCCCGACTACTGTCCGGCTTTGTTGAGGACGACGACGTCAGCGCCACGCGGGCAAAGGCGAAGGCGGCCGATAAACGTGCGGCTGCGGATGCTTCCGGCGTGGGCGGGTCGAAGAGCACTCGGAACAAGGGCGTCGCGCGGCGCGAGAATGCGCGTGGGGAGAGCCGCTCCGACTCGCGTACCGACGGGGGGCGCACTCGGGCCGACGACGACAAGGACCCCGAGGGCAAACGGACCAAGAATGGAGGCAGCAGCAGCATCACCGAAGCCAAGCTGGGCAAGATCGGTGGCAGCGGCAGCACCGACGCAGGAGGCGGCGGCGGGCGTCCCAAGGGCGGTGGCAGTAACAGCAACAGCTCCAAGGTCCCTGGCGGCAACTCCAAGGGCGGCGGCGGTGGCGGAGACGGGGGCGTCGGCGGGAGCAGCACCAAGGGTGCTGTGGTGAGCGCCAAAGGAGGAGGCGGCGGCTCGGGCGACGACCCGAGCGCGACCTTTATGCGCACAATCGAGGGGCAGCGCGCGGAGGCGAAGCGCAAGCGCAACGAAAGCCGTCTGAGGCCTTGCGTCTTCGGCCTCGAGGACGAATTCGAGGCCGATTGGTCTGCGATGCCCATGCCAGAGCCGGACGAGGTCTTTGTGGTGCAGGCCACCGCGACGCCATTTGGCTCCGTGAGCATGCCACGCCCTTATTGGCGCGTGCCGGCCGGCCGCGCGATGACGCCCTCGACCGGCCCGCTTCAGCTCGGCGCTCGCTTTTGGGACGAGACCAATTACGACCCCCTTGAGGCCCGTGTCCGGTGTCCAGAGGAGCCAGAGTGGGTCCCGCCCTCACAGGCGGAGCATGTACCCCGCGGACGCGAGGCGCTCGCGGCGGTGTTCGCGGAGCAGCAGCAGCTTCGACTCCAGGCCGCGCGCGCGGCGGCGGCCGCCGCCGCTGCGTCCGACGCGGGCCACGAATATCCCATATTTGGCAACGAATATCCCACATCTGATGGAGATGGGGCGGCGGCGGCCGCGGCGGCGGCGGCGGCTGCAGCGGCGGCGTTCGATGGTGGTGTGGGAGCGGTTCCCTCCGCAGAGGATCGGCCGCAACCCGCGTCATCACTGGCTACGACCGACACACTGCCGACAGCGCCCGGTAGTTGGAGTGCAAGGATGCTGGTCGGCCCCGTCTCCGTGGATGTGCGGGTGCTGATGGCTGCTTATGGTGTCTCTGGCCCTATGGGCGGCGGCCCCATGCCCCCTGGCGGCATGGGCATGGGCATGGGCCCTGGCGGCATGGGCATGGGCATGGGCATGGGCCCTGGCGGCATGGGCATGGGCATGGGCATGGGCCCTGGCGGCATGGGCATGGGCATGGGCGGCGGCCCCATGCCCCCTGGCGGCATGGGCATGGGCGCGAACATGGGCGCGAACATGGGCGGACCGTTGCCGTATGGCAGCCTGCACCACTGGTTCCCGCCGCCCGGCCCGCCACCCGGCATGGGGATGTTGCCTAATATGGGTCTCGGTCCCGATGGTCTCGATGGGTCTGGATCCATGTTGCCTAATATGGGTGGGCCTCTCCACCCGTCGGCCATGTTGCCCTCGTACTCGGCGCCCGGTAAGGCACTCCTGCCTCCGCCGTACGCGCCCCCGCAGATGCCCGCGCCCGGGGTGGCGGTCCAGCCTCCGCCGTACGCGCCCCCGCAGATGCCCTCGCGCGTGCAGCCCCTGGCGCGCATGCCATCCAAACACCTGCATCCGGGGGCGGGACAGCCGGTGCACCAGACTGCGCATGCAGATCCGCCGCCGCCGCCGCCGCCACCGCCGCCGCCGCCGCCGCCGCTGCCGCGCCCACTGCCACGGCCGCCAAGCCGTGGCGCCGAGGGGCGCGGGGGCGAGAGCTCCTCACGCGGCGGCGATGGCCTCATCCGCGGCGGCGAGGCACGCAGCGAGAGCCGTTGGGAGATGCGCGCCCCCGTGGATGACAGATCCCGGGAGATGCGCCCCCCCGTGGATGACAGATCTCGGGAGATGCGCCCCCCTGTGGATGACAGATCTCGGGAGATGCGCGCGCCCGTGGGCGACAGATCCCGGGAGATGCGCGCCGAGAGCAGCCGCTACGCCGATCGCCGGGAAAGGGAAAGGGGCGAGAGGGGGGAAAGGGGGGAAAGGGGGGAAAGGGGACCGCCGCCAGAGGTGCGCGCTGCCCTGAGCAGCCGAGATCTCCCATCTCGAGATCGGAGACGGAGTCGCAGCCCGATACGAAGCCCGATACGAAGCCCGATACGACGCGGCCGCAGCTTCAGCCGCAGCCCCCCACCGCGAGAGAGGAGTCCCCCCCACCGGAGTCCCCCCCACCGGAGCCCGGAGCGCGGTCTTTCTCCGGGTGGCGGACGCGGATATGAGGAGCGCCCGCGTCGTCGATCGCCACGGGCGGTGGGATGGCGATGGGGGGGCTCGCCCCCACGGGGGGGCTCGCCACTCCGAGGCAGGGGGGGCTCGCCCCCACGGGGGGGCTCGCCACTCCGAGGCAGCTCGCCCCCCCGAGGCGATCGCGGCGGCTCGCCTCTGCTCTCCGCTCGTGGCGATCGGCGACGCGACCCCGGCCATGACGATCGCCATGACGACCGGCGACGACAGCCGGGGCCACCACCACGAAGAGGTCGGGGCTGACGCTGTGCAGGTATGTATCGGGGGATGGAACGAGGCGCGGGCGCTTGGTTGCACGGCTTTGACGTCAGCCGTCCGCACACGACGGATCATGCGCAATGATCTTGACTCGTTTTACCGTGTAACATGTTTTGTGTGCATCGAATATTGTCTTTGTGTGGGGATGGCGAGTTGACCGGTGCCGATGTAAACTCGTTCGGCGTTCGGCGTTCAGCGTTCAGCGTAACTTCTGATAGTCTTCTGATGTGATAAACTCGCCTCGATGCGCCCAGCACAGCGCGGCGAATCCTGAAGGTGCGGCAGATGGGGATGGCCGCGTTGTGGATGGCCACGCTCATATTTGCGGCCTATGTACCTGGGATTACCCTCCATCGCCGCCCGAAACACACCCAACAGCGGATTCGAATGGTGGCCAGCGGCCCTTTGATTGACCACCAGCGCAGCGGCTTGAGACACGCGGACACAATCGCGGCGCTGGCGCCCTCGCTCCGTCCAAAGCTGGCGCAGTTTGGCAGCAGCGAGGGCGCGGAGCTGCAGGTGCTCGACAGCGTCCTGGCGCAGAACACGGCGTACCTGCGCAACGACGCGGAGAAGCTGCGGCTGGCGCTCGAGGTGGGCTTCCTGGCACACAAAGGGCAGCAGCGCAAGTCGGGCGAAGCGTTCATCACGCACCCGGTGCAAGTCGCGTCGATTTTGGCAGAGGCGCGCCTCGACACCGAGTGCGTGGTCGCCGGGCTGCTGCACGACACCGTCGAGGACACCGCCCTCACCTTCGAAGACCTTGAGAATCTCTTCGGCCCGAGCGTGCGGCGCATCGTCGAGGGCGAGACGAAGGTGAGCAAGCTGCCGAAGCTCGTGCGCTCGGAGCTCGCGAGGCCGAGCAAGCAGGACGAGCAGGCCGAGAATCTGCGCTCGATGTTCGTCGCCATGGCCGAGGACTGGCGTGTTGTCGTCGTCAAGCTCGCCGACCGACTGCACAACATGCGCACGCTCGAGTTCATGCCGGTGCACAAGCGCATCTCCATCGCGCGCGAGACGCTCGAGATCTTCGCGCCCCTCGCGCACCGGCTGGGCATGTGGTCCTTCCGCTCCGAGCTGGCGGACCTCTCGTTCAAGCACCTCTTCCCCGCCGAACACGACGAGCTCCAGTCACACATTGACTCCAAGATGCGCTCGTACAAGGAGACGTTAGCCGCCGCCACGCAGGAGCTCGTCGGGCGGCTCACGGCCGACCCGCGCCTCGCGCAGTACCGTGTCGTGATCACGGGGCGCACCAAGTCCATTCACAGCACGTGGAAGAAGCTGCAGCGGGACGAGTGCTCTGTCGATGAGGTGCTTGACCTCGTCGCGCTGCGCATCGTCATTGAACCCGTCGACAGTCGCGACAAGGGCGCCAAGGGCGGCAAGGGCGGCGGCGGCGGCGGCGGCGGCGGCGGCGGCGGCGGCGGCGGCGGCGGCGGCAGCGGCGAGCTCCTCGGCCTTGACGACGACATCGGCAGCGGCGGCATGTTATCTCCAGGGAGTTCCGGCGACGACATGGAGATCTGCTATCACGTGCTGGGCAAGGTGCATGGCGTGTGGACTCCCCTCCCACGCACGCTCAAAGACTACATCAGCTCGCCCAAACCCAACGGCTACCGCTCGCTGCACACGACCGTACTCGTGGGCACGCAGCCACTCGAGGTACAGATCCGCACGCAGCAGATGCACCGGGTGGCCGAGTATGGCGCGGCGGCGCACTGGACGTACAAGGAGAAGGCTGACCTGGACGGCGACGGCGCGGTCGTCACGGCTGACAGGCGGTTGGCGGACCGGAGCGCTTGGTTGCAGGTGCCAGCGCTGCGCTCGATAGCCAAGTGGGAGGAGGAGCTCGAGAGCGCGCACGAATTCATGCAGCTGGTGCGCGCGGAGCTGCTTGGGACACGTGTCTTCGTCTTCACCGAGGCGGCCGGCTCGAACACCCGAATCCTCAACCTCGCCGTGGGCGCGACGCTGCAGGATGCGGCGAATGCGCTCAATGCAACGGCGGCCTCGCAGGTGGCCCTCCTCAACGGCACCCCCCGTCGCAGCTCGACCAAGCTCAAGAACGGCGACATCGTCTCCTTTGTGCGCGTGGATGATCAGTCTCTCCACGGAGCGCCCGTGGACGAGGAGGAGGGCTTTGAGGGGGGGCGCAAGGGCAATGCCCTCGGGGTGCCTCCGAAGCTGCATGTGTGCGAGCGCTGCCTGCCGTTGCCCGGCGACGCCATCGTGCTGACCACACGCTCAACGAGCCAGCGAGGAGATGAGGACCTCGCGGTAGGCGGCAGGCTGCACCGCGCGGCCAGTGAGTGCCTCGCGATGCGGCGCGACCTCGCCGCGGGTGAGAGGCTCGTGCGTCCAACAGCCGCTCTCGAGGAGAAGTACCGTAAGAAGTTTGATGACGCACTGCGCCCTCGCGCGCCGCCCGGCGGCACTGATGAGGTGTTGGCCACCAAGATCATCGTGTTCACCACCGACCGGACCGGCCTACTCCTCACCATCTCTTCGGTCGTCACGCTGAACACGGTCAACATTGTGAACGTGCGCTCCGAGACACGCATGGTGGGCGACGCGTCCGCCTTTTGCTACACGGTCCACATCGCCTCCGTCGAGATGCTCGAGGCCCTCATTCTCAACCTCGAGCAGCTCGACGATGTACGCTGCGTGCTGCGCGCGGACATGGACGACCTCATGCATGACCTGGGCCCCGACGGTTTCTGGGCCGCGGGCGGCATCGCCCCTATTGATATTCACCATCGAGCTGGCGACTATTGAGCTAGAGTATGAAGCTTGCCATGATGGCGTCTCATGGTAAGCCTCGACGACATGAAGATGAAGAAGATGACGTCCGTGCACGCTAGTCGCACACGGTCGACGCAACTTCGGCCAACGGACGGTATCCTGCCACACGCGCTGCCACACGCCGGCGTCCTCTGCACGAGACGGTGCACCCCAAAACGGTCATCGAAATGTAAAATTGTTCGCGCCAGTGTCGGCGTGGCACGCCGGCACAAGCTTTCGCTGCGGTGCGTCGGTCCGCGCCGTGAGCGCCTCCTGAGCGGCTGAGGCTGTGAGCGGCCGGGGCGGCCGGGATCGTAGCCGGTACGACTATCGCCAATCGCCCCGTACGGTGTAATCTTTGTGTAAATCGACCTCGAATGTGACCTCGCACGCACGCACACACGTACATCGACCCCTCGGCCCGGCGTCACTCTTCTAATACGAACCACGTCACCGTGTGGTCTCGACACGCCGCGCAGGCTCGCTCGTCTAGAACGTAGTCGTCATGATACATGCTTGGCCACCATGTCCACCAACTTCTTCTCGTTCGCGCCGGTGAGCGTGTCGACCTTCTCACCCCCCTTGTAGATCTGGAAGGTGGGCATGGCCAGTACCTCGCACGAGTGCATCAAGTCCTCGAGCTCGTCCACGTCCACCTTGACGAAGAGCGCATTCCCGTGCTGCTTCGCGAGCTCCGCAAAGAGAGGCGCGATGCGCTGGCATGGGCCGCACCAAACGGCGGTGAAGTCGACAACCATGACAACGTTCGAGTCCTTGGTCAGCTGCAGCGCCGCACTCCAGTCGGCGTCCGAGTGCAGCCCGACCACGCCGCCCATGCCGGCCTTCAGCTCGTCTCCGGCTCTTGCGGCAGGCTTGAGGTCGTCGTCCTTCTTCTCCTTTGCTAAGGGCTTGGCTGTCCAGCCAATCCGATCCCACACAGTGCGCTGCAGATACGACTGCAGGCCCTCGTACCGCGTTCTGAGGGACGACTGAACGTGCGGCGGCAGTCGCACCCAGATCGGCTTGCAAAGGAAGAGAATAATTGGCATGAGTGCCGTCACCGGGATGCACACTGGGCCGATGCAGATGAGCGGCATGCGTCGGGTGAGCTGAACGACGCCGATTTCGCGTCTGCCTGGAGGGGAGCGTCAGTGCGAGGCTCGAGGCAAGAGAGCCGAGCGCACGGAAGCGCACGGAAAGCGTCGGAGCGCGCGACAAGTGTGAATCCCCCTCCACCAAAAGCTCCCCACACCCCAAAGCAGTATTTTGCAGATGCTCTCATTCTCGGATGCCTCGTGGCACGAGAGGCTGTGGGATCTTATACATGTATTCGAGACAGAACAAGTGACGACGCCATCGGGCGCCTCCTTCCCATCTCTGCACATTCTCTACTGCACAGCGCCTCGAAGGCACAAATGGCGTACAGCTCTCTCCTCGCGCTCTTGACGCTCTCAATTCGACTCGATCCGCTCCTGGGCAAGGTTTCGACCCCAATGGTCGGCTTGGCCGGCGATAATGCCACTCAGGCCCGTTGTTCAGCCCCGCCGCCCTACAACTCGTCGCTTGCTGCGGCAGCAGCCACGGTAAGCAGCGGCGTCGCTTTCCACGCCGAGTTCGTAGCCCATGGCACCCAGTGGACGCGCGAGCCTGCGATGGGGCTCATCTCTCGCACTTGCTCTCTCGATGGCATGATGAGTGCCCTGAAGCAAAGCCAGTGGGCGAAGCCGCGTGCCACCGTGTGGTACATGTATTTCATTCGATTCATCGAGGAGCTCGTGGCCTTCAATGCGTTCAATCGCGACAAGGACGGCGCGCTCTCTATCCTCATAGTTCTGCATTGGTTCCTCACGAATCCTCGCCTCTGGCTCTTCGTGGTTACCTCCGCCGTGCATGTCTTCATCATCTCGTGCACCAAGATCCTCAGGCTCGTCGCCAGGGCCGCCAACCGTAGGTGGAAGAAGACGGAAGTTGTGCTGCCGGCGGCCGGAGCGGCGACAGAGGGAGAGGCGGCGTCGGCAGAGGCGGCGTCGGCAGGGGAGCGACTGGCGGGGATTTTGCGCATCCGAGGTGGCATGGGTGCGGGTGCCTCTGCTTTGACCGACGAGAGCCCAGACGCGGACATCAAGGCTGCCTACGAAGGTGCATCGGCGCAGGAGCGGTCGGTGTTTCTCGTCGATGTGGGCGAACAACACAAGAGGAAGCTCGTGAGTCTCGGGCTTGACGTGCCGGAGGCAGCTCCATCTGGGCTGACGTCGGGTACACCGCTGCCGCCAAAGCTGCATCGGGCGCTCACAGAGCTCGACAAGATCGTCATACAAGTCCTCATGTGTGGAGCGATTCGGTTGCTTTGCGTCAAGTGGCTGCTAATGCAGCCGGACACCTTCAAGATGCCCAACCGCCAGGAGCTCGAGGCATTGGAAAAGAGCGGGGCCTCGCCATCGCCGCTGCTGAGCCGTGAAGCGGCCGCAGCGCTCGTTCGCCGTGGAGACCGGAGCATCGGCGCGCTTACCTATGGCTGGCTCATGTCAGGCGATCCAGATCCGGCCGGGTCGCGCATCCGCGTGCTTCGACGCGCTCTGGCAAGGCTGGCAATTGAAGCCTTGTTCTGGGACTTTGGATCATTGTATCAGGCCCCAAGGACAGCGGAGCAGAAGGAGTTCTTTGAGATCGCACTCAAGGGGGGGGCGATGAATCAGCTTTACGCGTCGATCCTTGCAACGACCGTGCTCCAGATTGAGGAGATCCCACCCCGGCCAGCCGATTTTGATGGGGTTGTCTGCTTGTTCGAGCTGAAATCAAACGCAGACGAGAGCGTGGTACGCGCAGCGCTCATCCGGTTCGGAACCATTGAGAGCTGCGACCTCAGCCGCAGCCCCGCCATCGTGCGCGTGCGCTTCGCCTTGCACGAGTCTGCCGTCGCGGCCAAGGACGCGGGTGCACCGCCCGGCCTCTGCGCGGGGCTCGACACGCTTTACAACGAGACGCCGTACTTTTCTCGCGGATGGTGAGCGCTGCCCACACTCCTATTTTGGCACCACCGAGACGTGATCCCCCTCGCACGCGACTGCCCCACACTGTCCCACACACGCAGGTGCTGCTGCGAGGACTCGTTGAGCAGGGAGCTGATCAAGAGGTTGACGGCGTACCCCGCGCTACGGGTGCACCTCGATAAGCTGCAGCCCAAGGTCTTCGCGCTGAGCAGCGGCGCGGACGCGACCCCTATTGAGGTTAAGGCGATCGAGCTGGATGTTGCTGCCGACATTGAGCGGATCAACCAGTCCAAGTTCACGAGCAAGGGCGACAAGCCCAAGGTCATCAGCCTATACAAGGAGTACGTGCACAGCACCGTCGGCGCGCTGGAGAAGACGCTTGGGTCGCTTCAGCTGGACTCGACTGAGGGGACGCGGGTGGCGCTGCCGCCAATGCCCGTCGACACCGGATTCGCGTCGATGCGCGCGTGGCACCTCGACTGTCTGCGCGCGCAGCACGCGTCCATCCCCGACGCCCTCTCCGGCCAGCAGCTCGGCACGCTCACGGAGTGCGTGCCCATCGGCGTGGAGGGGCACGATGCCGACGGCGGCAAGCCGCTCGCCGTGCGCGACGCACGTTCGCTGTGTGCGTGGCTGCACGACCTCCGCTCCAGCGCACGCACGTGCGCGCTGCTCACCGCCGGCCCGGCGGCGGGCAAGACGTGGCTCATGTCGCAGCTCATCATGCACGCGCTGGGGCAAGGCGACGGGCGCGCCGAGGACGACGGGCGCGCGCCGCTCGTGCCCGTGCTCGTGCGCGCCGAGCAGCTCCAGAAGCGGCTCGCCGAGCAAGGGGCAGCCTTCGACGCGGCGACCGATTGGGTCGACGCCGACCTCAAGCTCACGTGCGCGCCGCCGCACTACGCGATGCTGCGCGCGGCGATGCACGAGCGGCGCGTGCTGCTGCTGCTCGACGGGCTCGACGAGGCGGGCGCCCAACGGGCGCGCATCGAGAAGCACGTCGCCGAGGTGCTCGCGCCCAAGGGGTTTGTGATCCTGTGCACCTCGCGCCCGGCCGGCCTGGACGAGGCGTGCTTCGCCGGGTTCCACAGGCTGACCCTCGCACCGCTGACCGACGCGCAGCAGGAGGCCTTTCTCGCCACGCGGCTCGGCGACGAGCGGGCGTCCGCGCTCAAGTCCTACCTACGCGACAAGGTGCCGCTCGACGCCGGCAGCGAGGCGGGCACGAGGCGCCGCGTCACCGCCAACCCCCTCATGCTCTCGATGGTGTGCTCCATTGCGCAGCTGCGCGTCGGCATCGACATGCCGACTACCACCGCCGAGCTGTACGAGGTGGCGGCCGGCGCGATGCTCAAACAACGGTCGGGCGCCGCCGTGTCGGACGACGCGCGCGCGCTGCTGCAAGCCACCTTCTTCGAGGCGCACGCCGCCGAGCAGCGCATCATAACCGAGGCACACCTCGGCGCCGCCGCCGCGCGCATCGGCGCGCGTATCGGCATGGCCGCCGCCCAGGAGGCGGCCGACGAGCTGCGCGCCCTGGTGGCGCGAGACGGGCTGCCGCTCGTGCGCCTGCTCGAGGCGGAGCCGCTGCAGATGCAGGCCTTCCACCTCTCCTTCCAGGAATACTATGCGATGCTCGCCATCGGCGATGGCGGCGTGCCGCTGCCGTCGTTTGCGTGGGGCGTGTGGTGGACGAACGCCGTTCTCATGGGCGTGCAGGCAGGTGGCGTGGCGTTTGGCGACGCGTTCGTCAAGGCGGCGCAGCTGCCGGTAGCCGAGGGGGCGGCTGTGCCAGCCAACGAGGCGTGGCGGCTGCGCGTGCTCGCCACGCTCGTGCGCAAGGAGCTGCCTGCTGCGTGGCTGCCCACGGCGCTCGAGGCAGCCAAGGGTGTGGCGCGCGAGGCGGCGCGCGAGGCGGGGAAGCTGGCTGCTGCTGACGCGCTCGTCGTGGGCAAGCGCGTGCTCGCCCGCGACGTGATCTGGGAGCCGGCCGTCGTCGCACGCGTGGAGGGCGACGCGGTGGACGTCAAGATCCAGGGATGGAGGGAGAAGAAGGGCCTGCCGCGCACCAAGGCGCTCGTCGTTGCATCCGACGGCGCGGGAGCGCTCCTCCGTCTCGCCGCAGGGGCGGGCGACGCGGCGCTCGTCGAGGCGCTGCTCGACGCGGGCGTCAACCCGCTCGTCGCCGACGAGCGCGCCAACACGCCGCTGCACCGCGCCGCCGCCAGCGGGCACGTGGCCATCTGCCGTGCGCTCGTCGCGAAGGGCGCCGACAAGGAGGAGGAAAACACGCAGAACCAGTCCGTAGCCGGCGCAGCACAGAACGCCAAGCAGCACGCCGTCGTTCGCCTCTTTGAGCCGACGCTCTCGGACCGCGAGTTCACCGACGAGGCGTGCACGTGCACGGAGCGGCTGCGCGCCGCCGCGACGGGGGACCTAGCGACCCTCGCACGCACGCAGGACGCGGGGAGGATCACGGCGCTCATGGTCGCGTCCCGCCGCAAGCAACTCGCGGCCGTCGTCAAGCTGCTGGAATCGTCAAACGCCTCCACACTCAATGCGCAGAGCGCCGAGGGCTGCACCGCGCTCTACCTCGCCGCGGAGGAGGGCGTCGAGCCGATCGTGCAGCAGCTCCTCACTCAAGGGGCGAATGCGGCGCTCGCCGATTCCGACGGTGGCACTCCGCTCATGCGGGCGAGCTATTTTGGACACGAGCACTGCCTTCTCGTCCTGCTCGAGGCAAAGGCGGACCGAAATATGGCAATGCCCGACGGCAGGACCGCCTTGATGCTCGCTGCCCAAACTGGCCACGAGCTGGTTGCTCTCGTCCTTCTCGAGGCGAAGGCGGACCCTAATCAGGCAAAGTCCAACGGCGCGACCGCCTTGATGTTCGCTGCCCAAAATGGCCACGAGCAGGTCGCTCTCGTCCTGCTTGAGGCAAAGGCGGACCCAAATATGGCAAAGTCCGACGGCTGGACCGCCTTGATGCACGCTGCCAAAAATGGCCACGAGCAGGTCGCTCTCGTCCTGCTCAAGGCAAAGGCGGACCCAAATCAGGCAAAGTCCGACGGCGTGACCGCCTTGATGTTCGCTGCCCAAAATGGCCACGAGCAGGTTGTTCTCGTCCTGCTCGAGGCAAAGGCGGACCCAAATCAGGCGAAGTCCGACGGCTGGACTGTCTTGATGATAGCTGCCCTAAGTGGCCACGAGCAGGTTGCTCTCGTCCTGCTCGAGGCAAAGGCGGACCCAAATCAGGCACAGTCCGACGGCAGGACCGCCTTGATGATGGCTGCCCAAAATGGCCACGAGCAGGTTGCTCTCGTCCTGCTCGAGGCGAAGGCGGATCCAAATATGGCAAGGTCCAACGGCGGGACCGCCTTGATGTGGGCTGCTGAATTCGGTCACAAGCGCTGCACTCTCATCCTGCTCGAGGCGGGCGCCGTCGTGGACACTCGAGGGCAACAGGAATTTACGGCGCTAATGTGGGCTGCAGCAAAAGGCCATGAGCAGGTTGCTCTTGTCCTGCTCGAGGCGGGCGCCGTCGTGGACACTCCTGGGCCACAGGAATGGACGGCGCTCATGTGGGCTGCAGCACAAGGCCATGAGCAGGTTGCTCTCGTCCTGCTCGAGGCGGGCGCCGATGTGAGCGCTCAGGACAACACTGGTTGGACCGCCTTGATGTGTGCTGCCCAAAATGGCCGCGAGCAGGTCGCTCTTGTCCTGCTCGAGGCGGGGGCGGAGGTAGACAAGGGGAATAACAATGGGCGGACCAGCTTGATGGCAGCGAGCCTCAGTGGTCACGAGGGTTGCATCCGCATTCTCCTTGAGAAGGGTGCTGGTGTCAACAAGGCAGAGACCAACGGTTTCACGAGCCTCATGAATGTCTGCCAAAATGGCCACGAGCAGGTCGCTCTCATCCTGCTTGAGGCAAAGGCGGACCCAAATATGGCAAAGTCCGACGGCGCGACAGCCTTGATGCTCGCTGCCGGAAGAAGCCACGAGCAGCTTGCTCTCGTCCTGCTCGAGGCAAAGGCAGACCCAAATCAGGCAAAGTCCGACGGCTTCACTGCCTTGATGTCGGCTGCCCAAAATGGCCACGAGCAGGTCGCTCACCTCCTGCTCGAGGCCGGGGCGGCATTGCTTTCAGCCAGCGTGCCTCCATCGGCAACTCTCATTGCAGGATTCAGCACAATTGGAGTTCGAGTGGCCGCGGCGCCCGTCAAAGCCTTTTACGAGATCGAGCTCATCACAATCGGTTACGCGCCGCAGCTCGGGTGGGCATCGCCTTCGTTTGTTGTCGGAGCGAGCGCTCCCTCGGGAGAGGGTGTAGGTGACGACGATGCGAGCTGGGGGGCAGACGGCGCGCGAAAGCTCTTATGGCACGCAGGAAGTGAATCATGGGAGGAGCAGTGGGCTGCAGGCGACGTCATCGGCTTTGGGTCGGATCTCACCACAGGCACAATCTGGTTTGGCAAGAATGGCGTCTGGAGAGCTATTTTCAGCGACGTTCGAGCTGAAAGCTTGTACCCTGCACTGAGTGGGGGCGGGCTGGCCTGCTGCATCCGCTTGGGGGCTGAGTGCATGCTGTCGCCACCCGATGAAGGCTTCGTGCCATATCCTCAGGGGGCGATTGAGCTGCTTCGTGGTCGTGCCGGCGCGCTCATCAGTGCAAGTGAGGTGCCTCCCTTAGTGCGTACACGTGGAATTGATGTCTGGCTCATGGCAAGAGGCAGCGGAAGCGATGCATGCGCACAGCTAGTTGCCGGCTGGGCATCATGCTGAGACAGACAACTGATCAATGCAGCGCAGGGGCAAAAGATCACCCGATCATGCTCGTGTTCGCTGTGTGCCCCCCACTGGCCACGAGCAGTGTCGGCCCTGTGCCCGGCCCTTGCGTTGTTATGACTCGACTCTTAAACCAAACTTTAACCCAATATAACATTCACACCGACCTTGAACCCTCCCTAGCGCGCTACGACTTCGCGTGGGCGCACTTTTTTGACCTAGGGGGACCATTCCCACTACTCCATCGCACTACTCACAACTCAGGTAATTACCCCATAGGCTTTGAACACTGTATGGGGCGCACTTTTTTGACCTAGGGGGACCTTCCCACTACTCAGGTAATTACCCCATAGGCTTTGAACACTGTGTCGCGAGCGAGCGCGCATGCTTTTTAAGCTTTCGCTCTCGTCTATATTTCTTTTACCGAGCGCGTGCGCGACTTTGGACGCGCGGTTTTCGACTTTGTGAGACCTCGACTTTCTGAGGAAGAGAATTCCCCGGCCAAAGTGGTCCCTATCGCCTATATGGCTATATGTCAAACTATAAACTGAAAACCACGCGAGGACATGCGATGTGGCGCTCATGAATTGGCGCTCATCGCATGTTCCTACTCATGTGTGGGCATGGCCCGGATCGGGGATGGCGCAGCTGCTGCAATGACTGTATCGTGTGCCAGGTGTGCGGGGCGGACATGTCGCGGGCAGTCCGCGGCACACAAAGGCCTAAGACCCAGTTCCAATTACAAATGTCAACGCGCGAAACACCTTCGCTATCCGAGGACGTCTCGTGCGCGGGCTCGGGCCCCCGCCGGCCGTCGAGGAGACGCCCGTCGTTCCGTCCGCGCGGCGTGTTCGCCTCCCGGTGCAGACGGACCGGACGGCGGAAGCGATCCGCGCACCGCGGGGAGGGTGGCTTGCTCATTGCTGCTTATCGCTGCTCGGACTCGAGCGCGACCCGCGACCACGTACTCGGCCCGGCGCCCTCTGTGCTCTCTGGACTCTGCTCTGACGCGCTCTAGCGGGGCCCGTTACATAGACCTATAGCTACCTGTAGCGGGCCCTTATAGGCCGGCGTCTAAGGCCGGCGTCCCACGTTTGTCCCACGTTTAATCGCACGTTAATAGTCTAGCCCTATGTTCCACGCATGGTTCCACGATCAGTCTAGCCCTTTGAACACAGGCCAGGTCACACGTTTAGTCGACGTGCGCGTACGGAGGAATGGGCGTCCCTGGCCGGTCGTGCGAGTGCTGGCACGCCCTCTCTTTCCCCCGAACCACACCCAGAGGCGTCGCGTGGCTAGGGTGGCACAACGACGATGGTGCGACGAGGCCGCCTGCATCTTTCTGACGGTAGCTGTGAATCCATCCGCGGCCCGCACAACGGCGACAAACGAGCGTGTGCTCGCCGCATCCTAGGCAGACCACCTCTGTGAGGCACGCATCGCAGCGCTCCCGGCCGCAATCGGCGCAAGTGAAGCCCACAAATGGAAGCGCATTCCCATTGGACCCTCCAAATGCAAGCGCATTCCCATTGGACCCGTTGGTCCCATTGGACCCTCCAGTCCCATTAGACCCTCCAGACGAGCACCCGCAGAAATCAAGCCCGCAGCCGTCGCAGGAGCGCCAGTCGACACCCTCAACCTCGGTGCACTCCTGGCAGAATGCACGAGGGCACCTGGCGCAGCGCCGAATGGGCTTACACTCGTTGCATCTCCGAAACGGCCGCCATCGGTCGGACGCATTGAGGCAGACCATGGTACTCTCTGCGGTCGCCACGCACTCCGCGCCGTTGCATAATGGGAAGTGATCCTGCGTCTGGACAAGGCCGCAATCGTCGCACGTGCTGATGTCCATCACGACCGGCCTCGTGCTCCATGTGCAGTCCGAGGGCCACGTCGCCAGTTCGAGCGCGTTCATGTTGCGGGGATTCTCGAGTCGTAGCCCTTGATGGCAGCCGTCGAGCTCCAGCACGCGCAACGACGGCAGCGCACTCAACAGGTCTTGCAGCTGCGGCCCCTGCCGGCCCGCCTTGAGGCCGGTGCACTGCTGCAGGCTAAGCGTGTGGAGGAATGGTTGCTGTCTGAGAAGTTCCAGACCCGCGAGGCTGACCTTGGGCATCGCAAACAGGCGAAGCTTGGTCAACGTGCCTTGCGCGAGTGACATGAGATTGGCGAGCCGCTCATCTGTGAGCTGGCGCTTCTGAGTGGCGGACATGAGCGTCGATTGCGACGGCAGCGAGATCACCGAGTGCAGGGACGGCTCCAGACGCCCGAGCTCATGCCATGCACGACAAGCCCGCATGGCACGATGTAAATCGAAAGTCTCGAGGTGAGCTAGCCAAATGAGAACCAGCTCCGGCTGCGTCGGCAGTGCAACCGCCGTGCGTCGTGCGTCGAGAACGCGTTTGCGCGTTTGGCGTGCGGCGCCACGCACGCGCTCGAGGAGGATGGTCATCTCGCTCATGGTGAACCCGCGATGTGAACAGATTTATACGACTTCGTCCGAATTCATGTAATTCAATGTAGGTTTTTTTGTGCTCGACCATGGAGAGAGGGCACTGCTCAAAACGGCGCGTTTTATGGCGAGACTGGCGCTCACGCTCCTCGCTCTTGCGCTGAGCTTCACGCACGCCAAGTCCATCTTAGATGATATCCCCGATGTCGAAGACGAGGATGAGGATGTAGCAGCTGATGGCGGCTATGATAAGTCGCAAGCCGCTCCGACGCTGCAAGCCCACACCGATGCTGGCCCAGACGACGTGTTTGAGTACATCATGGGCGGCGGCGGCGGTGAATCGTCCATGCAGCAGCTCCAGGCGCTCTTCGAGATGCTTGACAAGAACAAGGATGGGCTGGTGGGCGCGGCCGAGATCCAAGAGGGCCTTGAGCTGCAGCTGTCGCAGCACGCGGAGCGGCTGCAGGCGGTGCATGCTGAGGAGGCACGGCGCATCCTCGGCGATGCGGACGTGAATGGCGATGGGAGTCTGAGCGCAGCTGAGTATGCAGACGCTGACCTGCCGCGCGCGGCCTACGAGCTACTGTCCAGCGATCGCTTCGCCTTTGCCGACGCTGGCACCGATGAGCAGCCCGGCCCCGACGGCCAGCTCTCAGTAGAGGAGCTTGCCAACGCGCTCTTCCCCGAGACTTCGCCGAAGCGGGCGGAGTTCCAGAAGCTCGTGGCGAGGCGCATCCTGGCTGAACACGACCTGGATGGCGACGGCCGCCTCGACAGGCAGGGCCTGATGAAGTTCGTATTGGCTGTGCAGGGACTTGGTGCTGACGAGACGACTGAGGGCGAGTCGGACGCCGGGGTGGCGCAATTTGCGGCGAGCGAGGCTGAGAGCCATCTGAGTGTCTACGACGTTGACGGCGACGGGACGCTCGATGGCGCCGAGTTGGGCGAGTTGCTCGTCCCCTCGCCCGCCGGCCGCGACGAGTATGCGCGCGAGGCGCACAGGAGCTTGCTCGAGATCGTACCCGACGGTGGCGGCCTCGACCTCGAGAGCATGCTAAGCCACGCGTCCCGGTTCTACAATGCGTTCAATCACCTGCTGGAGCCCGTGGGGTACGACGAGTCCATGTTCTCCAATCTTGGATATCAGGAAGGCATGTACTATGACGAAGTCGAAGAGGAGTGAAATTTGAAATACCGCTAATCGAATGTTGCGCCCAGCAGTGTGTGCTGTGTGAGAGATGGCAGCGAGGCGCGGATCCCTATCGCCGGCGCGCATTGCGTCCGTCCCCTCTGCGCGCCACGTCTCTCGAAGAAATGCTACAGGGAATCTAAATTACCGTTGAGTTTCCGGTCACTCGGACTAGCGCGTAGCGGTTGCGTTCACATGATGAATCCCTTTATTTTTTGGAACACGCGCGTCAGAACGCCGTGCCAGCTGCCGCGCCGGAGCCCCCACGCCAAGGCGGGGGTGACGGTGACGGAGCTCGGTGGTACTGGCTGTGTAAAGAATAAAGGGGGGCCATCGGGCCAATCGGGGAGCCATCTCGTTACCAGCCCAGCCCGATTCCACGCCTTGGAGTGTATGGGGACTGGGGTTGTAACCCAGGCGCGTCGTGACGTGCGTCCTCATGGCTGCATGGCCATGGGCTGTTGTGCTCGAGCAGCCCGGCGGTGCGCTCGTGCCCGCTGGGCTCGTCCGAAACGGGAGCGAAGCAACGGCCATTTGAGCTCTCCTCCGTCGGAGTGGACAAGCATCCGCCGCAGCCGCAGGCGCCGCAGCCGCAGCAGCCGCCGACACAGCACGGGTGCATCTGCTGCAGCAGCGCAGCGCGCGCGTTCGTGCAGCAGAAGACGAGGGCATTCAGAGCCCCGTGTAGCTGGGCTGCCGCGTCGGCTGCGGTGCAGAGCCAATCAGCACCCTCCCCATAGCCTCCGGAAATCGGTCGCGTGTAGATCTCGAAGGGCCATGCGAGCAAGAGAACGATCAGGGCAGGCAGCTGAGTGATGAGGAAGCTGAGAGAATACAGGACGAAGCGCGGCCAGAGGCGAAGGCGCAGCCGCGCGGCGTCGCGCTCGGGCGACGGCAGCGACTCGAGGTTCGAGGAGAGCGTCGTGTGCACGAACAAGTGCACGACGACGTACGTGTACACATTGTAAAGGATGGCGAGGAGGCAGACGGATTGACCCGCCATGTTCCATTCTGGAAGCACAAAGTCACAATACATTTCGTCAATGCTCCCATTAGAGTCCCTCGCGGAGAATGTCTCGCTCGCGCCAAAGAGCGAGCTCCCGCCAAACGGGTTGAAGAACCCGAGGAGCGCCAGCAGCAGCGGCAGAGCCCAGCAGAGCAAGTGGATCCGGCAGTGCCGCCCAGTGCGGGGGCTGCGATATTTACCAGTAGCGCTCGCAATGGCCTTGCGCACTACGTGTGCGTATGCCATCGTCCACAACCAAGAGGACCATTTGGTTCCCCAGTACGCGGCACCCTGCACGGAGCACCAGGTGGGTTTCTGCGGGTGCCCGGGCACTTGCAGCAGCATGCACAACAGGTCTGCAACTGCAAAGAAGCAGAGCATCCTCATAGGATCGGACGTGCGCCGCTTTTGCAATGCGACGATGGAGAGGACGCAGAGGTCCCCGAGTGCGCTGACTCCGCAAAGCACGGCCACACTGGGGTCGCTTATCCACCAGTTTCCATCGCTTATCCACCAGTACCAACCCATGTGTGACGCGAGAAGCTGATGACGCGAGCGAGCCCACCAAGGTGACCAAGCAAGGTGTACAAGCGCCGGAGAGAGGAAAGCGAAGACTCCTGTGAACTGTGGCTGTTAAAACTCGGTCCGCCTCGGAACTGAGACTGACCATAAAAACGATCCGCAAGAGAGCACGTCGACGCGAAGTAGGCTTAGTAGCGTAGTCCATTATGCGTTTTGTGAAACGTGACGAAACGGAAAACCACAAAAGGGGTCGCCGATCCTGCCGATTCTCTACGGCGGGCGGACGCAACAACCAACGCGCCCAGGTTTACATGAACCAACGCGAACATGACGACATGAAGGACGCGAGGCACATTGGGGCGGATCGAGTGGCGGCAGAGGCCGCGGAGGCGAGTGGCGAAGGGCCCATGGAAGCGCCCCAGCCGCTCACGGCGGACGAGGCCATTGCAGCAGCAGCAGCAGAGGGTTTAGTGCTGGCTCGCAAGGACGGCACGCCATTCGGGTTTTGGGGTGTTTCCAAGAGAGGACACAAATTCAAAGCGTCCGTTCGTGGACTTCCTGGTGCCGGCGCAAAATCCAAGAGTAATCCCATCACGCTCGGCACTTTTGCGTGCCCGGAGGAGGCTGCACTTGCGCTTGCACGAAAGTATCCAACTGCGGCCGCCCGACTCGTTGAAATGGAGGCAGTGAAGCAGGCAAAGAAGTCAGCAAAACCAGTTGTTGGCATGACCGAAGAGGAGGTGAGGCAAGCTGCTCAGACTGAGGGGCTGACTCTACCGGCGAATTCTGTTGCAGCATCGGGGTTTCATGGTGTTTCAAAGCGACCTGATCTTAAGGCAAGGCCGTATCGAGCGCAACTACCGGGCTCCAGAGACAGCAGGTTAGGCGCTGGTGGCGAATTAGGGTATTTCACGTCCGCGCATGAAGCTGCTCTGGCAATCGCTCGCAAGCTCGGCCCTGAAAGGAGCGCTGAACTGGCCAAACCACGTCGAAACGGCTGGGAGCTTGTGGAACTTCGTGAGCTGTCTTCATCGGAGGCCACGCGCATTGCAGGAGAGGAGGGCCTTTGTCTACGACGCAAGCACAATAGTGACGAGTATTGGGGGGTCTCTCGCAGGACTTCGCCTGGCACCTCGGCGTCTCTTCCAGTTTGGGTGGCGATCATCTTCGTGGGATGTGGCCGTGACCGTAAAAACAAGGCAGACGAAGGTGTTCATGAAATCCCTGATGCCGCAGCTTCCTCTGGATGCAGCGGTCAACAGTCGAGGCCTGGCAGGACCAAGTCTGGCGATCGACAGCTTCAGCTACAATCCATCAGGAAGCAATTGAAGAAAGCCCGGCGCACAAGTGGCGCGCTTTACCTCGGTAGTCATGCCAGCGCGGAGGCTGCGGCCCTGACCATCGCACGGGCTCTCAGAGACGATTCAGAGCTGATGACAATCGTGACTCAGCTGCAAAAGAGAGCCAAGACCACCCAGGGGCCTCCTGCCAGCTATGTGGCTGGCAAGCGCAAGCGCGGGATGCTGCCTGACGAGGAGGAGTCTGGGGAGAGCGATGATGACAACTGTGATGATGATATCGATGGTGGCATCTGCGATGGTGAGTGCTATGATCATCATATCGTCGACGCGGTGGCAGTCGAGTTCTGGAGTGACGATGACGAGGATGGTGCGCCGCATGTGGAAGTGCAAGTCATTTGATGGGGATGGTCGACGGACGTCCCCTGCCCCAACGGCGAGCCATCCGAGTCGAGTGTCGCGAATACCAGAACGGCGTCGAGGAGGGGCGATCGCGCTGCCTGTACTGTTGTGTTCGATACCTGGGTGGGCGGGAGCGAGAAAAGTGCTTGTAGCTGCTACGCGGCACACCCTCGCGTGTAAGTAACCTTAGAGTCACTACTGTAGAAACAACACTCCACCCACGAGCCCAGGACGGTCGAGCCGGACGTGTGAGATGCGCGGTGAGATGTGTGTTGTGTCGGCAGCCGCCACACGCCGCAGTGCACCTATGAAGCGCTGAGAGACCCCCAAAACCTGGGACTGTACGTGCGCTGAGACGATAAGAGACGATATGCAACTGTCGTCGTGTCGTGTTTACTGAGTGTACCTCGTGTAGACCAAGTAGAGGACGTCTGTACCGTACGCTAACCGAACCGTCCGTACTACGCACGGTCGCAGAGTGTATGCCGTCGTCAGTGTGGAGACCATGCGCGACGGCGATCCCCGGCTGACCGGACGTGACTTCTAGTCTTCTACATTGTACATATCGGCTATGGCCTACCTACTTTCAGGGTATCTCTAGAAGGGGAGAAGATCCCTTTGTAAAACCTCCACTCGAACGCCACGACTTCGAGAGCCCTAGGTCCGCCACCGCGGGATGTTCGTCGAGGGTGGCGTACAGGCCAGGGTCGCGGCTCGCGAGCGTGCGCAGCACCTGCAGCGCCTTGCCGAGGTGCGAGCCCTCGGCCGAGGCGACGGCCGGCGCCTGCGGGTTGGCTGTGCGCTCGCAATCGACAAGGTCGAGCAGCGCTTGCATGACCTCCGGCGTCGTCGCGAGCGCGCGCCACGTCGACGCGTCCGCCGCGAGCGCCAGGAGCGCGCGCAGCACGGCGCCTAGAACGGCGCTTGCATCATGCGCGAGGAGCTGCGCGAGATGCGCAACGACATGCCCGTGCGCCACGAGCGCGCCGCGACCGGCGCGCGTGGCGCACAGGCGCTCCAGGAGCGCGACGCCCGCGCTCAGGTGCGCGTGCGACTCGTCGACCATGAGGGAGAGGGCGGCCGGGAGGATGTGAATGGGCGCCGACGGCGACGACGAGCCACGCAGATGGTGCGCGGCCTCGGCGCTGCGCATCGCGCGCTCGAGCGCCGTGGCGAGCATCAGTTGCAGATGAGGCACGGCGGTGCCTGCAGGGCCCTCCACGCCCGCCGCAAGCAGCGCCGCGAGTGCGTCCACCGCGTCAGCCACGCTCGCCATGTCGGTGGGCAGTGCACGTGTCGCCGCGCGCTCGAGCGCCGCAGCGAGCGCCTCGCCGTTGGCCGGCGTGCGAAGGAGGGTGCGCAGCGCCATCGTGCACGCCGCCCGAGCCGGGCATGTGGGCACACGATTCCCTTGACGAGCGGCAAAGAGAGACGCGCTCGCGATTGCAAGGTCGGCGATGACAAGGTCGGCAATGCGGAGCAGCGGGGGGAGCAGCGGGGTGGAGCGGGATGCGGCGCCAGCGTGCGCGGACGAACCTGACGAACCTGACGAACCCGGCGCAGCGCCCGGCGCAGCGACCTCCACATCGGAGGACCTCTCGTCTGCGGGCTGCTGTGCCCTCGGGCCCGCATCGGCGTCGGCGGCGCCGACCGAGCCAGACGTTACGTCGCCCGAGCCAGCCGTTGCGCCGTCCGAGCGAGAGCGAAGCCCACCGGCGACTGCTGAGCATAAGCGAAGGAGGACGGGAGCCCCGGTGACGAAACTTGGTGGGGCGCCGCCGCCGCCCGCCGCCACGTGGCCCACCCCTCCAAGTTTCGTCGCCGCCACGTGGCCCACCCCTCCGAGTTTCGTCACCGGGCCCATCCCTTCACCGCCAGCCGCCGTAACGGCATCCAACGGTCGGTGCTCGACACGGCGCCCCGCCGCCTCCGCACCGTCCGCGAAGGTGAGCGCCACGAGAAGAGAGGATGCATGCGCGAGCAGCGCGGGCGGCAGTGGCGCAAGTTGCCCGCGCCGCGCGGCAGCAGTGGCGGCGGCCATCGCCGCGGACGGCGGCAGCTCGGCGATCGTGACGGCGGCCATGGCCGAGAAGGCACTCGTCGTAGACGCCGCCGAGAAGGCCGTCGGCGTCGCGTCGATGGTCATCGCCTCCAATGCTCCTGCTCCACCCTTGGTCAACGGCATGCCCTTGCCGCCGAAGCCGCCGCCGCGCGGTGCCTGCTGGCTGTTGGCGCCCGCGGCGGCGCTCGTGACGGGGGCGCTCGTGTATCCTTTTTTGGGCAGAGCGCCGTGCGGAGCGCCATCAAAGCCCATCGCGCCCGCGACGGCGTCGAGCACCGCCGCGTACTCGAGCAGCTCACACGTCGCTTCGAGGCCACCCGCGAGGACGATCGCCTCGCGCACTGACGTCGTCGTCGCGGCGAGTTCCGTCAGTTTCGTCAGGCTCGACATGGCCCACGTGCTCATCCGCACGCTGTCCTGCACCTCCTCGTGCATGACCCGCGCGGCCTCCTCCCGCACCTCCACCAGGCCTCTCTTGGCCTTGGCGAGCTCTGCCTCCTCATTCAGCCTGAGCCCCGCGACGGCCTCCCTGCGCTCCAGGATGGCGATGCTCGACGCAAGCTCCTCCGCCACCACCTGCAGCTCGTTCACCTGGGGGCTCGAGGCGGGCGCCGTCTTGGGCGCCATCTCGTCGGCCGCTCCGTCGGCGCCATCGGGAGCATTCACAGCGGGGGCGTTCACAGCGGGAGCATTCACAGCGGGGACGACGACGCGCGCCGTCGCGACGAGCACCTCGATGGCGCCCACCACGGCGCCCAACGTCCACTCCCTCGTGGCGCGCGGATGGCGCCCACCATGGCGCCCAAGCCTTTCAGTCGAGGCTGGCCGAATGGTGGACGCTGTCTGGTGGAGTGCGCTCCCCTTGGCGCCCTGCCCCTCGCTCGCGTCCTCCCGTGCGCCCACCACGGCGCCCGCCTCGACCTCGGCCGCCCCACACAGCGCTTGGAGGCACCCTCGGCAGGTGCGCACCGCCCGATCGCCTCGTAGAGAGGCTGATGGGGGGCGCAATTGCGTCTCGAATGCATGCTTGACGAGGCGACGCAAGTCCGCACGCGACAGCGCGGGCAGTCCCGCGGCGCCGGCGGCGGAGCAGAGTGAGCTCAAGACCCCGAGCGCGCCGCTCTCGTCGCTCTCGGTGTCGCCGAGGTCGATTGGAGTGGCCATTGACGAAACCAACGGTCCTGCGGCCAAGGGTCCGCCCGGGACAGCGCGAAGGATGGCATCGCCCGGGACAGCGCGAAGGACGGCCAACGGTCCGCCCGGGACAGCGCGAGCATCGCCCGGGACAGCGCGAGCATCGCCCGGGACAGCGCGAGCATCGCCCGGGACAGCGCGAGCATCATGGAGCGCGAGCAGCCACGTGGCTGCACCGCGCGCGAGGACCGCGCGCGCGTGCGTGGGCGTGCTCACACGCCGCAGCGAAAGGATCAGAGCGCGCTCGATGCACTCCAGATCTGCTGGCGCCGTGTTGGGCGCCCCCGGTGCTGGCAGGTGCTCGTCGAGGAGCGCCGTGGCGGTGGCCAGCTCGCACTCGGCGGGCAGCGTGCACCCAAGCAGCACGCCGAGCGCGTTGGTCGCCTGCACGCGCAGCAGCCGCCGCTCCTCCTCAGGCGAAGCGCTCGTGCCCGAGGCCGCGCTCATCAGGTACACGCGGGCCACCAGCGATGCCCAACACGGCGCCAGCGCCCGCCGCGGCGCGTGCGGACGCGGGCCTCGACCAATGGCGTCGTGTTGGGCGCGGACCATGGCGGCGGGACGTGCGCCAAACACGGCGGGACGTGCGAGCGTGGCGGCTTCGGGAGCAGCAGCGGCGGCAGCGGCGGCAGCGGCGGCAGCGGCGGCGGCGGGGTTGGGAGTGGCGGTCGCGGCGGCGGTCGCGGTCGCGGCGGCGGTCGCGGTCGCGGCGGCAGCAAAGCAGAGCGTACAGAGGAGCTCGAGTACCGCTGCCACCATACGTTCGGCGTGCTGTGAATGGACCTGCTGTGAATGGACCTGCTGCCCTTCACGCGCACGGCGGAGGCGCACGGCTACGCGCGCCTCGGCGCCGCGCAGCAGGCGGCTCGCCAGCACGCCCACCTCGCCAGCGGACGCGGCGCGTAGCAGGCGCTCGTGGTGACGAATCGCGGCTTCGTGTCGACTGATCGCCGAGGCGTATTGCGACGACGGCATCGGATCGGTGCCCTGCAGCGCCGAGATGGCGAGCTGCGCCATGCGGAGCTCGTGCGCGAGCACGGCTTTCCAGGCGTCGAGGAGCAGCGCCGCCGGATCGGAGCGCTCGCGAGCGGCGGCGGCGAGCACTCGCAAGCTCATCGCCGCTGCCGCGTCGCGCACGTCAAGGGAAGCGGTGGGCTCGTGGGAATCGCGGCTGCCCTCGTCGTGTTCGGCATCGATGACACGGAGTGCGATCCGAAGCGCCGTCTCAACTGCACGGCTCGGCACGTCCGCACGAGGGCTGGTGGTCGATGGCGCCTGTATTCGGCCGTCCCGTGTCGGCGCCCACAGGCCACGGATGGCTGCGAGCAGCACGCGGTAGAGCATAGCGCGCAGGTCGTCGTGCAGTGCGGCCAGAGCCGATTCATTCAAGCTGAGCGCGTCGGCTACGGAAGCGCTCGCCTCCACTGCGAGCGCAATCGTGGCAACCGCATCGACCAGAGCTCCATGAGGCTTTTCGCTGCGCATGAGTGCGTCGGCAGCCGCATCGCAGGCTGACAAGGCGCCCTCTGCGGCATCGATGGCGGACGAGAGCGACTGGACCGATGGCACCGCGAATGAGAGCGCCTCCGAGAGGGCCGAGGACGCGGCCGACAACTGTTCTGCGACCACATCCATGGACGCCGTGAACGGCCGTACGTACTCTGTCATGCAGCATGTGTACATGTACTGTAAACATTACTTTGAAAAAAGATCCTCTCTTATCGCACAAACTGACGAAGAAAATCCTGGGGACCCTGAAAAAGGCGAGCGCAGCAGCCTTTCAGGGTACTGGCTCGGACCCCCTTTAATTCGTGCTCCGTGCGTGCGTCCTACCTTTTTGCCTTTGCGCGATGCGCGCCTCCGCGCCCCGCTGCGACCGGCTCCAGGCGCGTCGGAGGACGGCGCTGCTCCCAACCATCTCTCCATTTG
>Ga0210241_100346_pt1 | contig 40857 bp, 25 predicted proteins | sample ChrtobMetP5a_8mM_FD_155488 | JGI IMG/M metagenome (GOLD analysis project Ga0210241, IMG submission 155488) | Chrysochromulina tobin associated microbial communities from unialgal haptophyte culture, Seattle, Washington, United States - P5a_8mM | ecosystem: Host-associated > Algae > Haptophytes >...
GAGGCGGCGGCGACGGCGGTGGCGGTCCTGGTGGTGGCGACGGCGGTGGCGGTGGCGTGGGTGGGGGCGATGGTGGTGGCGTGGGTGGCGGTGGTCCCGGCGGAGGCGGCGGCGGGGTCGGAATAGGAAGCGGGTTAGCTGAGAGGGGGAAGGATTGTCTCGCAGCGAGGAAAAGGCAATCAACTACATACTCAAGGTGAAGGTTGAAGAGGTATGTCTCATAATTTTCGAAGGAGAGATCGAGGAGGAGAGTATCACGCTCAAAGGCAGTCTCGCGTTCAAGGATTTCGGGTTCGAAGAAGGAGAGTTCGGGGGACCATTCTTCAAACGGGTGCCAAAGTTCATCATGGGTGAGGAAGTGGAAGGGGGAGTAATCGCGCGAGGGAGGGTGGCTATATGTATGTGGTGGGTCATCGTCAGGCCAGGAGGAGAGGGAGAGGGAGGGATCATCGATGGAGTGGCGGAGGTACTCGGCCTCGTGATCACGCTCATAATCATCAACTTGCATGGAGTCAGAACGGAGGAGGCAGTCACGGGCGGAGGCGTGGAAGGCAGAGATCTCGTGTTGATCGTCATCAACAAGGTCATCAAAGGATTTGGAATCATAGGGGAGTTGGAGATGGTAGAGGTCAGGGCGGAGGCGTATGAAGCGGTTGACGACAGAGAGGTGGAATTGGGAGAGGTGAATGCGGACAGGGTGCCAGTTGAACTCATCGTGCTCGTGGTCAAGGAGCCATTGGGTAGAGAAATCAAAGGAGTGTTGGGTGATTGGATGACCATTGTAATCACGGGGGTAGGAAGGGGGGAATTCATCGAAGTCGGATCCGGGTGTGAGGTGGGTATCAGCGAGGGTTGGGAAGGGGGGGGATGCGGGACGTGAGGATGGTGGTGACGGCGGTGGAGAGGGGAGTTGGGGCGGTGGCTGAGTGAGGGCGGCGGAGGGAGAGAGGGCGAGGGCGGAGGCGGATGGGATTGCGGCCGAGGTGCCGAGTTGGAGCCAGGCCCGGTGCCCAGTTTCCGTCAGTGTGACCAGGTGCCGAAGGGTAGCTGCTGCTGCTGAAGCGATGTCGTTTGCTGAGTAGTGTGATGTGGTTGCTGGCTGGAAAAAGTTTTGGATGTGAGGGTCCGGGGAGCCGGCGGCGTATGAGGCGAGGAAGGCGAAAGAACAAGGGAGCGGGCAGTGAGTAGATGGTCGGGAATTGAAGATGATGGTACCAGTTGAAAGGTTGGGTAGGGCGAGCGTCAAATGGGGGTTGTAGTGTGAGATTCGCAAGAAGATGTCATCGGAAGGAGCTGGAGGTAAGGATCGAAGGTATGGCAGATTCGGGTGAAGAATGGCTTGTGCTGGCGCATCGCGAGTTTTGATGGCGCGGAGGCGGGAGTCGTTGGGCAATGGAGAGGCATCGAAGTCGGAACGGTACACGGGTGCTGGAATCGTCGATAGCGGTGTCGAGTCGGAGCGAGAGACGGTGCCCATTTTTGATAACGGCGGGCGCATTTGCATGTTGTTTTATCGATTTCGAAGGGTTCACAGACACTTTCCGATCTGTTGGACCGGACGGCGCACCTGCTATCCGGACGGTGGTCCATTTACGGCTCGGAAAACTGTTAGTATCCGGTACTGTTCATGTGAACAAGCAGACGTCGCGTGTTCGGTCCTCACGAGGCTCCGCATGCGCTTGTTCTCTCTGCTGCTAATTGGTGCAGGCGCTGGGGCTTTCGACCGAAGCAGAGTTTCGTGGAAGAACGAATCGCGTGGCATATATTACTCGTACACCGCTGAGGACGGATCGAAGACGAAGATCTCTCCCTGGCACGACATCCCATTCACGCTGGGAAAGGATGATGGCGGTGCGATGCTGTTGTCTTTTGTGTGCGAAATTCCGCGGAACTCTCGTCCTAAAATCGAAATCCACAAGTCTGAGCCATATAATCCGCTGCTGCAGGACGTGAAGAAGGACGGGAGCTTGCGCTACTACATGTACTCTGACTCGCTGGTCAACTATGGTGCCATTACGCAAACTTGGGAGGACCCGAACAAAAAGGATCCCGACACAGGCCTCGGCGGGGACAATGATCCGATCGACGTCTTGCAGCTCAACGAGTCTCCGTGCGAACGCGGGGCCATCCAGCGAGTGCGTGTACTCGGAGGGCTCGCATTGATCGATGAGGGCGAGACGGATTGGAAACTTCTCGTCGTGGATGTGGACGCAGCCGACGCGCCTAACTGGCGCGACGTGAGTGACATTCCGAAGACGCGCGTCGACGAGCTGAGAGACTTCTTCCGATTGTACAAGACCGCGGAAGGCAAGCCGGAGAACAAGTACGGGCTCGACGGGCGCGCTGTCGACGCCGCGCATGCGCTGGTCGTCGCCACGGGAACGCACGTACACTGGGCGGAGGGTCGAAAGGGCAACGCTGAGTGCGAGTTCAAGACGAGCCCATGCTGGATGGGCCTTTCGCAAACTGCTACAAAAGGAGAATTGTGAGGAGCTGAAGGTGGTTGGAGGTCACGGACAAATCCCAGTCCAGGTCGTAAGGGTTACAGGGGTCGCATTCACGCACATGGGGGCCGTGCAGTCGACGGAGTGCGGGCGCGGCGCTCAGAGCCACGACGGCATAACGACGGCGCCCCTCAGTCAGAGGTTCAGTGACACTCTGTGCTCCGGACTGCGCATCGAGACTGCGCAGCGATCCGATGACGCGGCGCTCAGAGCCACGACGGCATGACGACGGCGCCCCTCAGTCAGAGGTTCAGTGACACTCTGTGCTCCGGACTGCGCATCGAGACTGCGCAGCGATCCGATGACGTGAACTACGTTATTTCGGTTTGACGTAATTATAACAACTCGTCGGCGCGACGTCGCCTCGAACTCGTGGCGCTGGCGGCCTCGTCGCCCGTCCTAATTTCGGGCCGCGGCGCGGTACCTACCGGCTACGCGGTACTCTAACCGCGGTACCACCACAGGCGCTCTCGGCGACATTAATCGGCGACACGATCCGCGCTCGCCGCGCCCTCGGCCGGTACCTAGTACGACCGCGTCACCGCCCCGACCGAAACTCATATCATCAAATTAAGGTAGTCCGCTCGCACTCATTAGGGTAATTTTGGAAATCAGCCCTACATAAATCAATGAGTCCCAAGGCCCCCGGGGCGGGGGAGGGTGGGGAAAGAATGGACAACGGTGGAGCCAAACAGTGAAAATAAGCTGGTTCGAGTCTCAGGGGGCACTTCCCGCGCTTGCTTTTTTAGGCGAAATTAGGGCTTTGGGCTGGTTTGTGAACTAGAGTATGGGAATTCCACGTTCGATTCTGAAAGTTTTGAGCTAGAACTCAATGGGAGTGCGTGGGACACCTCTGGCTTGAGTTTCGTTCAAATCCCTTCAGTGGTTTTGGAGATCAGGTTTCGCCCCATGTACACCTTGAGCGGACTACCTTAATGGTACACAAACCGCCTGAGGTTTTTCCTGAGGTCGTATCTACAGGCGCCATCGTCGATAGTGGTGGTGCGCGGACACAGGCGTCGGAAAGGCAGGGAACGAAACCGGCCGCGCGCCTCACCGCGCGCCGGGACCCGACCGCCTGCGGCACCGCACGACCGAGCACGACCGGCCGCGCGCTGTGTAGCGCTGTGCGGCGCCGTCGGGCGGGGCCTTGCGACCGACGGTCCACACGCGAGGACCGCGCTCCGCGGGGCGCGGGGGAGGGCGGGTGCGGGGCGTCGCGGCTGGAGCGTCGGGCGGGACGCGCTTCGCCCGCTAGAGGCTAGACGCACCGTCGCCGGTCGCGCCTCGACGGTACGCCCCGCCCTTGCCCCGCCCGCCGGGCCACCTACGGCCGAACGCGAGCTACGCTGCTACTCGGGGACGCGCTTTCGACGCGCTGCTACGGGCCTACCGGTCTATCGATAAACCGGTAAGCGTGCCGAAAGCGGGGCGGTACATCGCGACCGCCCGTGCCGTCCGTGTAGCTCTTGTACGTCCTTGTACGTGTGGAGCCTGGAGCGGCGTGACGCTGGCAGCGTGACGCTCGGACGCGCGGTGACGGCTGACGCGAAACTCAAACAACGATTTGTACGTAAGTATCCGATCGGTACGAGACAAACGAGAAACCGGTCAAAACGGCATGCGCATGGGGCTAGGGGGCTTCCCTTCACCCTTGCCGCGTCAAACGTCACACGATGGTGGTGTGCATGCAGCATGGAACAGAAGCGATGGTTGCGCGCACAGACAGAAGACTGCCACAACGATGCATTTGACACAGGCTCGCCGCCTTTCGAGCGGACTGCCCTAGAGACTGCCCCGACCAGAACAGCGTCAAAGGGACGCAGGGGCCAGGAAGTGTACACGTAGCTCCATGCACGAGCGCGGCAGGCGGTGGCTAGAGAGGGGATGTGCAGATTAGAGCAGGAGGATGGGTCAGAGCGAAGAAGCGGCCACTCACTCAGGCCCGTTGCTTGGACTCCTTGGGGCTCGACGGCGGCGATTTCTTCTTCGTCTTCTTCGTCTTCGTCTCGCCGCCGTCGGAGGCGGTTCGCCGGTGCGAGGGCACTTTGCCCTTGCGCTTCGAATTCTGCCCCTCGTCTACGGGGACAATGAGGGCGGTCGCCGGCGGGTTGGCGATCGACTCCGCAGCCGGCGACGAGGACGATGCCGACGCGCATGCACGTGTGGACGGCGGCGCCGAGTTGGGCGCCGAGTTCGCCGAGCGAGCGCGGGCGACGGCGGCACCGCCGCGTTGGCCGAACTGTCCGAGCGTCGCATGCGGCGAGGGCGCGGTGTACACGGTGTGCTGCGCCACGAAGGCTGCGTGCTGGCTGAAAAAGGCGTCCGAGATGCCCTTTGGCGGCGTAACCTTGAGCTTCGAGCGATGCCCCTCGTTCGCTCGGTGAACCTCTTCGAGGGGCAGCGCTGTGATCGATGGCGGCACTGCGGGTCGCTCGCGGGCATCGGTAGAGACATGCTGCTCTATGTGTGTCTCTGATGAAGGAGCGGCCGCGAGCAAGGCGAAAGGCGACTCGCGGCCGGGAGAGGGGAGCTGTGAGGGCATGGCCGAGGCAGTGGATGATGGGAGGGCGGAGGCGATGACGGAGGCGTACGAAGACGCGGCAAGGGAGGCGTTGGCGAAGCTGCTAAAGAGTCTCGGCGGCCCAAACGGATCCGCCGCCCGCGGCAATTCTTCCTCCGAGGGTATCGCGTAGGGATTGAGTAGGCCGGCGGCGGCGGCAGGAGGACGGCGAGGATGGACGGAAGGCCTAGCGGCGGGCGGCCAGGCCGCGCCTACCGAGGCGTCGTTGGAGGCGGCGTCGTCCTCCTTGTCCAGAGACTGGTTGGGCTCGGTGCCGCGGCGTGTCGAGAAGGCTGCTGCCTCGCGCGCGAGCTCTCCCACAGACTTGTGGCGGGGGCGAAGCGAGGGCGAGCTCGCCCTCGGCTCCGTGGCCGGGTCAGGCACCTCCATCACCGCTGCGACCATCTCCTCCTCATCCCGCACCTCCATGAGCGTGGGCACCACCGCAGCGAGCGACAGGTGTGGCGAGCGCGCTGTCGGCACATGGGTGCCGCTCGGCTTGCCCCGCAGCATGTCGCGCGTGGGTGCCGCCCAGGCGTCGTCGGCCGAGCTCGCTTCCCACCGTTGTTTGCCCGTACCCTGAGCGAGCTTGAGTAGCTCCTCGCCGCCGCCGTACAACCTGGAGCACGCCTCGAGCACCTCTTGCACAATGACCTCTCGCACCACGCGCTCGGCCGGACTGACCTTGCCCGGCAGCAGCATCTCCACCTTTGAGAGCGCCTTGACTAGCAACGCGCTCGGCTCGACCACACTCTCATTGGTGCGCAGCAGCACGCGGCGCACTGTAGCCGCCTGCAAGTCGCGCTCGCGCCGCTGCACATTGAGCGCGTGGTTCTGGAGCGTGAGGGACAGGATCTGGAGCCGCTCAATCGAGATGATCCGGAGGGGCAGCTCCTGAATGAGCGTCGAGATGCGGTCCAGGTTCAGTTTCACCTGACCGCGCAAGCTCTCGAGCTCCTCCTCGAGGTCGCTCAGCTCCTGCGCGCGCCGCGCCTCGTCTGCCTCCGAGGAGGCAGCGGCGGCGCTCGAGGCGGCGCTCGGGGCGGCGCTCGGGGCGGCGCTCGGAGCTCCTCCCTCGGAGCCTGGGCGCAGTCGCAGCAGCAGCAGGTCCTGCACCGTCTTGTACAGGTCCTCGAGCAGCAGCGTGTGCTCATCGTGCAGCGCGCTCGCCTCCTGCTGGATGGCGATCGTCTCCTCCACTTCCATGTTGTCGAGCAGCTGGTACATCTGGAGCGCCCGCGGCTGCGTGACCGACGCCGAAATCTGGCTCAACATGCCGTTCATCTGCCCCCAATTGCGCTGCCCCAGCCCTGGTGAGCGCATGCCACGCAAGAAGGAGGGCTCTCGTGTCAGAAGGGCGTGCTGATCGTGCCTGTGCTGCGCGTCCTCGACAAGTGCATCGACACGCGGCTCTCGCATCGGGCGTCCTTGAGCGTCGACTTCCTCATCCTCGCCCTCGGGGTGCGGCGTGTGCAGCGGCCCCCAAAGCGGCTCGCCGTGGGGTGTCACAATCAACGGCGGCGGCGGTGGCAGCCCATACGGGTGTCTCGACGGCGGCGGAAGCGCGGTCGGCACTCCCGGCGCACCGCCGCTCTTGATGACGCCGCCTAGCCGCGCTGCGCCTGCCGCCTTCTTGCCGGGCGCGCCGCCCTTGCCAGGTACGCCGCCCGCCTGCTGCTGCTGCTGCTGCTGCTGCTGCTGCGGTTGCTGCTGCTGCTGCTGCTGCTGCTGCAGCTGCTGCAGCTGCTGCTGCTGCTGCTGCTGTTGCTGCTGCGTGGTGCCGCCCTTGGGCCCTTGCGCTCGCCTCGCCCCCTTGTGATGCGTGTGGGCGCCACCACCGCCCTGGCCCTGCGCGGCCGCCTCTGCTGCGACCGCGGCCGCGATGGCCTCGTGCGGCTCAACCCATTCGTGACCCTCGCGCTGCGTGATGGCGACCAGCTCGCGCTGCAGCTTCTGTAGCTCGGAGAGCAGCGGCGCGTCGCGCTGCTCGTTGACGACGATGGGTAGCCCGCCGCGCGGCTTGATGTTCTTGGCGCGGTTAGCATACTTGAGCGAGTTGAGCGTCTCGTCGAACTGATCGTGGCTCGGCGACACGTTGGTGATCATTGTCGTGAGGCAGTTGCCTCCAAGCGAGTCCTTGAGCAGCCGCGTGAGCTTTGAGTCGCGGTACGGTACGTGCGCAACCTTCTTCGTCTTGTCGGCAAGCGCGTTGATGCAGTTACCGAGCGCGAGCAGCGAGCGGTTGATGTTCTGCCCTTCGACTAGCCGTGCCCCCACGTTGTCCGTCTTGTCCGCGCGCTCCGAGCCGGCGAGGTCGATCATCGAGAGCTTTCCCACCTTGGTCGGCGCGTCAGACTGGTAGCGGGGCTTGGCACGCACCGAAACCTGAAGCACAGCGTGCGAGCGCGATGAGACCTCGTTCACCTTGGTCGCCTCCGTCGTGCGGTACAGGTTGCCCTCGTGGATAAGCGTCATCATCTCGTCCGGCGTCGAGACAATCTTGTCTGTCGCGCCGGCGACGAAGGTGCCTTTGGAAGGCACCTCGCGCACGTCGAGGTTGGCGTCGCTCGGGTTTAGCAGGTCCTTGATCTTCTCGTTGTAAATCTCGACATACTGCATCGACACCTTAAAGTCCATCTCGTCGTCGTCCTTGATGAGCTCAAACAGATCGACGAGCGTGAGTGGAATCACTCCTGCGTGCTCGAGGTTGCCTGTCATAGTAAACGTCTTGCCTGCGCCGGTCTGCGCGCGCGGGTCCAGTCCCATCCACCAGGGGTGTGAGTTCGTGTCTCCGCACGGCAGCGGGTCAGGAGGGAAGGGGGCGCAAGGGAGGGGGAAAGGGAGGGCAGTGCGGCAACTATCGAGACTCACCGCGCCATACGCAAAGCAACACGCATTGTAGCCCTGAACTGCCTTTTTCACGAGCGGTTTGTTGCTCTTCTCGTAGACTTCGGTCTGGGTCGAATCGGGTCCGAATGCAAAGTCGAAGCGGTAATGCTTCGTCTTCGTCTTGTCCAGACGGAGGTAGTCCAGGCCGCCCATCTTGTCGTCGGGATCAAATGCTGCCACATGCGTCTCGTCGATCACCTCCACGGTCGCCCACGAATCTCGAGCTTTCTCCTTTGCCGAAAGTGGTCTTACACGCACGACCACTTTGATGTTGCTACCCTTTTCCGGGTTGCTCGCCTTTTCATCTTCCAGCGGCGTTCCAGGGTCCTTTAAGTCGGCTGACCCTTTGCCGCCGCCGGCAGAGCCCACGGCGAGTATTACATCCGCTGCTGGTGCTTCGGCCGCCGCCATGGTCGACACCTCCGGAATGGCGCGCCCGGCCTTGTCCCGCTCGGCGGGCATATTCGGCCGGCTGCAGCCCTGGCCGGCTGGAGAGCGCTTGGCTTGGACTCCTCACGCACTCTCCGCCCACTTCCCCGAATAACCTCGTCGGAAAAAGCAGTTTCCTCCACAAACGCTGCACTCTAACGCCAGAACAGACATTTCACACAAACTTCCAAAGAATTCCGTTACATGTAAATGTAGGTTTTTCTAGTGCCGAGCCCTTTGCTCGAGCTCGCAGCGCACCGTCTTGCCATTCTAACCAGGGCGCCACGGTTGAACCACATCTGCCACGACTACTCGCCGTTGAGCGCATCTGTAAGCGCTCATACACTGCAGTTGAACAACAGTCACGCCAGGACAGCCACGGAGCGAGCGAGACTGGTGGTGACTTCATCGAATCCTACAGCCAACGCACAGCATTTCAACACCCGTTAAGTCAGTCCAACCACGGAACGAGCGAGCCTGGTGATGACTACGGCGCGGCTGCTGGTGACCTCGGCGGTAAATACACCGAGGCAGGCTACGACGCTACGTCTTATTCCTCGTACTCAGCCAGCCTATGTGAATACTTGGAGCCCGCACGACGTAATGTGCCGCGATTCACGCATGTACCGATTGTGTGGTCAAAAGCTTATGGCGGTGCACATGCCAGCATGGTCGGCGTGCAATCAGTTCACAACTGTGGACCCAAAGCCTGGACGCATACGGGCGTGGCTGATCTTGATCCAGTGCCCTCGGCCTTCGCCCGCACGGGCCCTTCGGCTAACACGCACCATGGGCCGCTCGAGCAGGGCACCGACGAACGTAATCGTCAAGACGGTCACTCTCAATCGCGTGGATCGCTCAGTTACTCACTCGCCGGGCCACCACGGCTCGAAGGCCATCAGGTTTCGGGGGTCGGTGGGGTCAGCCAGCGGGACAGGGCAAGGCCGATCGACAGAAATCCGTCTCATGTGACCAGCAAGCCGATATCTACCGCGGGCAGCGAAATCGAGAAGCGAGCCAGCGGTCTCAATGTTGATGAAGCGATGAGTTCGCTTGGATATCGCAGGCCGCTGAAGTTTGCGGGTGGCTTCGGCGGGCCGTTCATTCGCATGTGAGGTCGTGACGGCCATGCGGATCTCGCACGGCGGCCGGCGGCGCGGGGTCGCCGGGGCCCCGCCCACTGCGCGGAGATAAAAGATTCGATGCCGAGTTATCTAAATCTAGGACAGCGAAATAGTAGCTTGACATAGTAAAGGTAAAAAAAAGCCAGGTCGGAGCGGGATCTAAACGCCGTGTGAGGCGCCGTTTCATGCAACGGTCGCGTGTCGACACGAGAGGCTCCGCGCGCTGCGGGCTGCGCTCGCGTGCCACGATCGCGTTGTAGGCTGGGGCATGTTTCACTACTTTTCACAGCCCTCGCGTATTCCAATCGCCTCGGCGCATAAGCTTGATCATCTGCTGCGGCGCGCACGGCAGAACCTCGAGCTTACTAAGGAGCTTCTCGTTGAACGAGCGTGGAGGCAAGGCGGGCGGTCCTAGAGACATGCCAGGTGTGTGCGCGCGGCGGCCCACAGCAGGCGCGCTGCCGCCGCCGCCTTCGCTTTCGCCCGCCCCTCTGTGGGCGTGCGCGGCTCGCCGCGGCCGCAGCGTCTGCGCATCCGCCGTTATCGACAGCCGAGGATCTGCGACTTGGGCATCGGCATGCGCCGACGCTTTTGCGTCCCCGTCTCCCGCCATCGGAGTGGCGTGCCCTCCGGTGCCCAGGAAGGCGGGCTCGCTGCATGACGCACGCAGCGCGTGGCTGCTTCCGATGGACAATGCGGTGCCAGTTGCGGGCCTAGTACCGACCGACGCCATCGCCTCGGCCATGTCGAACGTGGCCGATGCGCTCATGTCGAACGATAGGCTCGAGGGCGAGGCGAGCGCGCCCGACGGCGAGCGCAACGGCGGCCGAGTGCGCCGCCCCCCCCGCTCCATGTGCACGGCCGCCTTCCGAGTGAGCGCCGCATCGGGCTGCGTGCGGTTGAGGACGTCAAACTGCCAGGAGCTGAGCCGGCTTGGGTCAACTGCCATCGAAAAGCGGCCGACGGAGCGAAGCGGCTTGAGCGCCATCGTAGTCATTGTGCGCGGACCCATGGAGCTCTTCCGTGTAACGGCCGCGAGCGCCGCGCTCGAGGCGTTCGAGGTGGTCATCGAAAAGGTGGCAGCCGGCAGGCCGGGCATGTAGGCGCTGAAGAGCGCGGCGGTGCTGGCGCCGTAGGTCGAGCCAAACGCCAGTACTGGCGCCGGCGCCGGCTCGAGGCCACGGCGCAGGTTCACATTCGGCGTGCCCAGCACCATCAGTGCCGAGGGCAACGGCGGCGGGAGCACCATCGAGGGCAGCGCATGATCCGGTTCGGGAATCGGCATCGTGGCGACGGGCCGCGCGGCAAAGAGCGGCCGGTCGTCCACAGCTAAGGAGCGCTCCTGCTTGCTCGGCGGCGGCTTGCGTGGTGGCAATATGACCATCGGCGTGGTCACCACGTTCGCGCAGGATGTCGAGTCGAGCACGTCTGCGCCGAAAGTGTAGCGCGGCACGGGCAGCGGCACGACGCGCGCGCCGCCCGCGGGCGACGGCATCGTCAGCGGCGCAGGTAGCATTATCGTCGCCGCGGGCACGTAGTGGTCAGGTGTGAAGCGGTATGCCGGCGAGGGCGCGCACGAAGGCGCTGCCGGAATCTCCTTCGTGCCCGCAGGCGTGAGCGGTGGTGCGTCCGGCAAAGTGAGAACGATGGCCTCGGGACCGTCTTGCGATCCCGATACCAGCTCGGCTGCCGCAGCACCTTCGCTCCTGCCCTTGGCATCCAGCGGCGTCGTGATGATGAATTCGTCGGTGCCGCTCGCAAGTAGCGAAGAGCGAGGCGAGCGGATGGCCGGCGACGCCGGTCGTGGGCCAGCACCGATGGCAAATTGTGGCGCCGCTCCACCGCAGGTGCGTCCAGAGGACGTGTGCCTCAACATCTCAGCCGGCCGGCTACAATGTATCGTGAACGTGAACCTGTCGGCGCGCCCCCAAGCACACGTGAACCAAGTTGGCCACTTCGATCGCTCTACATGTAACAGTCTTCTTCGATTCATTCAGACACAAGCCCCCGCAATTTTGTTGACACATTTCACGTTCACACCGCTGTAAGGCGTCAACATTATCCATGCGGTCCACCTTCCATTCTTTGGTCAACCTTCTAGGTACGCTCGAGCCACAGCGCTCATTGGGCCGACACTTTGCTCACAGTCCCACACACGTGCCCGCTTCCTCCGATTGCAGCAGGAGCCCTCGGCGCGCAGCAGGCACTCTTTCCAAGTGGCAACCTCTTCCCAAGCAGCGATGCCTTCGCCACAAGGCTCTTCCCGTCAGTGGACCCGCCCGCCGTCACGGCGTCGACTACAGGATTCCCATCGTGCCCGTCCACAATGCGTGGAACGCCGTGCTCGGGCCACGGCAATTGCTCGCATATTGGCGTGTGTGCGTGCTTCCGTGGCTGGGGGGGTGATAACTGCTCGCAGCCGCGGTGCTCGCTCCGTTGCTCAGGACACGGCCGGTGCCCGCTGGGTGACGCCGAGGGTGCTTGCGTGTGCGACCTTGGCTACGCGGGCTACGACTGCGCTGAGCACGCGCCGCCGCCCTCGCCACCACCCTCGCCGCCGCTCGCAACGTTCCTTCCTGTCGCTCTGCAGGTCACCACACTGCATCTCAATGTGACGGCGCGCACAAAAGTGCACGCGACCAGGCCACTGCGGCCGCTGGCGACGGCGCTACCACCCGGTGCACAGGTCGCATACTGGAGCGTCGATGGTGCCCCCGAATCGCCGTCGCCGCAACTGCTCAGCACGCTAGCCTCGCTAGGCGCTGCCGAGCCGGCGCGCGTGCTTGCTACTTCGGCGCTGCGCGAGGACGAGGCAGCGACGGCGCTGGGTGCGCGCAGCGCGAGTGCGGCCATTGGCGGTGCCTTCGCCTCCGCCTGGCAGTCGGAGCCGCCCGAGCCCCTAGCTCCGCGCGCCGTCGTGGCCTCTGCCGTCGACTGGCGCGCGGGCCGCGCGTACGTGGCGCTCAGCCTCACGCCCTCAGGGAGCCCACGCGGTCGGCGCCCGAGCGTGCTGCAGCTAGCGCTGCCGTCGATGGCGCTCGTGGGGGCGACAGGGTCATTCGGCTCGCCCGATATGGTTGAGGTTGGCACCCTGGCCCTCGGCGGCGACGCGAGTGAGTCTGCTGTGGCGCCCGGGTGGCTTCATGCGGTGCTCCTCTCCCTCTCAGCCACTGCTGCCGAGCTCGTGACCCTCCGTCTGCCCGAGCTGCAGCCGGTGCACGCGCTTCGCCTCGACGTGCCCTCGGCGCCACGTGCCGCCCAATACGACGCACGCACCGCCACCCTATACCTGCTGTGCACCGGCTCGGCGGCCGGGCAGCCGCGCCTACTACGCGTGCCCATGCGTGGTGGCCAGCCAGCAGCGCCGCCGCGGGGCGCCGATACGCTCTCTCCGGCATGGGCGGGCGCACTGCCTCTGCTGCTCGCCTTCCCCGCCTCGCGCCTCCTCCTCCTCCTCTCCGACACCGAAGCCGAGCCCTCGCGCCCCCATTGGGCCGCCGCCGCGCCGCCGCGCCTGTGTCGCGTGCGCATGGGCACGTCGCTGCCATCGTCCGCTGAGGCATGCACGCAGCTGCACGGCCGGTACTCGGCCGAGCAGGTAACGACGGCCGCGGCAGACGACAGCGCGGGCGCGGCGTACTTGGGCTGCCGCTCGGGGGCGCTGCTGCGGCTGCGCCTCTCGCCACTAGTCGTGGACGTCCTCATCCGCCCGTCACTCGCCGCGATGAGTGCCGCCCTCTTCCGTCCCTCGGACGGCGCCCTTTGGCTGGCGACGAGCGACGGCGAGCTCTTGCAGCTGCAAACGCGCGCACACAGCGCGGCGGCCGCGTATACAGCGGTGGCCACCACCGCCTCGACGGCCCCCGCGTGCACCCACGAGCCATGCCTGCACGCTCAAGCTGGCCGCGCCAGTGTACTCCTGCAGCGGCCGCCTCCACCAGCGGCGGTGGCGGCGGCATCGGCGCCGCCGCCGTCGCCGCCACCGCCACCGCCGCCGCCCGCGATGAGCTTGGTGGCCAGCCTGGTCGGATGGGTACACCACCGCCTTGCCCAGCGCACCGTTGTTGTCGAGCAGCAGTTGGCGAGCGCGAGCGCGAGTGCGAGGCCCCCAAAGCCGCCCCACCCCTCGCCGCCACCCCCGCCGTCACCTCCCTTCCCACCGCCGCCGCCGTCGACGAAGGCGATGCGCGCGCCGCGCAGCGAACCTGTATTTTCGCTCGGGTCCCTCTGGATCCACGATCGTCTCGGCATGCTACCCACGGCGGCGCTCATGCTGCTCGCGTGCTTCTGCGGCGGCCAGATCGGCAGCGCAATGTATCGGCTGTGCCGTGGAACGTGCGCACGCCGGCGCCCAGTGGTCCAGGGGCTGGAGAAGCTGCCGCCAAATCGGAGGTGAACGATCTGAGTACACATCGCCTTTCCCCCGGGTTGCTTGGTTCGTGTACTAGCCACGTAGGGTTCGGTTGTTCGCGATGAACGTTTGATGAAGTAACGTGTCGACATCGTGTGTGAGAACCCGGCCCGGCGTCCGCTTTAAGTTCCGCTTCATTCAATTGGATTCCTTTTCCGTTACGGATGTTTGTTACATGTCCCAGCGGGTGTACTCCTCGGCACCGCGGCGCTCACGGCCAAACGCGGTGCGACGGTCCGGTCAACGATCAAACCCGTGGACCTTGCGCTCGACGACCTCGTGGAAGATGGCATTGAGTGCCGGGTGCGCCTCGCCAACGGAGCGCTGAGCGGCACGCACACGCTGCAGCCCATGCGCGGAGACGAGTGCGTACACGCACGCAGTCACCTCGCGGGGCGCCACGGGCGCAGACCCCACCGCCGCCGTCGTGGGCTGTGGGTTGCATTCGTCCAGCAGACGATGGGAGGCAGCGAGGGCCTCGGTGACAGAGGCGCCCTCGTCGTCGCCCGCGGCATGGAGACGCATCAACGTAGTGCATGCTTCCGTCCATAGGGCCTGAGCACCCGCACGCACAGGGCCCTCGGCGGGCGCGGTGTCCTCTGTCCCATCAAGCACCTCCTCGATCGCCTGCACCGTGCGTGTGTATGCGGCGCGTGCCTCGGCAGGCCGCAGCAGCCGCTCGGCCAGACGCGCGCGTTCGAGCCACCGCTGGGCCTCTGCCTGCGCGCTCTTCTTGGGCACGCCGCCAGGCATACCGGCAGTGGCCGAGTGCCGATCGGCGGCAGCCCCACCTTCCATGCCGCCCTGTCGCGCCGCTGTGCTCCCATCAGCCACAGCCCCCCTCTCGTCCTCCGCGCGCCACGCCGCCATCGCGACCATGTCGGCATGCAACTGCTCGAAGAGCTCATCGAGCCATGCATGGCACAGCGGCTTGCGCAGCGGGCCGTCCGTTGAGGGCACGCCGATAGTGCCGGGCAGCGGCCGCGCGCACGGCGCAGCTTCGTCAAGTCCGGACTCGTTGTCACCGCGACTCAGGCTTGTGGGATCGTGGGTCCACCGGTACCCACCACCCGTGAAGCCGCCCGAGCCATCGCGCATGTCACCGCCTGCACCGTGCGTGGCTGCGTTCACCGCGCAGCTCCCTCCGTGCTCTGCCGCGCCTGCCACGTCGCTGGCCGGCAACGTCGGCTCGCCCTCCATGGCGAATGAGGCGCTCCGAAAGCTCAGCAGCCTCTCCCAACCTACGTCCCGGAGCAGCTCAGCCAGCACATGATAGGCCGCGGTCCTCGTGTGCTCCTGAGCTGCCTCCATCTCGTGCGCTCGCCCCGATGCTCCCTTGCCGGCAGCGCGGCGCAGCTCGCAAGCGCCGGGTGGCGAGGCCTCGCGTAGCAGCTCCACAGGCGCGGCATTGAGCGTGCGCAGCGCAGCCACAGCCCATCCCTTGGCGAGCTGAACACGCGCGAGAAGCATCCATCCCCGGCGTCGGCTGGGGCCGAGTTGCACCGCATTCGTAGCCACGCACAACGCCGCGTCCAGCATCTGGCACTGCAGCAGCAGCTCGCCTTGCGCGATCAGCAGCGACGCATCCGATGGCGCCGCGTCGAGCGCCGCTCCCAGCGTGAGGATCGCCTCGGGGAGCTGCCCGAGCGCGCGCTGGGCAGCGGCCACCCGCTCCGCACAGCAGCCGAGCAACGTGGCGAGCGGGTCGAAGAAGGCCACCGCCTGCTCAAATCGGAACGAGTGGCTGAAGAAGTGGTACAGCGCCTCGACCAGCAACGGTGCCGAGGCGGCCCCCGGCCCGACCAAGCCCGTAGCTGCGTCGTCCACCGCAGCATCGAACAGGTCGGCGGCACGCTCGGCGGATGCTCCCTCGAAGCTTGCGCTCGCCGCGCGTAGGAGATATCGCCGAGCTGCGCTCAAAAAGTCGTCCTCTGCCGGTTGCGCCGGCTGCAGGGATCGGATGCCGGCGACCGGAGGTAGTGGACACAGCGCGCGGAGCGTGGCGCTGATCGCGGCGCGACTCCAAGTTTGCTCATCGACGGATACTTCGACGATGTCGCCCATCGCTGTAGGATGCAGGGCGCTTGCGCTCACGCCGCCAGGGATGGACACGTGCACCCGCAGGTCTTGGCCGGCGAGAGCGTCCCAGCAACAATATACTGCGGAGAGGCTTGTGGTCTCTGGATGCTCCGCGGCAAGATCAGCCACGTACCCGGCAATGGGCGCTGGTGACGACACGTCGAGGCCAATCAAGTGGTGGAAGATACCTGTCGAGGCAGGCTCATTTTCCTCCGACATGCCCAGCACAAGACCACGCAGCGATGGAAGCAGCCCGATAGCCGTGCTCTGCTGGACGACCAGATAGCACAAGTCCGGAGGCCCAAGGTTCTCCGCGGACCCCAGCGCTGCAGTTCGCATGGCGAGCGCCGCGCCGGCGCCGATAGTCGCATCGCTGCCGTCCAGAGATGGTCGCATCGCTGTGTGTGGTGCTGAGATGAACGCTGCTGTGAAACACACGACGCACGCGCTCTCCGGACCCCTAGCTAGGGCCTCTATCGCTATGGACGGAGGTGTCGCCGACACAACCTGGCCATACAAAGTCCGTTAATCGGCAGAAGGTGGGGGCGAGGCAACCACCTCACCACACCAAAGTGTAATCCGATGGTACGGACCGCTGTGTTCGCGGCAGCGGCCCGCTTACGGCCCGCTGCGGCAGCACGGACGCGCGAGCGCCTCGGTGCCGGTACGCCTGCTAGCATCGTGCTGTGTTGTTCAACACAACGCGTATGGACCTCCGGACCCGCCTCAACACGAGCACGAGGCGCGCGCGTCTCGATTTCCGAATTTAATTCCGAATCGTTCTTCAATCGCTCGATGCGTCGCGGATGTGTGGCCATCGTCAGTTAGTAGTTGTCAGCACGACGCCCGAAAAAAAGACGTGGCTCGATGAGTAATCTGGCCGCACCCACAAACACACACATTCTGTAATAGGATTCCTACGGTTCCACGATGATTCGACTCCATTCATCGGACACGACGCCATCCTCATCCTCTACCCTCACCAGCTCTCGCCTCACGGCCGGCGGCTCGCCGAGAAAGCAGATGAGCGAGTAGCGCGAACCGTATGTAATGCGCGAAACGCCGTGCACAGTCCTGGACAAGTGCACAGTTGCCGTGCCTGCTTCACGCTCAAAGGTTCTCGCACCATTAGGAAAGAGACCTATGAGTCGACCGCCACCGTGACTCAAGTCGTCTGAAATGGCCACGTTGACCGTCACCGCCGCACGATCTTGATGGAAAGCGTGCCACGGCCGCGTCTCTGGAGAGTATCTTCTCACGAAGGCTTCAACCAGGGGCAGGGGCCGCCTCCCGCTGCCTCCACTGGTGAGGTCCAGCTCACGACCGACCGCAAGGATTGCAGCAACACTTTCCGCACCCACGAGCGCGACGAGCTCGTCCACACTCAAGTTTAGCTGATAGTCGGCCGCACCGTCGACTGTATCGCGTTCGACACTCACCCGGGCATCTATTGCAGCTCTTAGTGCTGCGCATGCCGATACGGAAAGAAGTGCTTCCCTCGTCAGAACGTGAGCATTTGTTCCAATTGGGAGCGCCACGTGCAGTGCTGGCAGTGCGTTTCGTACAGCCTGAGGTGATATATCGCCGCCGTCTAGAAGGAGCTGGCGCAAGGCCGGCGGCATGGCCGCCATGACCCAATACACGTACGTGTCTGTTGGCAGCACAAGGCAAGTCAGGTCAAGTCAAGAAAAGGAATGTCCGTTTTGAACGGACGGGGCGGGGTCATCCGATGTATGCTCGCGCGGAACATGAACTCGATTGGCGAAGACATTAAGCCCGCGGCACGCGCGCCGCGCGCCGCGTTGGCACATAGACGGGCTGTGGAGGCACGTTCGAAAGTCGTTTTTTGCCTTGGACGGCAAGACCGCCATGCCTGCTCCCAAACGTGCTCCCAAGGGCACGAAGAAGCCCGAAACAGATGCCGTAAAGTACAACACCCTCGACCTTGATTACCTTCGGCGCCAATTCGACGAATTCGACAAGGACAAGTCTGGTTTCCTCGAGGAGGATGAGTGCAAAGCCGCGCTTGCAAAGATTGGTAGCAACCTGAAGTTCGCGGACCTGGATACTGATAAGGACCATAAGATCTCGTTCGAAGAATTCACGGTGCGTGCCTCAACATCTTGTACCATCACACGGTAGAGCTTGGGCCATCTTTATAACGATGGGACAGCGTGCGCGTGTCCCCGCATGCACAGATCTTCACGCAGCTTGTGGGCAGGCACACGCACCCTATCTTCAAGAAGCAGGGCAGGAACGTCTCAACTGATACCTTCTCGAAGACGGGCATCAGCATCTTTGCGGGTGAGGCTCACCTCAACGAATCGTTCATGAAGATCGCAAGCAATGCGTGGCGGAAGCTCGCTGAGCAGGCACGCCTTCAGGGCTTCACTGCCGAATCGGTTGAGAGGTCGTTCAATGCCATCGACCGCGACGGCGACGGCGAGCTTGACCCGGGAGAGATTCGGTTGGCAATCAAGGAGTTTGCCCCGCAGCTGACGGAGATCGATATCACCATTATGCTTGCCTGTGCCGACAAAGATGACAGTAGCGCCATCTCCTTGGATGAATTCAAGGACTTGGTGTTACATGCTGCCGATCAGGACGTGAAGTACTGGGAAAAGTACGGCTCCCGAGACATGCACACGAGCGTCGTCAAGGACCGGAAGCATCAGATCAGGTATTGATTGACGCTGGCGACCTTGACCTCAACCTTGACTGTGATGGCTCGTGAGCTCGATGCGGGTTAACCACAACGACGTTAACGTGAATTGACTGGGAAGTCGGCCGCGTGGTTCTGGTCAGATGCGCGGTGCGCGCGGCCGCCCCACCTTCGCTATCTGACTATCACGCGCTCACCCTTACGGCGCGCAACAGTGAACGCCGCTATCGACGCCGCTATACGCTATACGTGTACCCCAGTCCCGTCCCCTCTTACTACCACATCAGACTGATATTACATACGTGTGTCGTCGTCTGTATGAATGTTGCTCTACATCAAGAGACCCCGCTTCGTTTACTGCTTCGAACGAAGTTTGAACATTGAAGTTACCGTCCGCGGCGGGTCACGGGCTGCGATGTGTGAAGCTGCTCAGCCCGCCCGGGCGCGACGCCCGGCCTGCGGCCTGGGGAAAACTGTCCCGGACCGTCACTCTGTGTTCTCTGTCAGAACTCACTGGCGTGGACACTGCACTGCAGGCCGGATCTGAGTGATCATCTTGCCGGGAGGTGACCAGGCGCGTCGCGCGCACCACCCTGACCAACACGCTACCAATACGCACACACATGTGACTCTTGACTGGCGCCATCTTGTCGTGAAACAGCCTCTTGGTCGTTCTGAGCATCACCATATCGTGTGCCGAACCGTCCACCTCCGCTTGGCCTTCTCCACGCACGATCGTGCCTGCCGTTCCTAGCCCGGTTCATGCTCGACACGTTGTGTCCCATGACAACAATGCATTGTCCGCCGTGCCAGCGCTCCCGTTGGGCATGTGTACAATACACATGCATCTCAGTAACCATGACAGAATATGAACTCACTCGGCGGATTCCCCAGTGTCCGCGGCCGCATTTGCCCCGTAGTGGCCATTGGCGATATGCAGAGCAAGCTTCCGCTTCACGCTGATTTGAGTCACCGAGGCTGCAGTCGTGTGGGCGACCACCACCGCGATGAGCGACTCTTCGGTCGCATCCACGATCTTGGCCTTCACGTCCGGCGAGCGACGCTTGACCATAGACAGTGAGTCCCAATCCACCAGTATGCTCTGCATGTCGCGAAGGGCCAGGTTCGAGGAGACCACCTCATCGCGGAGCTTAGAGAATTCGATGATGCTGTTGAGCACGAACACGAGGGCAACGGACAAAGACACAAACTCGGTGAGCCCGCAAGCTGCTAGGACGGTGCCAAGTGAGTTCAACAAGAAGGAGAGGAGGTCGATGGCTTGGAGACGCCAAGCAAGCTTCGTGCAGTGCTTCTCGAACTTTTCGACGATCGGCCGAACGCGGTAGACGACGTAGCTCTCAATAGAGAGAGGGCCGCATAGGTAATCGTCCTCAATTTCCTTAAAAACGACGGATTTGTTCTTATTCTTCTTCTCCTCCTTGATCTCGTTGGCAGTCTTCCTGCCAACCTTGATGCCTTGCAGCTCCAGGAGGTGCTTGCGCATCGCCGCCACGCTGTCGGTGAAGACGTCGTCATCGTCATCATCAACTGGCACCACCTTCGCACCCTTCTTCTTGGGGGAATCTTCAATCCCGTCGAGAGGGTTTCCCTGTCCACCCGCTGCTTGCTTGGCCTGCTGCGCCTGCTTCTCCCTCCAGAGCTGCGTGACGATCTCGCGTTGGATCTTGATGATTTCATCCTTCTGTCCGTCCAGCATCGTTTTCTTTAGCCCGATGGATTTGGCCACCTCTTGGCGAACCATCTTGGACTCCGTGTCATTCAGAGGCACACCCATGAGAACAATCTTGTTCTCAGCGAGAAGCGATTCAATCACGGCCTTAACCTCTTCGCGTAGAGATGGTCCATGCAAATAGGGCCGCAGGCCAGCGAACCAGCTCTGGAAGGAAGTGGTCGGGAACGTCCACGACGTCTTGTAGAAGAAGCGCTCCGTGTGCCGCTTGAAGATGAGCCACTGAGAGAGTGTGAGCTTGTCCTCGCGGTGCGAACGAGTCTGAATCTGGTCGTTCTTCTTTGCTTTCTTGTTCTGCGCGCTGAGCGCGCCAGTCTGAGAGAGCTCGGTGAGAGCAGCTCCGTACATGGCCTGGACACGATCGACAAACATCTTCCGCGCCATGGTCGCCTTCCCTACGCGGTCCTCCCCGCCCTGCACCAGCGGTCCGGTCATGGCGCGCGGGTCGTACTCGATGCAGTTCATCCGGAACTTGTAGATCTCTGCAGCCAGCTGCGACGCCGCCGACAGGCAAATCGACCACTTATCACGCCAGAGCAGTTTGGCCAAGATCGTGGACGCAAAAGCGGTGCCGATCGGAATGAGAAGGACTGCGGTCTCGATCGCATTTACCACGTCCGTCTTTTGTTTCGGGTCGGTGATGACGTCCTTCATGGCACCGCCCGAGATGGACACGTGGAAAATCGCGAGGGTGGTTGTGGCGATGGCTAAGGTCCACATGACTGCTTGCGCGACCTTAGACAAGCGGAGGAAGACTTTCGCGTTCTGGCAGAGCATGAAGTGGAGGTTCCAGGCGTTGTAGATGACGTTGGTCTCTGCATTTCCAAGACCGAGCTCGGGAACACCGCCAAAGCCGGCCGAGAAGCAGCCGGTGATCGTCTCCAGGACCTGCTCTTCGGAGTTGGTCATGATGTCCACCGACACCACGTGCTTCTTGAAGAGCAGAGGGGCACGCTCCGCGAGATCCTTCATCATGAGCATCTCAGGAACTCCGAACTCGAACGACCAGTTTCCCTTCGACAGGGCGGAGATCATGAACTTTAGCGGAGCGCGAAGCCTGGAGATGTCGGGGGCCGGCCGCTGAAACTTGAAGACTCGCTGCAGCCAGCTGAAGGCCGTGGTGCAACCGCCCGAGTTGTGCAGCAGGACGATCGATTTGCCCTGCTGAATGTTACTGGCCAGTCGCTTGTACGTCCGCGTGTCGCCGTGTGCGTACAGGTACCCCATCGGCGCATATTGATCCACGTTGAATTCGTCCTTGTCGTTGGTCTTGATGACGTAGTGCGTGGCGCTCGAGAATAGGCTGTCCACGTAGAAGTAGCGCCACTTCCGTTTCGGATCGCACGTGTTGTTTCCTCCTCTGCGTGTGTGCTCCGCCAGGACGTCAAAGGGCAGCATATTGTCCTTGATGTCATGGAACGCCTCAGAACTCTCGAACTGCTTCACATCGTAATAGAAATCGATGTTGAGAGTCTTCTCAGTGCCGTTGGGCCCTGTGACACAGTTCTCGTCGTCGTGCAGCTCCGACAGCTGCTTCATCATCCTGCCCGAATTGCACCCGTCGTGAGCCTGGCCCAGCCGCTCGAGGGAGTCGATTACGATGATATTAGGGCGCGTTGCACCCTTTTCCAGTGCCATCTCGAGCAGGTACTCGGCCGTGGCCGACTCCTTGCCCTCTGTACGATCGACGAGAATCCACGAATCGTTGACCTTGACCGAGTCCAACAGCGCGCCGAACACCTCCGTCAGCTTCGTGAAGATTAGAGTGTTGATCGAGCTCTCCGTCCCCATGATCTTGTCGGTGTCCATGACCTCGAGCTCGCTGTGCCATTGGTCGATGGTCTTCTGCATCAGCTGATTCAGCGTGGCCACCCCCTTCGTCCGGAGACTGAGACCGCCGCCCTTCTTCGTGAATGTCTTCCAGTCCGCGCCCACATCCACGGCGCCACCGGCCTCTAGGTCAGCCGCTTCCTTGGGGTTCTGCTGAGCTCGCGCTGCCGCCACCCAGTCGCAGAAGCCGGGAAGGTTGTGCAACATATTGTTCTCGTCCAATTTCCGGGGATGCATAGATCCCGCATCTGTATTGACGAGCATTCTCGGCCGGCGAAGACCGAACACGTCGAATACTTTTTGTGGCGAATCCAGCGTCAGGATGCCGTTCATAGGGTCTACCGAACCGAGGAAGCACAGCTTGATGCTGCGGCCGCGCGCAGTATCGCGCACCGTGACGTACTTTGAGGCACCGTGCGGCCCGGATGGTGTGCTCGTACCCATCCACCTTCTCGTCCAGGAGGGCAGTTCTTGTTTCGGCGGAGGCGGCTTCTTCCAGTTGACCACAAACCCATTCATCAACGTCTCGGTGGACGTAGTGAAGAAGCCGATGGCGTTGATATAGCGAAGGAGCTCAATGACGTCGACGTGAGGGTTGGCATCGCAGAACTGATCAACGACTGACATTGCCGCGCCGCCACCCTCGCCCAGACCGCTGAGGACGCTCGCAAGAAACATGCCGTGGTTTCCGGCCTCCTCTTCCACGGACCCGCTTCTCGGGGTTTTGCTGCCCATAGGAACATGCTGCCACTTCGATGCCTTGATGAGTCCGCGGCCGTCCACGCTCACCGCATTGTGGACATGCATGGCGAGCAGAATCTCAGTCAGGTTCTGAGAGCTGCTCGTCATAAAAGATTCGACGAGGCTTTTCTTCGAGCTGACACCCTCGTCGTCATCCCGACAGCCGATGACCAGCTTCGCCAGGGTGGCCTTAGCCTCGGCCTGAGGGTCCTTGGCCGGCATGTCGAACCCGCAACGACGCTCTCGCACTTCGTGCTTACCGCGCAGCGGGACGCGAAGTTGTACCGGCTGTCAGCCGTTAGCGCACGAGTCTGTGAACAATCTGTGAAGTAGCTTAATTTGTTCCAGGGGCTCGTCTTAAATTATCCAAACACGCGGATCAACTAGCTGGACACGCTCTACACGGCTGACCGTCATGGTTCATCATGTGTGAGACCGTTGCGCGTGGGCGCGTGCTACACGCTACAATTGAGAATTGTACACCGGACCCGACACCGGAGGACGGACGTGCGTCGGGGCACGCCGGCAGTCTCGAGACTCGAGACCAAGACTCGTCGACACCGGAACACGTGGCCAAAAAACGCGCAGGGGCAAAGTGCGCAATCCCGCGTCGCGCAATCTGAATCTTGTTCGATCTGGTACGATCATTGTCTGATGCGCCGCGGGTTTAGCTGCGGGATCACAGTTTTCATGCGCGCACCTAGGCCCAATAGGCGGAACACACTCAGCGCGATCGAACTCAGCGAGCCTTGCACTCCGGGCCGGGAACAGCGCTCAGACCCTCGACCTCTTGTAGTTGAGGAGCAACAGGTCGGGCCACTCCTCGATCGATCTCGCCGTCGATGAGATCTGTGGCGACGAATGGCACAAGGGCGTGCGATGTAGCAAGAGCAACTCGGAAGTGCCTGTTGTGAACTCGGCATCGCTACCTTCTGGGTTGATGCCGCTGCCATCCGATCGACGAAGACCCCCCACATTAGCGAGAACGGCCAACGAGAGCGAGGCATGCATCGTCGTGGTCGCCTCGTGTGAGGCTGCTGGCGAGGTGGCCGCCGCCTGGGAAGAGTGATAGAGGAGGTTGCTGGCCGCGAGAGCGGCGGCAGCGGCAGCAGGGGATTCGGTCGCAGTATGCAAGAGCACTTGCAGAGAGGCGGCGGCTGGCTGAGAGGGAGGCGGCGGCGGCGGGAGCGTTACAGCGAGCGAAATACGTGGCAAATCGGCAGTTCGGGCCATAGCCGGGGGCATAACGGCCGGACTGTCGAACCCGACGATCATCGGCACCTGGCGTGGCGACCTGAGCTTCGCGCTGCTCTCAGCACCGCCAATTGATTCCATCCCGATGATTGACTGGAGGCGCGACCACCGGTTGCGGATGGCATGGTCGGTTCTGCCAGGCAGGCGGCGTGCGATCTCATACCACTTGTGGCCGAGCTCGGCGATGCCCTGCATGATGACATCATCCTCGGCGCGGGTCCACGAGGTTCGCTCATGCCCGCGAGGTTCGCCCAACTTACTGCTACTGCCTGTCATGTTGCCGCCGTTGCCGCCGGCCCCAACCTCACTGCTGCCACCTCTGCCGGTGCAGCCCCAGCTGCCTCCGCAGCTGCAGCTGCCGGTGCAGCCGCTGTTGCCGCTGCCGCTTCTGCCGCCAATGTTATCCCATGCTGCGGCTCCTTTCACGGCCACGGCGGGTGCCTCGCTGCCATTCACGCGATCGCCGCCGTTGGCGGCGCCTTCATCATCGCCGATGCTGCTGCTGCCGCTGCTGCCGCCTGCAGTTCCAAAGCGAGGAATGCCGCTCAGTCGGGTAGCGTTGCTTCTGCTGCTGTTCCTGTGCAGGATCTCCATGTCCGCAATGCCAGAGGAAGCGCTGGCCCGTCGGCTCTGCGCTGAGCCGCCTCGGAGCGACTCCTGCAGCCGGCTCCAACGATTGCGCACCGCATCGTCCGAGCGGCCGGGCAGCTGTGCCGCGATCACGCGCCAACGGCAGCCGAGTTTCTCGACGCCACTGCGGATGAGTGCATCCTCCTCTGCACTCCACTCCTTGCGAGGCAGCGCCGACACCTGCATACGTCGATTTTTGGTCGAGTCGGCAGCTGTAGTGGCGTCGTACTTCTTGTTAGCGCTCATGAGCGCGGTGGCCACCACGGCCGGCGTGCACCGCGGACTTAGAGCCGAGGGTGATGCCCCAGAAGGATCCACATTCACGCTCGGCTGCGAGTCGGCGTGGGTGCCAGAGCTCAAGCCTAGCAAAAGGCACGCATTAACGTCGGCGTCCATGGAGGGTGATCAGGACGCCTCGTTGTCCGTTTGGCGGCTCGTCGATGGGACCGATCATGATGCATCAGTCCGATCGTCTCGTGCACGGGGGGGCGGGCCCGCCGATCGGCGGCGGATGCAGTCTCGAAACGTACGGAGCAGCGCGACTGTGACATAGACACGTGCCGGATGTGGAGGTATTGGTGCTTGCTTTGGTTCCAGTGAGCGTGCGGCAATTTTGGACGAGAATCTTAGCTTGTGACTTCCTCGTCATTTCTTGGAGAACCTTTTGATGAGCGCCGCCAGTCGCAGTCTTCGCCGCACGTGGACCGCTTCGCCGCACGGGTCGTGGAGGACGACTCGGGCTCATCTAAGCGGTCCAAGATCACGCCACAGCAGGCGGCCACGCTCATGCGCTTCTTCGAGGTGCAGCCTCTGCCTGACAACGACGAACGGATGGCTCTAGCGGCCAAGCTGGACTTGACACCGCGCTCAGTGCAAGTGTGGTTTCAGAACCGGAGGCAGCGCACAAAGCCCGGATATGCACCATCCGCGACGTCCAAAGCAGCGCGTGCTCTCGTGACCATGCTCGGTAGGCCTCCACGCGGTCTTGCCAAGGCATCTCGTGATGGGGCATATAAACGGCTTAGAGAGGTGCTAGCAGCTTCCAGCGCGACAGCCACATCTGTGTCAGATTCCATGCCAAATGTCCCACCGACGCCACCTCTGTTCGAAACCTTTGGGCCACTGAGTACAGTGGCGACGGCTGCCACGGCGGCGCCACTGGCTTCGCCGCCGCTGGAGCTGGACGTCCAGCCGCCTCGAGCAGTCAGCTTTTCGGCTCAGCAGGAGCAGCAGCAGCAGCAAGGGCAGCAGAAGGAGCAGCAGCAGCAGCATTTGATGATGCAGCCTTCGCAGCTGCAGCTGCAGGCACCACCGTCACAGCTGCTCGCGCAGCTGCAGCCGGCGGCGACGCTTCCCTCTGCAGCCGAGCCTTCGCAGGTGCTCTACCCGATGCCGCCCAAGCTGCCCATGAGGACAGGTCTGGACTGGAAACAGCCGCGGGTCTTCGGACCCAGCGGCACTATGGCCCACAACCATGCCTGGATGCCAGAGCTCCCCATCAGCACCTACCACGGGTCCACGGCGCTACCACTGCTTCCATCGTACTACTCGCAGCCACCGCCGCAGAACGCGCTCGCACCCGCGACTGTCGCCTACGGGGACGCGCTGTTCCAAGCGCATCTCATCGCGGCGCGAGGCGCACCAACCGCCGAGGTGGACGTTCGGAACTCACCGCGCCTGCTTCCTTCGACTTGGTTCCGAACCTTCGAGCTCACCGCGCCTGCTTCCTTCGACTTGGTGACGGAACCATCTGAGCAGCAGCCTGTGGCGCCTCCGCCGGCGGTCGAGAGCGTGGATCTCTGCCGGTACAACAACGAGTGCGGTGCTGAGCATGCTGGCGCACGACGCACGCTGCCGGCCAGCGAAGGCCCACACTCGGCTGACGACGCCGTGCTCCTGCTGTACAGCCTGTCGCAGCACAGCTCGTATGCCACTTTGCCCCCATCCTCTCCCTAGAGCCCTAGCCATCCTGCCCCCCCTCCTCCGGCTTCGCCCCTGCCTAACCCAGCTCGTGCCGCGACACCTCAAACCGTTCCGTCAAACCGTTACCCGAGAGACGACATGAGCGCGGCCGGCCGCCGCGCGTACGCTTCTCCAAAGGATTGCAATTTGGTTGTTGGGCATTCCGGCTGCGCAGTCGCTCCGTCTCACGCTCCATTGTCTAGGACCGCCTCTGAGAGCCTCGTGTACCAGAAGCCGAGCCTCTCTCCAACCAAACGCTGCCGCGCGCCGGCCAGATGGGGTCCTGTTCACAGGTGCTCGTTTCGGTCCCTCTCGCGATTACGACAGCTGAAAAGTATGGACACGCAATGCGTCTAGCATGAACACCCCAGCCGCCACGCGAAACTTTCTTCTCTCCGCGGTGTTAGGCGTGTCGGGGAGATGGCATGGCGCATGGGCCATGCCATCCGAGATGCCGTCCATGCGATCATGCCGCGCAAGGCGCATGCGGCTTGATGTGTGTGCGGGGTCAATCCGCACCGCAAGAGCAGCGCGCGAGTGTTAACGTGTCGTCACCACAATGAATCGGGGTGGCAACCCAGTGATAAAAAGGGTGGTGATGACGCGACAGATTTATTACCAACAGTATCGGTGCGACTCCACCCGCACGACCGCTCAGCCGGCCCACGACCTCAGCCCGCCCCCGCGCGCGGACTGCTAAGGTTCTCGTCGCTCGCCTCACAGCAAGGTCGCGTGTCCCGGGGGGCGCTACCGGTCGCGGGCCAGCGCCAGCGGCCAGCCGCGCCGCGCCGCCGCCGGACGCCGGCGCTCACGCGGTCACGCTCGGCGCTGCCCGGCTGTCACTGAACATCACGTCTATCCGCTCTGGCGTTTGGGCAGGCTTTGAAGTAACTTCTCTTTCGGCTCTCGTTGACGCCTCATTAGTCTCGATTACTTATTCCGCAGCGTGCGCCGGCCAGCATATCTCTTGAAGGCCGCCGCGGGCTCATCGGACTCCTCCTCCGCGTAAAGCGCCTCCACGCCGCCTCCCAGCTCGGCGATGCTGCGCAGCGCCTCGCGTAGTACAATGACCCAATGAGTCCAGTGCGTGCCGCCCTGAAGGTACACGGCGAACGGCTCGCGCAGTGGCCCATCTGCCGAGAGCTCAAGGGTCGATCCGTCAATGAAGGTGCCGTCGGCAAAGACGACCTCGTCCCCGTATCCAGGGGTGACACCCGCAATGGGCCGGATGTGGGCGCCTACAGGTGAGCAGCGCTGCACCGCCTGGCAAAAGGTGAGCACCTTATCGCGTTCGCCCAGCCGCACCGCTTGGACGATATCCGTGCGTGGCGCGCCCGCAGCTGGATTGCACGTGTACCCGAGCGCACCCATCACGTGCGCCACCAAGTGAGCACCCTTGATAGCCTCGCCAACGACCTGTGGAGCGTGGAAGAGGCCTTGGAAGAGCAGCCGGTTCATGCCGAGCGTGGCGCCGCCCTCGACGCCCGGCGCACTCAGCCGGCGGCTCGCTGCCGCCACGAGGTCGGCGCGGCCCGCAATATAGCCTCCAGAGGGGGCGAGTGTGCCGCCTGGGTTCTTGATGAGCGAGCCCGCGACCAGGTGCGCCCCCACCGCGCAAGGCTCGCGCGCCTCCACGAACTCGCCGTAGCAATTGTCGACGAAGAGGACGATCGATGGGTGCGCATCGGCCAGCCAAGCTGCCAGTCGACCAATCTCCTCCACCGGAATCGAGGGTCGCCACGCGTATCCACACGAGCGCTGAACATGAAGCATGCGCGTGGACGGCTTCACTGCCGCAGCGATAGCGGACAGATCGAAGAGCCCACCCTCGGCCAGCTCAACCTGCCGATAGCTCACGCCAAAGTCGGCGAGCGAGCCTCGGAGCCCATCTTCCGTGCGGCCGCGCAACCCGATCACCTCCTCGAGGGTATCATAGGGAGCACCACTCACGCCTAGGAGCTCATCACCAGGGCGCAGGACACCGTAGAGGGCACAGGCGATCGCGTGCGTGCCCGAGAAGCACTGGACGCGCACGATCGCAGCCTCGGCGCCCATGAGCGTCGCGTACACTTCGTCGAGCGTCTCACGTCCTAGGTCGCCATGGCCATAGCCATCAACGCCTGCGAAGTGCTCGGTGCCAACGCCATGCAACCGAAAGGCGGCGAGCACACGCCCGAGCGACTGCTCAGTATGTTGGTCAATGGACGCAAACAGCGGCAACAGCTCGGCTCGCGAGGCCTGGATCACCGATTCGATGGCCGCCTCCACCTCCAGATTGGAGCTCGTGGACGTTGCGACGGCGGAGATGGCGGCCCGTGGGCAGCGCTGGAAGCCCGGCCATGCGGCACTGCGCGTGCTTCTCAAGCAGGCATACGAATGATCAATCAAGCAGGTAGCGTGCGGCAATAGCAGCCAGAGTACTACCATTCCGACACTTGGTGTCTTCATCTACACACGAGTCCTGCAAACCATTAATAATAATGCTCGCTGATCGCGCCCTCCTTCGCGCGGGTGTCGGAAATCATCTCGGAGTTTGAGATGTTCGAGATCAGATCGTCCGCTTTTAGGTCTTGCGAGGGTAGCACGGGCCATAGTCACCAGGTTCAATCCCGAGTGGACCCGAGACGTTACAACATCCCCCCCTATAATTTGCGTTTCTTACCGGGAAGACGGTCACCGTGCCTCCGGTCAGCGATAGGTGTGCTGCGAGGAAGCTAGGCTTAGAGAGGGAGAGCTCGGAGCAAAAAGAGACTCATATGTATAGTGTATTATAGATTCATGTGACATGTGACTGTGCACTGTCACGTGTCAGCGCGACCGGCGCCACCTGTGCGACGTGCCGCTGCCGCCAGCCGGACCGAGCCGGTGCGCGCGGTGGGGACGTCTGGGAGGAAGGAGCTCTGTCAGCTGCGTGGTGCGTGTGGCGCATCGACAAGGCATAACGCATGTGCCGATGTGAGCTTGGCGATCTTGTTGTGCGTATGTTTGTGGTTTCCGTCGTTAACTCGTTATATTCAATATTGTTATATTGATGGCTCAGGAAATTCTCTGAAAAAGAGACAGAGAACGACTGTACGTAACGTCACGCCGCTACAGTCAACAGTTGATCTCCCCACTCCCGCCGGCGCCGCCTCGGAAAAAGCAACCCGACGCGAGCGCGGGCCGGCGCGCCAGTGCGTCCCCGTTGATTCGACAGAGTCATTTGAAATTGTGCCCGTCACGCTTTGGAGCCTGTGCAGAGCGCCAGGGCTCCTCGGCCTTCTGAGCGTGGGTGGGGTCTCTGTGGTTCTCTGTCTCTCTGTGGCGCGCATCCAGTGCGCGCGAGAAGAAAGAGAGAGAGGATATGGACACAGGCTCGAGAGCCCCTGCGTGCGGCCTCCTTACGCACGCCAGGGTCACTTGCTCGAGGGTAGTGGGAGGTAATTGGATGGGGCAGTCGCGCTCCTGGGCGTCCACGCGTACAGGAAGATGGACAGGATGACGAAGAAGGCACCTGCAGCGAAGGTGCCGTTCGGCTCAAAGCCGAAGAGCGGGATAGAGGCAACACACGAGACGAGGATGGCAACAGCCATGGCGAGATTTTTGAGGTTGTTGTCGGCAAAGCGGATGACGATGGCGACGAGCAGGCCGCCGAAGGCAAACATGAACACCACCGCCCACGTCGAGGGGCAGAAACCCACCATCCAGCCTTGGGTCTGCACCTTGTCCCAGTCCCCCGGCGTGCGGTAGACGGCGAGGAGCTGCAGCGGGATCGAAAAGATGCACAGCTGCACGTTGCGCACCCAGATGGAGGTCTTGTCGCCCTTTAGGATGCGCTCGAGGTACACGGAGGCGAAGCCCGAGCAAATCGACACACCGAGCGCCGCCATCACGCCTATAGCCGCGTCGCCCTTGTAGAGACTCTCACCGGGCTTGCGCTGCGACGACTGCGCCAACACGACGCCGGCCACGAGCACAGTGAGCGCGCACCATTGGTTGCAGCGCAGTTGCTTGGCGAGGATGACCACGCCGAAGATGGCTGTCGAGAGCGTCTTCGTCTGATAAAGGAGCTGGAGCAGCTCGGCACCTAGGTGCGTTGCGGCGACGAACTGCAGGTTGTTCTGCAGCGTGTAGCAGAGCGCGGGCACGGAGACCTTGATGGTGTCCATCTTGCGCTGCCAGATGTCGCGGTCGAGCACCACGAAAGCAGAGAGCGGGCCGCCTTCGGTAAAGCACAGCACGAACACGCAGAAGACCAGCTTGCAGATCTCAGCAAAGAGCACGGCGACGGAGACCACATATTGCGAGCACTCGCCTGGCACGACGCGCGAGTACCGCAGGAGGAGCACGCTGCGCGGGCGAACGGCGATCAACGAAGGGCTTCAGCTCGATTGCATGCCTACGGGCAGAGCTGCGCAGGGGCTGTGACTTCTGCCGCGCACGCACTGTGACGAGTTCTGCAAAATGAGGAAGCCGAGGCTGCCATACTTCAGGAGAGTTCCCAGGCGCTCCTCCGACCGCTGCGCATTGCTCGACGACGACGACTCAAGGAGCCGCTCCTTGTCCGACGACTCAGAATTGTAGAGCTTCATGTGACGTTAGGAGGCCAGTGTAAGGGCAACGAAACTCGTACCGCGGGACAGGGCTGAACTCACACAGCTGTCTGACAGCTGGGAGAAGTGTCCCCTCACGCGCCGAACCGGTTGATTTACCTCGGAAGCGCCGCGATTTCCTCTCAGCAAGTCATGCTCCACAATCGAGTCGGATGGACACCCCTCTCGCCTCCACTCACTCGCTCGCCGTGACCCCCCAGTCACTCTTGAAGCGCAAGTCGACGGACCGCGCCTTCGGCGTTGCGTACGTGATCGTGCTGCTCGTCACCTTCGGCATTGCCATCGCCGCTGGGCTCAAGAACAACATCGATGGCATGCTGCACGATGCACAGTGTGGTCCGCAGTCGAGCAACATCAACGGCACGGATGCGTTTACTGCGAACGCCATCGTAGCTGAGGTGCCCGAGCTTCTCGCCATCCCGATCATCTCCGTGCTCATCGGCATGGCCTGGATGGGGGCGATGCGTGCCTGCGCAAAAGGTATGGTCTACGGCACCCTTATTGGTCAAGGCCTCGTGCTCGGTGGGCTCACTCTCGCCTTTCTCGCGATCCCGGGGTTGACCATTTTGGCCATTTTCTTCGGCATCATCTTCGCCATGTACATCCTGATGCTCTTCTGTGCGCGCAAGAAGATCAACCTGACGGCCACGCTGATTGAGCAGGCAGCCACGGTCGTCCAGGTCCACCCGCAAGTCTTCCTCTCCTCGGTGCTCCTGATGATTCTCGGTGCCATCGTGTACGGCGCCTGCACCGCGGCTGCCCTCCTCCTCCTCACCAACGGCGACTGGGTCCTGTCCAACTCGACGTCAGATGGGGTCGTGACGTCCGGGTCCGGGACGACCTGCCAGTGGCAAATCCCGAATGCAGCGGTCGCAGGGCTGAGCTTCGTTGGATTCGCATCGCTGTGGTCGGTCGAGGTCTTCTCCGCGATGCGCTTCTACGTCGTCTCGTTCGTGACGGGCGTCTGGTACTTTAAGGCCTCGGGCATGGCAGCACAGGAGGGCGGCTCGGGCACCGTGACCAACCCGGTGACCACGGCGACCAAGCTGGCCTTCACCAAGTCCTTCGGCACGATCTGCCTCACCGCGCTCATCATGTACATCATCGAGCAGCTCCGCCGTTTGGCCAAGAAGCAATCGCAAAACAACGGCCTGGCCGGCGTCCTCATCGCGTGCTGCATCAACTGCCTCGTCGCGTATCTCGAGTTTATCACGCGCTTCGCCCTCACTCTCCACGCGCTCACCGGCGATGACCTCTGCACGTCGGCACGCACCTTCACGTCGCACCTGAACCGGCACGGCTTCAGCGCGGTCTGGGTCAACTGGATCGCGAACTGGGTCTTCCACTTCGGCGCGTTCGTGCTCTCGCTGCTCATCACAGCCATCTGCCTCGTCATCACGAGCAAGTCGCAGCCTGGAGCTTCAGTTGGGGTCTTCGTTGCCGTTGGGATCCTCTCGTTTATCTTCGCGATCGTCTTCCTCAGCTTCGTCGCCGGCATCCTACTCAACGTCATCGACGCGTGCTACTCGTGCCTCATCCTCGACCTCGACCACGGCGCCCAGAGCCAGCCCCAAGTGGCCCAGGCAATCCTCATCATCGTCAAACCCACGTATGTCATCCAACATCCGGGCGGTGGCCTCGCCGTCACAGTGGAGCAGCCCACGGCGGCCGTCGCGTACGCGCAGCCGTACGCCGCGCAGCCGAACATGGCGTATGGGCAGCCGAACATGACGTATGTGCAGGCGCAGCCGCTCGACCCGAATGCGCAGCCGCCCACGGCGTACGCGCGCCCCATCGTCAGCGAGTACATTGCCAAGTGAGTCCAAGCTCATCTTCAGCTTAAGGCGGCCATGGAGATCTCCAAACATGCATGTTGGCGGGGTGGGAGATCGTGTTCTCGGGGGAAGAGGGGGAGGGGGGCCAAGGCGGGCCGCAATGACGGTTCAAGCACCGCTCGGCGGCGGAGTAGATGTGCATCATGTGACGATGTGAGCAAGGGCTGCACAACGGCGAAAAAGAGCTTTGGGGCACAAGGTTAGCACCGTGCACATGCGGCAAGTAGTAGGGCACCGACCCGTGGTGCGCGCACTTGTCGCAGGAAAAGCAGGATCGATCGGTTTGTCGTTCAAACGATAGAGATCTAATTGAGCTCAATTGCGATCCAAAACGAGCGACACGACAAAGAGCGTCTTGTTGAGCGGCACGCGGCTGACCCTGACGATGCTCGATGGGGCCCTTGGTCTTCACGACGTAAGTTCGGGATCGTCGGCGTCAGATGCACGCCTTCACGTTCATACTGTGTGCCGCTATAGGCACCACAGGGAACGCCATTGAGGACGACCGTGAGCGCTGGCCGCTGATTTTTGCTGCTGGCGAGGGCGACGCAAAGACGGTTAAATCACTGCTAGACAGCGGTGTGGATGTGCATCAGAGGAGCAAGGACGGCGAGTCGGCGCTGCACGTGGCTGCCATACGAGGCTCGTTGGAAACGGCGCAGCATCTGCTTCGTGCTGGTGCACTGGTGGATGCCCGTACGCCTAGGGGTAGCACATTACACATGACGCCCACAATGTGGGCACTCTACCATGGGCAGACCGAACTGGTGAAACTCCTGCTTAGTTCTGGTGCTGACCCGAACGCTGAGGACGAGAACGGCAAGTCGCTCCTGAGGATGGCCCAGGAGGCGCGACAACCTGCAATTGAGGCCATGTTGCGCGCGAAAATCGCCGGGACAAGTTTGTGATGGTGTGTCGGCTGGTGGCGCACTGGCGGTCTGGCGCTCAACGTGATACAGCTGAAGCGCATGATTGTCGACCTAAGCATTAGTAGCGGCTGACTCAGCTGCGGCAACATGTCGAAGTCCTGCCACCGCTCTCAGCCTCTCACCCAGGAGAACTCTGGCGCTGTGCGTTACATGTATTGATTGTTCATGTCGTCGTGTCGCAGCCAGAAAACTCAGGCAGAATCGTCCAGAATCGTGCCCTCACTCCCTCCCCGCGCCAGTGTCAAGCAAAGTGGGGAAGTGTGCGAAAGAAAGTGTGAGCTTGACTTGACTTGACTTGACTTGACTTGACTTGACTTGACTTGCTTGACGTCGTGTCCCTGGTCGCATCAGCCAGGAGTCGGGGTCGGTCGCGAACATCTCGTTGCTTTGATTGATCGGGACGGTGCTCATGCAATCCATCGGGACCATGCCACCACAGTTTGCTGTCAATCGCGGCTCCGTGATCACCGCCTCCAAGCGGCCGCCTAACACGGCGACGGCACCTCCTCGCGAGAAGCGCCTTCGTGCCATCGCACAACCCCTCAAACTGCCTGTCGAGGTGGCCTCGCTGTTGGGGCCACTGGCGGACAGCTTCAACCGGCTCACGGACTGCGAGGAACGGATCGACCAGGCCATCGCGCGCGGCAAGCATGAGCTGCGCACCACGCTCTCGGGCGTCGCCGAGGGCAAGGAGATCGCACCTGCTCTCAACGCTTGCAGCCCACGGCAGATCCTGCGCTGCGTGCGTGTGTTCGTGTCGAGCACGTATGACCCAGGCCGCGAGGAGCTCGATCCGGCCGCGTTGGCCCACGCGGCTGCGCGTGGCGAAGAGCCCGCGCACGCCGGCGCGTGGTCGCTGCAGGTGTTGGCGGCAGCACGCACCGGCAAGGGGGACGGCGATTCCGCCTTCAGCGAGCATGTGCCGCTGCATCGATTCTTCGACATCGTGCAGGTGCAGATCGCGGCGCAGCCGCAGACGATCAAGACCGAGTGGCGGGCCACCGAGGGCGAGGAACCGCACTGCCCCGGCATCGTGATCAATCGCACCACCCCAAGTGGCGCACCCGCTCCGTCGGAGCTCCCTTCGCGCATCGCTCTGCGTCTCAAGCAGCGCTCTCTCAGCTCGGGCGCTGGCCCAGTCGCGCCGCTCGCGCGCGTGAGCGTGAGCCGCAGTCTCGCGGCGCTGCTGCAGCTCGCGCCAGAGAGCCACTACAGCTACATCGAGGTCGAGGAGGCCCTCTGGCTCTTTGTGCGCGATCGCGGGCTTCTCGAGGCCAATAAGCGCGACGGCAGCGCGGCGCTGCGAGTAGGCAACCACGCAGGGCTGGCGAGCGCGCTGGGCATCGACCCGAGGGTGGTGCGGCTTCTGACGCTCTCCGAGCTCCACCGTCACCTCCATCCTCAACTCAAGCTTTGGGAGCCGCCGCCGCTGATGCACACGATCGTGCCTGGGACCTCCACCTCAGTGCTCGAGGTGCTGTTGCCGGATGACGAACCGCTGCACCAGCACCGGCACACCGCGCTGAACCGGCTCACCGCCATGGACGCCAAACGCCCCTCCGCCCTCGCGCCGCTTGACCTGAAGCTCGAACACACGCTACGCAAGCTCGTTGACGTGGCCGACAAGCGGCGCTGGTTGCAAGCCCTGCTGTTTGCCGACGATGACGACGCTGACGACCCGAACGGGGCGGCAGCGGCCGACGAAGAGGCGGATCCTGACGAAGCGGGCGACAAAGTGCAGGTCAAGATGGAGGCTGAGAGCCCAGAGGACGTTGCAGCGACAGCAGCGGCGCTGGCGCTACCGGCGGCCGCAGCTGCTGCCACGGGACGGCGGTTGCGCCCACTGTCAGGCTTTGCTCGAGCGCTGCTCAACTCAAACCTGCACGCGGCCACGCACGCACTCCGGCCGCACATGCTCACGACGCCGTGCCTGCCGCCGCCATTGCCCGCCGAGCACGAGGCGCCGCCACCTCCCGATCCGACTATGCGAGCTTTCGACGGCCCGTGGACTGCCTTTGCTATCCGTGCCTACCTTGCTGACTCCCAACGCCGCCGTCGGCCGACACCCGGGTAAGGTTCGTAATCGACCTGGAGCTCGCCAGGCGATGCTGTGACGGTGCTGCGCGTGCAGCAGCATGACGCGGCTAGCTCCTAGCTGTGCTACTCGTTCTTGCGTAGGGCGACATCGCTCCGAGTTGCGCGTCCGGCGCGCGGGACGCCCAGGGCCGATCGGCGTCCTTCGCCATGTGTATGCGCATGGTATGCGCGTGCGGCGCCGGTTTCACATATTAAGTAACTACGACGCGGCACGCAGGTGCGCTCCCGCGGGCAACGCCAACGCTCCTGGGCGCGTCACGCCGCGCGCCGGGCGCGCGAGCCGCCCGCGCCCCGGCCCCGCGTGGGGCCGGGGCGGGGCCCCGGCGCGGGGCGCGGCCACATGATCGCGCACAGACGTCCACACATGCGCGAGACGTGACGTGTTGCACGCCAGCGTGAAACGAGATCCCGTCGCACTCCACACGGCCGGCCGGGCGGGAGCGGTGATGTTGCGGAACGAACGCGAGATCATGTTACTGGCACATAACGCATGCTGTTGCTGTGAAAACTCCGATACACTCTCTAGGCGACGTCGCTCGCACCGGGGGGCGCTATAACATCTGATGCCAATAAAAGAGACTGCGCGCGATGTTGACGGCAGCTGGGCCGGAACACAAAAGCTCATCGTGTGGGCCGCAACGAGCCGTCATGCTGTGTGCCATTCATGCGAGAGCGTGCAGCGCGCGCGGCGAGGGCGAAGGAGTTCTTCTCTTCAGAAGAGCTTCTCGCCCGTGGCGAGCTCCTGGCCGATCATGCCGGCGATCCCAATCATCGCAAGTCGTCCGTTGTTGATTTCCTTTGTTTTCATGTCGAAGAGCTCCTGCGGATTCCGAGGCTTCAGGCCGAGCGGATCGAAGCCGAGGTTGCCGCTGTCATAGTCAGTGCGGGTGCTCCAGAGCTCGCCGCCAAACGGCGAGTTGAACGTGAAGACCGAGAAGACCTCGAAGATCGCAATCGGCACGGTCACCACTGGCCAGAAAGTCTGCAGCGGCGTTTGCTGGAAGGCGATGTAGCTGGGCACGTCAATTTCGCCGCCGAAGAGTGGATGGAACTGCTCGCCCACCAAGAAGCCCAGCGCTGCCAGCATCGCGACGCGGCCGTGCTTCAGCTCGACCTCGCGGTAGAAGAGCACCTTCGACTCAGACGCATCGGTCGAAAACCCAAGCGGGTCGAAGAAGCCGAGCGGGGCAGAGACGCCGGGCATCGACCGAGGCGAGAAGGGCGCCTGCATCTGTATCGGCGCCGCGCCCACGGCACGCATGCTTGTCGCGGGGTTGGTGAGTGCCGCGAACATCCTGTTGTCGGTGATCTAGAAGAGATGCACGCCGTGCACGAAAGATCATGGAAAAGCAACGAGCACTATCCGGATAAAGCGAGAGTCCAAGATTGTTTGTGGGCTGTTCCACCTTGGTTGCGCGGGGGGGTCGCGAGAATCTTTGTTCACATCGACCGACGATCCTCTTGCGATCTCGTCGCTTTCGCCAATGGGTTTTTTCCTGATCGTCGCCGCAGCCACGGCGCTTGTGGGTCCGGCCAACATTCGGCTGGGCATCGGCGCTCGCCGCATCCGCGGCGTGTCGATGGCCGATGAGCTCAGCGAAATCGAACAGCTCAAGGCTCAGATTCAGGCGCTCCGTGAGCTCAAGCAGAAGTCGGAATCTGTGCCAGCACCTGTGGCTCAGATTCCGGAGCCCTCCACAGCGGCACCCGCCCTCGAGATGCCCTCGACGCCCTCGTTTGAGATGCCATCGATGCCCTCGTTTGAGATGCCCTCGATGCCCTCTCTCAAGTCCTTCGAGATGCCCTCATTTGAGGCGCCTGCACCAGAAATTGGCGCGCCTGCTGCGGCGGCGGCCGATGTCATGCAGGCGGCGGCGTCTGGATCGAATGACGCGGTCGCGGTCGCGATCGCCGTCGGTTGGCTCCCCGTGGCTGCCTTCGGCGTCAATTTGTTCGTCGCTGCCCTCGGCAGCGGCAAGGACAAAGCAGCGGCCGCCTCTGTGAGCCCGGCGCCCTCAATGAGCAAGGGGCCCATGGGCCGGTTCGCGTCGCCCGCGGAGAAGCGTGACGCGAGCACCATCTTCTTCGAGGGGCTCGGCAACCTCGCCAAGGAGCCCCTGGGCTGGCTCGACGGTGCCAAGGCCTCGCCGCTCACGAGCACCATGGCAGCCGCCGCGCCGCCCGTGCAGCGCGAGTCGGATCGGGTCGCGAGTCGGCGCGCATCCGGTAGCGATCGTCCGATGGCGATGCCGATGGCGCCTCCCAAGCCAGCCGGCGCGACGATGCCGATGGCACCGCCCAAGCCGATGGCGCCGCCGAAGCCAATGACGCCTCCGAAGCCGATGCCGCCGCCCAAACCGGTGGACATGCCCATGCCGGTGGCGGCAGCGGTCCCCACGCCCCCGCCGAAGCCAATGACGCCTCCGAAGCCGATGCCGCCGCCCAAACCGGTGGACTTGCCCATGCCGGTGGCGGCAGCGGTCCCCACGCCCCCGCCGAAGCCCATGCCGCCGCCCACGCCGGTAGCTGCTCCGGTGCCCGTGGCCGTGGCGACGCCCGTGTCCATGCCCATGGCCGGCATGCCGGTCGCCATGCCGGTCGCCATGCCGGTCGCGGTCGCCAAGCCAGTCGCCGCCCCGGCCTCCGCCTCGATGCCGGTCGCCCGGCCCGTGCCCGTCGCCAAGCCCGAAGCGCCCCCTCCGAAGCCGGCGACGCCGCCGCCGGTGGCCGCGCCGGCATCCGTCCCAGCTGCCGCCGGGAACGACGCGGTGGCTGCGCAGCTGGAGGCACTCACCAAGATGGTGAGTGAGCTCGCCGCCAAGAACAAGGCACTCGAGGCCAGGCTCGGCGACGTCGATCAGTAGAGCAGGAGGCACTTGTCCCATGGCGAAAATTTATAACGCCTGCGTATCACTCTGTATGTGGTTCTTCCTCCGTCAATGTCGTCAATTCCACGAATCATCCAGGACTTGGACTTTCATCTAAAAGTTTCGTCAAGTTATGGAGATCAGGCGGCTGCGGAGGCGGCGGAAAGAACATGCGGCGTGTGGCGAAGGTTTTCTTCCGCTGCCGGTGGTGGATGGAGCCACGCTAAGCTATGTGCAGTTCCTGCGCGATTTCGCTCTCCCGCAGCAGCCATGCATCATCACAAACATAGGGACTGACTGGCCTGCAGCAAGCAAGTGGAGCATAGGTTACATTCTCGAGCACGCTGGAGTCGACAAGGACTACAGTGTGCAACTGGCCATTGGATTCCCCAACGCATGCCGAGAGGTTGAAACCACGGTCGGAAGTGCGCTCGAAAGTGTGACCAGCAGTGACGGTGCGCCCGTTTATCTGTCTGCGTGGGACTATGTGCGCGGCAACAGTGGATCTCTCCAGGATGATTTCACGGTGCCACGCTTCTTCGAGCGCGCCCCCGCTTGGCTCGCCAATCATGTCGTTCTCGGCAATGCTGCGACTGACATGAAGTGGCTGTACATAGGAACAGCACGGTCCGGCTCGGCCACGCACGTCGACACCAATCTATCGTCCGCCTGGCTATGGGTAGCCCAGGGGCGCAAGGAGTGGGTGTGTGCGCACGGAAGGGATCACGAGCTGCTCACGAGGGGCACGGGCGTGCGCGCATTCGGCTACAAGGACGACGACGACGGAGATGACGACGGCAGCGCGCCTCTACCCGACCTGTTCGCGGAGGACCTCTTCGAGCGGTGGCCGCATGCGCGGCAAGGGCGGCTCTACCGCGGGTTCCAGGAGGCCGGCGAGGTGTGCTTCAATCCGAGCCGGTGTGTCCACGCCGTGCGCAACCTGGGCAATCCGGGCGATGTGGTACTCTCGCTCACGCACAACTTCGTGGATGCCACCAATCTGGCCGATGTGCGCTCTTCGACCACCGCGCCACTGAGTGTGCTACTGAGTGCCCGAGTGCCATGCCACTGACTGTGCCACTGAGTGTAAAATTGATCAGGTGCTCTTCGACGCGACTCGCTCGATCCGTGATGAGCTGCTGCCGATGGCCAGGTCGCTCAAGCCGAAGAAAGTGCTCAAGATGCTCGCCAAGTCGCTCCAGATCTCTACCGATGAGCTCACACAGACCCTCATCGAGCTGCCTAGTTTGGTGAGTGACGCGCGCATTGACGAGCTCATTGCATGCGCCGCCAAAGGCGCTGAGCAAGATGATGAGCCTGAGGACGGCAAGCGCGCGCTCGTCGCTGCAGAGCACGACGGCAAGGATGATGCCAAGGGTGCGAAGAGCGTCGAGGGCGCTGCCGAGGATGCCGGGCACTTGGAGGTGGATGTTGGGCATGTTCGGACAGTCGCGACGCTGCTCCGCGAGCACTTGGAGGTGCGCTTGAGAGAGGTCAAGCCGTCCTTTGAGGCGGCAGCGCTCGAGCTGATTGGCGCTCTCAACCTGGCATAGTCTATACGCGAGATCAAGATGACGCGATAGGCCGCCTGAGCGGTAAAGTGAGCGAAAATGGACGAAAAATCGTCACTTGAAAATCATAAGCCGTGGTGATCGCGGATGGGGCCCAAGACTTGGCTATAGCCTTTTCTCAGGGAGGTGCTTCTGGCC